>Ga0075018_10000305_pt1 | contig 14369 bp, 11 predicted proteins | sample ColStrG_CSR_2014_FD_71471 | JGI IMG/M metagenome (GOLD analysis project Ga0075018, IMG submission 71471) | Freshwater sediment microbial communities in response to fracking from Pennsylvania, USA - Cold Stream Run_MetaG_CSR_2014 | ecosystem: Environmental > Aquatic > Freshwater > Creek >... | reverse complement strand
CCGATGTTGGCCAGATGGCTGTGCAGTTCGAGCGCCTCGACAAAACGCTGACCGGCCTCTGCCCCACCCTTGATGACGAAGGCGGGCACCGATCCGGCTCCCCGACCGCCGCTGTAGTGCTCGGCGCGATCGTGCCACGGCGAGGACGACAACCCGGCGAACTGCACCGACTCGACCTGGGCGTGCGCCTCCAGGTACTCGGCCACCGCCTGGGCATTGCTCACGTGTCGCTCCATCCGCAGACTCAACGTCTCCACCCCTTGCAGCAGGAGGAAGGAGTTGAACGGCGAGATGGAGGCGCCGATGTCGCGCAGCAGTTGCACGCGGGCCTTGATGATGTAGCTCCCGGCCCCCAGCGCCGGCCAGTAGGCCAAGCCGTGATAGCTGACATCGGGCTCGGTGAACATGGGGAACTTGTCGTTGGCCGAGAAGTCGAAGCTGCCCCCGTCGACGATCACGCCGCCGATCGAGTTGCCGTGACCACCGATGAACTTGGTGGCCGAGTGCACCACGATGTCGGCACCCCATTCCAGGGGCCGGATGAGGTACGGCGTGGCCACGGTGTTGTCCACGATCAGCGGCACCCCGGCCTCGTGGGCGACCCCGGCCACCCCTTCGATGTCGAGGATGTCGTTGCGGGGGTTACCGATCGTCTCCCCGTAAAACGCGTTGGTGTTGGGGCGAACGGCAGCCCGCCAGGCGTCGAGATCATCGGGGTCATCGATGAAGGTGGCCTCGATGCCGTATTTGGGCAGCGTGTAGTGAAAGAGGTTGTACGTACCACCGTAGAGAGCGGCCGACGACACGATGTGGCTGCCGGCCTCGGCCAGGTTCATGATGGCGAACGTCTCGGCCGCTTGGCCGCTGGCCACCGCCAACGCACCGGGGAGCCCGACCGCCGTGGCCGTGCCGCCCTCGAGGCTGGAGATCCGGGCCTCGAGCACCCCCTGGGTGGGGTTCATGATACGGGTGTAGATGTTGCCGATCTCGGCCAGGGCGAAGAGATTGGCCGCGTGCGTGGTGTCGCGGAACTGGTACGCCGTCGTCTGGTAGATCGGCACGGCCCGGGCACCGGTGGTCGGATCCGGCTCCTGCCCGGCATGGATCTGGCGGGTCTCAAAACCCAGTTCGGCTTCGCTCATGGCGTCACCCTAGGCAACTTCAGCCCTGGCCGCCTGAGGCTTCGCTGACCTTGGTCTTGCCTTGAGCGATCCACGGCATCATCGAACGCAGCTTGGCCCCGACGTGCTCGATCGGGTGCTCCTTGCCCTGGGCCTCGAGGGCGTGGAAGTTGGCTCGGCCGGCCTCGCTCTCGGCCACCCACTCGTCGGCGAACTTGCCCGACTGGATCTCCGAAAGGATCTGGCGCATCTCGGCTTTGGTGGCGTCGTTCACGATGCGCGGACCTCGGGTGAGATCGCCATACTCGGCGGTGTCGGAGATCGAGTAACGCATGCCGGCGATGCCCTCCTCGTACATGAGGTCCACGATGAGCTTGAGCTCGTGCAGGCACTCGAAGTAGGCGATCTCGGGCTGGTACCCGGCATCGATGAGCGTCTGGAAACCGGCTTGCACCAAGGCGGTGGTACCGCCGCACAACACGACCTGCTCACCGAACAGGTCGGTCTCGGTCTCCTCGGTGAACGTGGTCTCGATCACGCCGGCTCGGGCCCCGCCGATGGCGTCGGCATAGGCCAGGCCCAACCCGAGGGCATGGCCAGTGGCATCTTGTTCGACCGCCACCAGGCACGGCACGCCGCCGCCCTCTTCATAGGTGCGGCGCACGAGATGACCCGGACCCTTGGGCGCCACCATGACCACATCGACCATTGCCGGCGGCACGATACGGCCGAAGCGAATGTTGAAGCCGTGGGCGAAGAAAATGGCATCGCCGTCGTTGAGGTTGGGCTCGATGGCCGATTCGTAGATCGCCTTCTGCTCGGTGTCGGGCGCCAGGATCATGATGATGTCGGCTTCGGCCACCGCGTCACCGATGGAAAGCACCTTCAGGCCGGCGGCCTCGGCCTTTGCCTTGGAGCCCGAACCCTCGCGCAGACCGATGCGAACATCGATCCCGGAGTCCTTGAGGTTCAGCGCGTGGGCATGGCCCTGCGAGCCGTAGCCGATGATGGCCACCACCCGATCGGCGATGAGCGAACGATCGGCATCTTTTTCATAGAACACGTTGGCCACAGCATTGCTCCTGGATCAGTCGTTGATTTCGTCGAGTCTGGGCAGCACCACCCGGCCGGTTCGCTGCAAGGCCACGATCCCGAACTCCCGCAGGAGCCGTTCGAAATCGTCGACCTTGGCCGGCGAACCATCCAGGCTGACAGTGACCTCGGTCGAGCCGACGCCGAGGATACGGCCCTCGAACATGCCCACCAATTCGACCACCCGGCTCCGGGACTCCGGTGGGGAGGTCACGGTGGCCAACAAGAGCTCGCGTTCGACGGCCGCCTCGGGGGCCAACTCGTCGATGCGGACCACGTTCACCAGCTTGTCCAGCTGCTTGATGACCTGTTCGAGGGGCGCCGATGCGACATCCACCGTCACCGTGATCCGGCTGAAACGCTCGTCGTCGGTCGGGGCCACGGCCAGCGAGAAGATGTTGAATCCTCGCCGGGCGAAGAGGCCTGCCACCCGGGCCAGCACGCCGGGCTTGTTCTCCACCAGCACAGTCAGGATGTGCTGCTTGGTCTCGAGCGCCATCATCGACCCCCCTGACCCAGAGCCGGATCGACCACGATCTCGCTGTTGGCCTTACCTGAGGGCACCATCGGATACACCTTCTCGCGAGCATCGGTCCGGAAGTCGATCACCACGGGCCGGTCGTCGATCTCGTTGGCCTTGTCGATGGCCGGCTGCACCTCTTCGGGCGACTCGACCCGCATGCCGATGCAGCCCATGGCCTCGGCCCACATCTTGTAGTCGGGCAGGTCCGGCGACAGGTAGACCTCCGAGTAGCGCTCGTCGTAGAACATCTCCTGCCACTGGCGCACCATGCCCAGATAGGCGTTGTTGAGGATGGCGATCTTGACGGGGATGCGCTCGCTGGCCGCCGTCACCAACTCCTGCGCGGTCATCTGGAAGCAGCCGTCGCCGTCGACGGCCCAGACCATCCGATCCGGTCGCCCGACCTTGGCGCCAATGGCAGCCGGCACCGCGAACCCCATCGTGCCGAGACCGCCGGAGTTGATCCAGGTGTAGGGGTGGTTGAACCTCCAGTACTGACTGGCCCACATCTGGTGCTGGCCCACACCCGACGCCACGATGCAGTCGTCCGGCGTGGAGTCGCGCAGGGTCTCCAGCACGAACTGGGGCTTGAGCAACTCCCCGGGTTCGTTCATCTCATAGGTGACCGGATAGGTCTCCTGCCAGCCGCTCATCTTCGACTTCCAGGCCGAGCGATCGGGCTGGGTCTCCGGTCCTCCCAACTCGGCGATGGCCACCAGGAGGTCCTCGATGACCAGCCGGCAATCGCCGGCGATGCCGGCATCGGGTCGACGAACCTTGCCCAGCTCGGCTGGGTCGATGTCCACGTGGATGATCTTGGCGCCCGGGGCGAAGCCGTCGAGCTTGCCCGTGACCCGGTCGTCGAAACGACTGCCCAGGGCGATGAGCAGGTCGGCTTCCTGCATGGCCGTGACCGCGGTGTAGTTGCCGTGCATGCCGGGCATGCCCAGACACAGCGGATGGTCGTCGGGGAAGGCGCCGCGAGCCATGAGGGTGGTCACCACCGACAGGTCGCAGGTCTCGGCCAGCGCCCGCAACGCCTCGGCCGCCCGCGCTTTCAAGATGCCGCCGCCGGCGTAGATGACGGGTCGTTCGGAGGCCAGGATCAACTCAGCGGCCCGGCGGATCATGGCCGGATCGCCCCGGGTCACCGGGTGGTACCCGGGCAGGTCCACCGTGTCGGGCCAGTACCAGTCCATGGCCGAGCGGGGATTGTTGGGGTCGACGATGTCCTTGGGGATGTCGACCAGCACCGGCCCGGGCCGCCCGGTGGTGGCGATGTGGAACGCCTCGCGGATAGTGCGGGGGATGTCAGCCGCCTCGGTGACCAGGAAGTTGTGCTTGGTCACCCCCATGGTGATCCCGGTGATGTCGGCCTCCTGAAAGGCGTCGGTGCCCAGCGCCGAGGTCGCCACCTGGCCGGTGATGACCACCATGGGAATCGAGTCCATGTAGGCGTCGGCCAACGGCGTCACGATGTTGGTGGCGCCCGGACCGCTCGTCACCATGGCGACGCCGGGACGTCCCGTGGCGTGGGCATAGCCCTCGGCCATGTGCCCGGCGCCCTGTTCGTGGCGCACGAGGATGTGGCGGATGGGTGAGTCGATGATCGGGTCGTACACCGGCAAGATGGCGCCACCGGGCAGGCCGAAGATCGTTTCGACGCCTTCCATCTCCAGGCTCTTGATGAGGGCTTGACCACCATCGAGTTTCATCGCGGATTCCTTGGGTTCGACATTTTCGGGAGTTCGGTTCGGAAAACGAAAGCGACCTCCCGTTTGGGGAGGCCGAGGTGCGCACACAGGAGAAAAGACGGCGTGCGCTAGCTGATTACCACTACGAGGTCGATGCCGATGCGCTTCACGGCGAACAGCTTGCCACGACCGCACCGGTTTCGCCAACCCGGATACGCGATCGTTCAGGCCTCGGTGATGGCGCCGCGCTCCGCGCCCTGGGCCAGCGCCGCGTACTTGGCCAGCACGCCACTGGTGTAGCGGGGCTCGGGCAGCTTCCAGTCGGCCCGGCGCGCCGCCAACTCAGCCTCGTCGACGAGCAGGTCGATGGTGTGGTTGGCGATGTCGATGACGATGCGGTCGCCTTCAGCCACGAAGGCGATGGGGCCTCCGTCCACGGCCTCGGGAGCCACGTGGCCGATGCAGAACCCATGGGTGCCACCGGAGAACCGCCCATCGGTGATCAACGCCGCGTCGCCGCCCCGACCGGCACCCTTCATGGCGCCGGTGACGGCCAACATCTCGCGCATGCCGGGGCCGCCCTTGGGCCCCTCGTAGCGGATCACGACCACGTCGCCGGCGTTGATCTGGCCGGCCAGGATCGCGGCCATGGCGCCGTCCTCGCCGTCGAAGACCCGGGCCACGCCCTCGAAGCGGTCGATGTCGAGACCCGCCACCTTCACCACCGCACCCTTGGGCGCCATGGATCCGGTGAGCACGGCGATGCCACCCACCGCGTTGATGGGATCATCGAGCGGATGGATGACGGCGCCGTCGGGGGCCGGCGGGTCGATGGCGGCCAGGTTCTCAGCCATCGTCTTGCCTGTCACCGTCATGCAGTCGCCGTGGAGCAGGCCGGCCTCGAGCAACTCGCGCAGGACCACCGGGATACCCCCGATGCGATCGATATCGATCATGTGGTACTTGCCGTGGGGCTTGGTGTCGGCGATGTGGGGAACCCGTTTGGCCACCTTGTTGAAATCGTCGAGCTGCAGATCGACCCGGGCCTCGTTGGCGATGGCCAGCAGATGGAGCACGGCGTTGGTCGAGCCCCCCAGGGCCATGGTCACGGCGATGGCGTTCTCGAACGCCTCCTTGGTCATGATCTGGCGCGGGCGCAGGCCCATCTCCAGCATGCGGATCACGGCTTGGCCCGACGCGAAGGCGAAGTCGTCGCGACGACGATCCACGGCGGGGGCCGAGGCCGACCCGGGCAGGGACATGCCCAGCGCCTCACCAATCGCCGCCATGGTGTTGGCGGTGAACATCCCCGCGCAGCTCCCCTCGGTGGGACACGCCGCCATCTCGATCTCGCCCAGTTCGTTTTCGGTGATGGTGCCTGCCGCGCACGCCCCCACCGCCTCGAACACGCTGACCACGTCAAGCGCCACCCCGTTGCGCTGACCGGGAAGGATCGATCCTCCGTAGAGGAACACCGCCGGCAGGTTCAGCCGGGCGGTGGCCATGAGCATGCCGGGCAGGGACTTGTCGCATCCGGCGAACGTGACGAGCCCGTCGAAGCGCTCGGCGTGCATCACCGTCTCGACCGAATCGGCGATCACCTCACGGCTGACCAACGACGCCCGCATGCCCTCGTGACCCATCGAGATGCCGTCGCTCACCGCGATGGTGTTGAACTCGAACGGGAAACCGCCGGCCTCCCGGACGCCTTCCTTGGCCCGCTTGGCCAGCCGGTCCAGGGGCAGGTTGCACGGGGTCACCTCGTTCCACGACGACGCCACGCCGATCTGGGGCTTGTCCCAGTCGTCGTCGGTCATCCCCACAGCCCGCAACATGGCCCGGGCCGGGGCCCGCTCGAATCCGTCCGTCACCTCGAACGAGCGGGGCTTCATGGGGTTGGTGCCTGCGCGGTCACTCATGGGGTCAGAGGTTACGCTCCCCGGGCAATGACCCACCACAGCGATACCGGGAGCGACGACGCGATCGTGGTGGGCACCGACTTGGTCAAGCGATGGGGCACCACCCCCGTCCTCAACGGCGCCTCCTTCGCCGTGCGCTCCGGCATCACCGGCCTGCTCGGCAGCAACGGCGCCGGCAAAACGACCATGTTGGGCATGATCCTGGGTCTGCATCGGCCCAACCAGGGCTCGCTCACCGTGCTGGGCCTCGACCCGGTGAAGGCGGGGGCCACCGTGCGCGAGAGGATCGGCTACTCCCCCGAACACCACACCCTGCCGCCCGACACGACTGCGCAGGATCTCGTCCGCCACATCGCCGAAGTCCACGGCTTGCCCTTTCGGGAGGCCACCGGCCGGGCCAGCGATGCCTTGTGGCAGGTGGGCCTGGGCGAGGAGCGGTTTCGGGCCATCGGCACCATGTCCACCGGGCAACGCCAGCGGGTGAAACTGGCACAGGCCATCGCTCATGACCCCCACCTGGTCCTGTTGGACGAACCGACTGACGGTCTCGATCCGGTGCAGCGCGACGACATGTTGGCCCTCATCCGTCGCATTGGCACCGAATTCGGCATCGACATTCTGTTGTCGTCGCACCTGCTGGAAGAAGTCGAGCGGGTGTGCGACTCGGCCGTCATCTTGGCCGGCGGCCAGGTGGTGGCCTCCGGGCCCATCGATCAGCTCACCGGCGCCGACCGCGGGCTGCTCATCGAGGTCGACAGTCGACCCGACGAGCTAGCCACCGTGCTCCGCGGCCACCAACTCGAGGTGGCGGTGGACGGGATGCGGGTCGTGGTGACCCGCCCCACCGGCACCGAGGTCGACCTCTACGACGTGGTCCGCGATGCCCTCGTCGCCAGCGGCGCCGGCCTGCGCCGCCTCACCGACCGCACCGTGAGCCTGGAGGACGTGTTCTTGGAGGTGGGCACATGAGCGACGCCACCACCGAGCCCCCCACCGCGGGCACGGCCCGGATCCTCGACCGGGGGTATCGGCCCTACGACGGCCCCCGCACCGGGGCCCGGGGCGCCATGCGCAGCCTCGTCCGCCACAGCGTGCAGCGCGTCCTCGGCCTCAAGCGCAACGTGTGGACCAAGGTGCTGCCGTTCCTCACCATCTTCTTCGCCTACGTACCCGCCATCGTGTTCGTCGGCATCGCCGTGCTGCTGAAGGAACGCTTCGCCACCCAAGGGGTCGACATCAACGACGTCATCCCCTCGTACGGCCTGTACTACGGGTTCATCTGGGCCGCCATCGAGGTGTTCGCCGCCTTCAGCGCCCCCGAGGTGCTGTGCACCGACCGCCGCACCGGCATGCTCGGCCTCTACCTCGCCTCACCGTTGCGGCGCGACACCTATCTGCTGGCCAAGGCCGCCGCCGTGGGCATCGTGTTGTCCATCATCACCCTCGGGCCCCCACTGTTCATGCTCATCGCCCGCTCCGTCGCCGGCGTCGGCCCCGACGGCTTCAGCGGGTTCATCGCCGTGCTGTGGCGGGTCGTCGTGGGCGGCCTCATCGTCGCCGTCTTGCCCCTGGCCATGAGCCTGGCCATCGCCAGCACCACCACCCGCCGGGCCGCGGCCTCGGCCGCCTTCATCCTGGTCAGCCTCGGCGCCGCGGTGGTCACCGAGGCTCTGATCAACGCGGGCGGATCCGCCAACCTGTTCGTGTTCAACCTGCCGTATCTGCCCCTCGAGCTCGTAGCCCGCCTCTTCGGGGAGCCGGCCGGCAAGGTCTGGGAGAGCTCGGCCCCCGTCCCCACCGGCGCCATGGTGGCCTCCTACCTGGTGTTCACGCTGGCCTTCGCCGTGTTCGTGCGCATTCGCTATCAGCGGATACAGGTGACCCGATGACGGTGATCGAACCCATGATCCAGGTCGAGGGCGTGTCCAAGTGGTTCGGCGATCTCGTCGCCGTGTCCGACGTGTCGTTCGACGTGGGCCCGGGAGTCACCGCCCTGTTGGGCCCGAACGGGGCGGGCAAGTCGACCATCCTGCGGATGCTGTGCGGCCTGACCGGCCCCGCCCGCGGCACCGTTCGCGTTCTCGGCGGGGACCCGCGCCGCGACGTCGGCCTCACCCGCCACATCGGCCTGGTGCCCCAGCAGGAGGTCACCTTCGAGACGCTTACGGCCATGGAGTTCGTGCGCCTCGCCGCCGTGCTCCACGGCCTCAAGAACCCCGACGAAGCCGCCATCGCCGCCCTCGGCGTGGTCGAGATGGACCCCGCCGATCGACGCCCCACCTCCACCTATTCCAAGGGCATGCGCCAACGTGTCAAGGTGGCACAGGCCATCGTCCACCGACCGGACGTCATCGTCCTCGATGAGCCGCTCACCGGACTCGATCCCCGCCAGCGCCTGCACATGATCAACCTATTCCAGGCTCTCGGCGCCGAAGGGCGCTGCGTCATCGTCTCCAGCCATGTCCTCGACGAAGTGGAGCGCTTCGGGTCGCGCGTGTTGGTCATGGTGCAGGGCCGCCTGGCCGCCGAGGGCGATTTCCACGCCATCCGCGAGCTCATGGACGACCGGCCCCACCGGATCCGCGTCCGCAGCGACCGGCCCCGGGCAGTGGCCACCGCGCTCCTCGACGCCGAGGCGGCGCTGGCCGTTCGGCTCGAGGGCGTCGACACCGTCATCGTGGACACCGACCAGGTCGCCCGCTTCCGCCTCACCGTGGCTGCGGCCGCCCAACGCAGCGGCGCTCATCTCTGGGAAGTCGCCCCGCTCGACGACGACCTCGAGAGTGTGTTCCGCTACCTGGTGGGCCGATGACCAAGGTCCGCACTCCCGGCGCCGTCATGAGCCTCTACCGGCTCATGCTGACCACGCAGGTCACCAGGGCTCGCGTGTTCGGGCTCAGCGCCCTCGGCCTGGTCAGCGTGTTCGTCGGGTTCGCCATCGGCCACGCCCACCTCGTCGACCCGTTGCGTCAGGGCACGCGCTTCATCAACGGCTTCGGACTCTCGCTGCTGGTGCCGGTGGCCACGCTGGTGTTCGCCTCGGCCTCGCTGGGCGACCCCAACGAGGACGGCACCCTCGTCTATCTGTGGCTCCGTCCGGTGGCCCGAGCAAAGATCGTGGCTGCCGCCGCCTTGGCCTCGTTCACCGTGACCTGGCCCATCGTCACCATCCCGCTGGTGATCTGCGCCGCGCTCACCGGCGGGGGGCGCACGCTGGTGGTCGCCACCGTGGCCGCCGTCACCGTGTCGATGGTGGCGTACGTGGGGTTGTTCGTGGCCCTCGGCCTCCGAGTAAAGCGGGCGTTGGTGTGGGGCCTGCTCTACATCTTCGTGTGGGAGGGCTTCGTCGCCACCGGCAACAACACCGCCTCGCGCCTGGCGGTACGCACCTACGCCCGTTCGGTGCTCTCCCACATCACCGGTGAGACGTTCCGGGTCACCGACATCGCCTCGCCGTGGCGGTGGGTCGTTCCGGCCGTGGTGGCCGTCGTGGCCCTCGCCTACGCCACCCGTCGCCTCTCCCGCCAGGACGTGACCTGATCGAGCCGGGCACGGGGGCATCCGGTTCGCCGTCCCGATCGCCGTTCCGGCGCGATCCCCACGACCGGGAGATCTTCCGGCTCGCTCTGCCCGCCCTCGGCGCGCTGGTCGCCGAGCCCATCTACATCCTCACCGACACGGCCGTCGTCGGGCATCTGGGCACGGACCAGTTGGCCGGTCTGGCCGTGGCCAGTGCCATCTTGTTGATCGGCTACTCCCTGTTCATCTTCTTGGCCTACGGCACCACCGCGTCGGTGGCCCGCCTGTTGGGAGCGGAGCGGCCCGGCGACGCGGCCCACGAGGCCGTCCAGGGCATGTGGCTGGCCTTCGGCGTGGGCCTCGTGCTCATCGTGGTCGGCCTCATCTTCTCCGGGCCGCTGGTCGCCCTGCTGGGAGCAACGGGCGCAGTCCGAGAGTTCGCCCTGATCTATCTGCGGATCAGTCTCTTCGGGGTTCCGGCCACGCTCATCGTGTTGGCCGGCACCGGCTACCTCCGCGGTCTCCAGGACACCACCACTCCGCTCGTGGTCGCCGTGGTCTCCGCGTTGGCCAACCTGGTCCTGGAGCTCGTCCTCATCTTCGGCCTCGGCTACGGCATCGGCGCCTCGGCCCTGTCGACCGTGGCGGCCCAGACAGGCGCGGCCGTGGTGTACGTCTGGTGGGTCCACCGCGCCGTGCGCCAGCACCAGGTTCGTCTCGTTCCCCATGGCCCCACACTGGGTCGCCTGGCCGTGGTCGGTCGTGATCTGTTCGTGCGCACCGCCGCCCTGCGGGGGTCGTTGTTGGTGGCCACCGCGGTGGCAACGCGCATCGGCACCGTGGCCCTCGCCGCCCACCAGATCGCCTTCGAGATCTGGAGCTTCCTGGCCCTCACCCTCGACGCCGTGGCCATCGCCGGCCAGGCCCTGATCGGTCGCTACCTGGGCGCCGGCGATGTCGCCTCGGCCCGTCGATCAGGCCGCCGCATGCTCGAGTGGGGCGTCGGCGCCGGCATCGTGTTGGGCCTGGCCACGTTCGCCCTGCACACCGTGGCGCCTCGGATCTTCACGTCGGACCCGGCGGTCATCGAGGTGTGCGGCTTCCTCTTGGTGTTCGTGGCCATCACGCAGCCGCTGAACGGTGCCGTGTTCGTGCTCGATGGGCTCCTCATCGGAGCCGGGGACCTGGCCTTCCTGGCGCGGGCCATGGCCATCTCGTTCTTCGCGTTCGTCCCCTGCGCGCTGGCCGTACTCGCCGTGGGCGCGGGCATCGGTTGGTTGTGGGCCGCCCTCACCGTGTTCATGGCCATCCGTCTGGTGACGCTGGGATGGCGCTGGGTCGGAAACGGCTGGTCGGTTACCGGGGCTCGCCGCTGACCGAGCGGGCCAGATGGGCGGCCGCCAGCACGGCGCGTAGCGAGGCACTGATGATGTTGGGGTGGACGCCCACACCCCAATGGGTTGAGCCCTCCTCGTCGATCGCCTCGACATAGGCCACCGCGGTGGCGTCCGCGCCCGACCCCATCGAATGCTCGTGGTAGTCGACCACGTCGAGACTGACACCGAACCCCTCGGCCAGACCGGCCACGAAGGCGGCAATGGGCCCATTGCCTCGGCCGCTGACGGTGAGCGCGTCGCCGTCCACCACCAGCTGCGCGGTGATGACCGAGACATCATCGTCGTCGGTCACCAACTCGTAGCTGCGGAGGCTCAAGCCGGAGTCGTCGGGCAGGTAGTTGGTGGTGAACTCGGTCCACAGATCGGTGGGGCTGATCTCGGTGCCAGTGTCCTCGGTGACGGCCTGGATGTGGCGGGAAAATTCGATCTGGAGCCGACGAGGCAGGGCGAAGCCGTGCTCGAATTCCATGATGTAGGCGATGCCGCCTTTGCCCGATTGGCTGTTGACCCGGATGACCGCTTCATAGGTGCGCCCGACATGAGCGGGATCGATGGGCAGGTAGGGAACCCCCCAAATCGCATAGTCGTGGTGGTCCCGGCCGGCGGCCTCGGCGTCGGCGTAGAGAGCGGTGAAGCCCTTCTTGATGGCGTCTTGGTGCGAGCCCGAGAAGGCGGTGTAGACGAGGTCGCCCACGTAGGGGTGACGCTCGTGCACCGGCAGGCGGTTGCAGTACTCGGCCACCCGGCGCAGCACGTCGATGTCGCTGATGTCCAGTTCGGGATCGATGCCCTGGCTGAACAGGTTCATGGCCAGCGTCACCAGATCGACGTTGCCGGTGCGCTCGCCGTTGCCGAACAGCGTGCCTTCCACCCGGTCCGCGCCGGCCAGCACGCCCAACTCGGCGGCCGCCACCGCGCAGCCCCGGTCGTTATGGGGATGAAGTGACAACACGACGGAGTCGCGGTTGTTGATGGTGCGCAGGAACCACTCGATGGTGTCGGCGTAGATGTTGGGGCTGTACATCTCGACGGTGGCCGGCAGGTTCATGACCAGCGGCCGCTCGGGGGTCGGCTCGATCACTTCGGCCACCGCGTTGCAGATCTCCACGGCGTAGTCGATCTCGGTGCCCGTGTAGCTCTCCGGTGAGTACTCGTAGCGGACGTCGGTCCCCGGCAGCGTCGCCTCCAACTTGCGGCACAACTTGGCCGCGTTGACGGCGATGGCGGTGATCCCGTCTTTGTCCAGACCGAACACCACGCGGCGCTGGAGGATCGACGTCGAGTTGTAGAAGTGCACGATGGCGCGGGGCGCCCCCACCAGGCACTCATAGGTGCGCTCGATGAGATCCTGGCGGCACTGGGTGAGCACCTGGATCGTCACGTTGTCGGGGATCAGGTCGTCCTCGATGAGCTGGCGGACGAAATCGAAGTCGGGTTGGCTGGCCGACGGGAACCCCACCTCGATCTCCGTGAACCCCATGCCCACCAGGGTCGTGAACATGCGCAGCTTGCGCTCGGGATCCATGGGGTCGATGAGGGCCTGGTTCCCGTCGCGCAGGTCGACTGAGCACCATTGCGGCGCCTTGGTGAGCTTGCGGTTCGGCCACTGACGATCAGGCAACTCGAGCGGCACGAACGCCTGGTAGCGATCGAACGGCATGGTCTTGGGTCGAGCCGGCATGGGAGGCACGGGATTCACGTCCTGATCAATTGGTGGGCTGAAGACACAACGTCGAAAAACCAACACCTCGAAAAACGAAGAAGCTCCTGGGCCCGGAGGCGCAGGAGCTTCGGCGAGTACCGCTGAGGGGGTACTCGCCTACATGAGAAGAAGGAGGTCGGTCGACGAATGCATCCCAACAAGTGTCACCCCAGGGGCCATGCGCTGTCAACCAATTCGCCGCCACGGTCGACTCACCGGGGTCATCGCCTAGGTCATCTGACTCAATTTCGCCCCCTGCACCATTTCTTTCCTTGCTTCTAGGGCCAGGGGCGCGATGGTTGTTCTCGGTTCTGTCTGATGGCTCGGACAAGAACAACAGCGGCCCCCGGTGTAGCCGGGGGCCGCTGACCGTTTCCAGACGCTTCCCCTCGGACGGGGCTCGGAGCCTCGACGGAGGAGCGTTGTCTGATGGCTCGGTGCCGTGAGGTTATCGACACGGCGCCGTCCGTGCTTCGAGCCTCCGGCGGGGGGTGGGCGTTAGTGTCCGCCGATGGCCTATCTGTTGATCCACGGAGGCGGCACCACCGCCCGTTTCTGGGACCGCCTCCTCCCCCTGCTCGACCAACCGGCCTTGGCCGTCGACCTCCCGGGCCGGGGAAGCCACCCGGCCGATCTCGCCACGCTCACCGTCGACCAGGAGGTCACCTCCGTCCTGGCCGACGTCGAGGCCGCCGGGTGGGACGAGCCCATCGTGGTGGTTGCCCATTCCTCGGGCGGTCTTGTGGTGCCGGGCGTGCTCTGCGGCCTGGGTGATCGTGTCAGTGGCGTAGTCCTCAACGCCGCGTCCATCCCTCCCGAGGGCGGCTGCGGGCTCGACTGCATGCAGCCCCGCCATCGCGACGGGGTGATCATGGCCGTCGAGCAGGCCCAGATCGACGGCATCGTCCTCACCACCCCGGGCCCGCCGGCCGATCCCGAGTCGTTCCGCGGTGCCTACGGGGGCGAGCCGCTCGACGACGACACCCTGGCCTACGTCGTCGACCCCGTTCGTTGCGTCAGCGACACCCTGCACCACTACTTCCAGCCGGTGTCGTGGGCCACCGCACCCATCGTTGCCGTGACCTACGTGCTCAACGAGCGGGACCGCCCGGTACCCGCCGCGCTGCAAGACGAGATGATCGCCCGGCTCCCCCACTCCCCGACCGTCATCCGCTACGACGGCGGACATCTGGCGCCGGTGACGGCCCCCGCGGTGTTCGCCGCCGACGTTAGAAGTGCGTGACGCAGAACGGGGCGACGTCCGAGGCGAAGTAGAGGTCGGCGCGGGCCAGCGCCCCCGCCGTGCGCTCGATCACGCGACCGGAGCGCGCTAGCGCGGTCGCGCTGGTGCCCCCCAGATAGAGCGAACCCAACTCGGCGACGTCCATGACCAGGTCAGGAT
>Ga0075018_10000301_pt1 | contig 14403 bp, 18 predicted proteins | sample ColStrG_CSR_2014_FD_71471 | JGI IMG/M metagenome (GOLD analysis project Ga0075018, IMG submission 71471) | Freshwater sediment microbial communities in response to fracking from Pennsylvania, USA - Cold Stream Run_MetaG_CSR_2014 | ecosystem: Environmental > Aquatic > Freshwater > Creek >... | reverse complement strand
GCCCGGTAGTGACCACGGGCACGTGGAACAGCCAGACCGCGGTGGTCTCCACCTACCGCCTGGTCGGGGCCGAGTACTTCAATTTCTTCGCCTACATGATGGCGGCGATGGGCGTGATCTTCATCGGTGTCGCCATGGTGTATCGCGAACGCACCTACGTGCGGGCGGCCGAAGCGCCAGCGGTGTAGAGCGCTGCATCGTGGCCGTCAGCGCGCAGTTCAACGCCTTCGTGCTCGAGCTGCTGGGCGAAGTCACGTCGGTGGTGGCGCGGCGCATGTTCGGTGGCGTGGGCTATTACGCCGATGGCCTGTTCTTCGCGCTGGCGGATGATGACGAGCTGTACTTCCGCGTCGATGAGCGCACGCGCGCCGACTACGAGCGCGAAGGCATGAAGGCCTTCAGCCCGATGGGGCCGGACAGCAAGTCGATGAGTTATTTCACCGTGCCGCCACGGTTGTACGATGAGCTGGAGGAGTGGGCGCTATGGACGCGCCGCGCGATCAGTGTCGCTCGGGCGGCTCCACCGAAATCCTTGCGCAAGTCGCAGCCGAAGTCTCCGCAGACGAGCGCACCAGCGCGAGCCCGCGGCGCGGCGCGGCGGAACCCGCGGCGCGCACGTTAGTCACCGCATGCTGCAGTCGCGCTTCGCCAGCGCTCACCAGATCGATGCCGAGACGGTCGGCCTGCTGCATCAGGCACAGGATCAGATCGCCCAGCTCCAGCGCGGCAGCGTCCGGGCGCCATTGCTGCCGCTCGGCGGTGAAACGGCGCAGCATTGCCTTCACATCGTCCACGGCGATGGTGGGAGGCTTGTTCACAGGCAGTTCCTGAAGTCCGTGCTAGTCACAGGCGGGCACATCCTTGTTGCTGGCCCGCGTGTTGCGGGGTCGACCCGGGTCCCTCTGGGCCGCAGCATTTAGCCTCAAGGACTGTTGCGTTGCAGCGCCACTTGCACAGAATGCGAACTGCGTCGCATGCTGCGCATTCGTGGCACCGCCAGTAACGCCGATACCGGCTGCATGGGAACGCCAGGCATGACTGCTGACAGCAACGAAGTCATTGAACGCCTCGGACGGCGCAGCATGCGACTGCTGGTGCTGGCCTCGGGCATGTTCTGCATGGTGCTGGTGGCCGGATGGACCGTGGTGCGCATCATGATCCTGTGGCGCAGCGATCTCGGTGTGCGTGCCACGCTGCTGGGTCTGGCCCTGCTGCTGGTGTTCGGCGTGTGGTTGCGCGTGATGAGCCTGAACTGGCAGGCGCTCGGCGATGCAGCAACGCATGAGATCGAAGAGTCGCCAGTGACGGTTCCTGATCCCGACGATGGCACCGGCATCTGGGGTGTGGGAGGGCCAGCGATGCGAGAGCCCGGCAGCACCGGCACCTGGCCGCGGCGCGTCATCGACCGGCGCTACGACAACAACGACGATTGATCAGTACGCGGCGTCGATGCGCTTGGCCAGGTACGGGCCCAGGTCGAGGTTCATGCCGCGCTCGCTGGCTTCCTGCCCCAGGTACTCCGACACGATCATGTACTTGACGATGTCGCGAAAGGTGGGACCCCGATCGCTCATCCAGTCTTCGAGGCTGGCGTGCGTGCGCCAGACGATGGCGCGGGCGCCGGCGGAATCGAGGTTGATGCGGCGGGCAATCACCGCTTCGTAGAGGTCATCGCCGGAGAGCGCCGGATTCTGCCTGCGGATGGCGTGATAGGCCGCCAGCGATTCCGAGCACACGCGGCCCGCGAACAGACGCTCCTCGATACGCTTGAATTTGTCGGCGAGCAGTGCGCGCAGGCGCTGCGTCGGCGATTCAACTTTGTCGGCAATGTCCACAGCAGCTCCCGCAATCCATGACTGGATCATAGCAACTGCGCGGCGGCTGGTGACAGCGTGGCACTGCACGCCGCGATGACAAATTGCGGGCCTGCGAGCAGTCTCCCGCAACGAAGCAAATTCCGGCGCGGGCGTTGAACCCGTGACGTGCGGCAGGGGTACCTACGGCCACCCCCACTCCTGGTGACCGCGTTGAATGCGCTGTTGCGCGATGCGTCGTTGCGGCCCATTGGCCTTGATTCCAGGCCTTTGGGCTGCTTGCCATAACGCTGCGGCCGCGCGTTCCGGGCTGCCCGGATTGCCGTATTTTTGAGAGCCGCGTCTCAGCACGGGGTCAAATCGGGGCGGCGCCGACGGCGGCCGGCGCCCATAGTGGATTCCAGAGCCTCCAGCAAACCGGAGTCCGACCATGGCTGCAGTTCGCGTCCCGCGATTCTCCAGCGCCGCATTGCTGGCGGCCTCGTTCCTGTGCGCCAGCGCCGCCAGCGCCGCCGACCGGCTCGGTCCGATGGGCCCACCCAGCGAGCAGTTCATGGTCTATGTGTCGCGCTCGATCGGTGGGGCGGGGCGTCCGACGCACACCTACGGATTGAAATACGAGCGCACCTCTACGGCGGCGGTCGATGGCAGCTCGCGTTTCGCGGCGCCCTTGCGCCATCGCACGCTCGTCGACCTGCAATTCTCCTACCGCAGCAGCGCGCGCCTGCAGCTGGGTTCGCGCACCACCTGGGACCTGGGCCTGCGCCATCTCGGCCCGACCTCCGAACTGGTCGACTCGCCGTGGCGACCCGGCGCCTTGAGCTCGATCATCAAGCCCGAGCTGCAGCTGCCCTGATTCGCCCCCACGTGTAGACTGCGCCCCTGGCTGCAACCCCTGTTGCAGATCTGGAGGCCGCGTCCTGATGGAGCCATCCGCCGAGCCGCCCTACCTCGATCGGCCTGAAGTCGTCGAGACCTATGCCGATCAGGTGCGCCTGATCCATTTCGACGGGCAGACCGTACGCATCGAGTTCACTGTCACGCGCCCGACGCTCGCTGGCCCCAACCAGGCCGCGATCGAGGTGCGCCCCTCGGCACGCCTGGTGCTGACACCGCTCGCCGCCGTGGCGCTGCAGGAGCAGCTCACGCGCCTGGTCGCGGCACTCGAGGATGGCGGCGTCATCAAGCGCGTCACGCCTGTGTCCGTTACCCGGCAATAGCCGGCAGGACATCGCATTCATGGAAGGGCGCAATGAACTGATCAGTAGCGCACTGTTGCTGGCAACAGTGGTCGCGCTGTTGCTCGGCACCTTTGCGGTGCTGCGGCCCTTCCTGCCCGCCATCATCTGGGCGGCGATCGTCGTGGTCGCGACCTGGCCGATCCTGCTGCGGGTGCAGGCCGGCTTCGGTGGCCGCCGCAAGCTGGCGGTGGCGGCCATGAGCGGTGGCCTGTTCGTGGTGGTGCTCGCGCCCGTCACGCTGCTGCTGGGCACGCTCGTGAGCCGTTTCCCGGAACTGCGCGAACTGGGCACGCGCATCCTCGCGGGGCCCTGGCCCGGGCCACCGGACTGGTTGCCGCGCATGCCCTTTGGCGCCACCCTCAGCGAACGCTGGCAGCGCCTCGCCTCGCAGAGCAGCAGCGAATGGGCCGAGTTCGTGAAGCCCTACATCGGCAAGGTCGCGCTGTGGTTCAGCCAGCACATCGGCACGCTGGGTGGCCTCACGCTCGAGTTCCTGCTGACGCTGGTGCTGGTGGTCGTGTTCTACCTGCACGGCGAAGCCTTGGCGCGGCTGGTAAAACGCGTGGCGCGACGCATGGGCGGCGCGCGCGGCGAGGAGAGCGTGCAGCTCGCGGTGCAGGCTGCACGCGCAGTCGCCGCTGGCGTCGTGCTCACGGCGCTGGGCCAGTCGGTGCTGAGCGGCTTCGGATTGTGGGTGGTGGGCGCACCGGCGGTCGGCATCCTCACCTCGCTGATGTTCATGCTGTGCGTGATGCAGATCGGCCCGTTGCCGGTGCTGATCCCCGCGATCCTGTGGTTGTGCATCGATGGCCGGATCGGCTGGGGCGTGGCGCTCGCGATCTGGGCCGTGGGCATGTCGGTGGGCGACAACCTGCTGCGTCCGTGGCTGATCCAGCGTGGCGCGCGCCTGCCCTTCATCCTGATCCTGGGTGGTGTGATCGGCGGCTTGCTGGCCTTCGGTGTGGCGGGCATCTTCATCGGTCCGATCCTGCTGGCCGTGATCAAACGACTGCTCGAACGCTGGGTGGCGGAACATGTCTGATGCTGATCTCGGGGTCGCGCGCTGCGCGGCTCGCACATTGCTGTGGTTCGCTGCCGCACTGCTGGCCGCGGCCTTTGGCTGGTACGCCTGGGTGGATGCGCCCTTGAGCAACCTGGCTTTGCTGCTGTTTTCCGCGGCCACGGTCTGCGCCGCGGTGACGATTGTCACTGCGCTGCTGGCAATCGAATCTGGCCTGCCGATGACTGCAGGCGAGGGCGTGGCGCACGTGGCCGCGGCCCTGGCGCGCAGCATGCGCCTGCGGCGCATCGCGCTGCTGTTCCTGGCCGTGGCCGTGGTGCTGATGCTCACTTCGGCGACGCTGACGCTGAGCCTGCAAGGGCAGGCGGGCGATCAGCAGGACGAGATGACGACCAGCGCCTGATACAGCGCCGCAACCACCCGTCAGCGCGGCGCGATCGCCGCCAGCAGCGCGTCGATGTCTTCGGCGCGCATGTCATAGGCCGTCACCAGGCGCACCACCGGCAGCGGTTGGTCTGCTGGCGCCGGCCACTGGTAGAACTCGAAGCCTTGCGCATGCAGCGCGCTGATCATCGGCGCGGGCATCACGGCGAAGACTTCGTTGGCCTGCACCGGCTGCTGCAGCGCCAGGCCGCGCTGCTCGAGGCCTGCGGCGAGGCGCGCCGCCAGCGCGTTGGCATGGCGTGCATTGCGCAGCCACAGCTCGCCCTGCAGGCAGGCCACGAGCTGGGCGCTGAGGTAACGCATCTTCGACCAGAGGTGTCCGGCGCGTTTGCGGCGCAGTTCGAATTCGCGCGCCAGCTCCGGCTTGAAGAAGATCACCGCCTCGGCGGCCAGCGCGCCATTCTTGGTGCCGCCGAAACACAGCACGTCGATGCCGCTGCGCCAGCTGCCCTCGGCGGGTGTGCAGCCGAGGTGCGCCATCGCATTGGCGAAGCGCGCGCCATCCATGTGCACCTTGAGCCCCAGCTCATGCGCGGCCTGCGTGAGCGCCGCCAGTTCTGCGCAGGAGTACACCGTGCCCCATTCGGTAGCCTGCGAGATGCTTAAGGTGGCTGGCAACACGTGGTGCACGCCCATCTCGCGCGCGTGCGCGACCGGCCCGGCGAGCTGTGCCGGCCGCAGTTTGCCATCGCTGGAGGGCAGGCCGATCAGCTTGGCGCCAGCGCTGTAGAACTCCGGCGCACCGCACTCGTCGGAATTCACATGCGATTCGGCCTGGCAATACACGGCCCCGAAGGGCGGCGTGAGCGAGGCCAGTGCCAGTGCGTTGGCGCTGGTGCCGGTGGCCACCGGATAGATCGCGAGCTCGCACTCGAAGACCTCGGCCGCCAGCTTCTGGAGCTTGCCGGTCCAGGGGTCATCGCCATAGGAATGCACCGTGCCGCTATTGGCCTCGGCGAGCGCCGCCATGATCTCGGGTGCCACCGGCGCGACGTTGTCGCTGGCAAAAGAGCGTCGGGATTGAGACATGCATCCTCCGGGAGTCGCTGCGACTGTTGCGATAATCTAGCCCCTACGGCCGGCCCCGATCCGGCGGGCCTGGGAGCGCCATTGTACTGGTGGGTCAATCTCTCGCAGTCGCGACGTCATGAGCTCGACGCCGGCTACCTGTGGTCGGTCGCACCCTCGATGCGCCGCGCCCGCCCGGGGGACATCGTCTTCGTGCATGCCGGCCGGCAGGTGGCGCAGCTCGGCCTGGTCACGGGCGCGCCCTTCGCGGCGCGTCGCAGTGTCGCGGCCGGGCGCCGCGGCATCCGCCGAAGCAGCGAGGGTCTGCGCCTGCCGGTGCACTTCGAGGAGCTGCTGCAGCCGCTGCAGCCTGCCAAGCACCTCGCGGCGCTGAAGAAGGCGCTGCCGGCGCGGCTCTCGCCGCTGCGCGCCTCTGGCGATGCCAACCCGGCGGTGTATTTCTGCGCGCTGAGCGAGCCCCTGGCGGCGCTGCTGTGCGAACTGCTCGGCGGCCAGGTCGAGGAGCTGCAGCGCGCCGCGCCCGCGCTCGAGAATTCCGAGCGGGCCGACGATGTGGCCGAACAGGCGCTGCTGGCCCGGCTCGATCTCGACGCCGGCACGCGCAAGCGCCTGCTCAGCGCGCGCCGCGGGCTCGGTGTCTATCGCGAGCACGTGGAGCGCCACGAGCAATCCTGCCGGCTCACGGGGCTGCTCGATCGGCGCCACCTGCGCGCACGCCACATCAAGCCCTGGCGCGACTGCAACGATCGCGAAAAGCTCGACGGCGCCAACGGCCTGCTGTGCTCGCCGCACATCGACCAGCTGTTCGAGCGCGGACTGATCTCCTTCACCGATGCCGGCGACCTGCTGGTGGCGCGGCAGCTCAACCCTGCGGTGCTGCAGGCCTGGGGTATCACGATGCCCCGCAATGTCGGGCCGTTCCAGACCGGCCAGTGCAGCTACCTGGAGTGGCATCGGCTGCAGGTCTTCGAGCAGGGCGAGGGTGGTCGGCGCATCGCCTGAGGCCTCGAGTCCTTATACTGACGGCCATGGCCACCAGAGCACTGTTTCCCACGCTGGTCTACTCCGCCAGCCTGCAGCCACGCGGCGGCGCGGCGCTGAACCGCCAGTTGCTGCGCGAGTGCGTGCAATTGCGCCATGACGATCGCGCCGGCCGCGACTGGTCGGCGCGCAACTATCCGGGCGGCTACACCTCCTACCAGACGCAGTGCCGGCTGCAGACCATCTCGCCGACTTTTGCACGACTGGAGCGACTGCTCGGTGCGCATGTGCGCCGCTACGCCGCGGCGCTCGATTTCGACCTGCGCGGCCGCGCGCTGGTGATGACCGATTGCTGGGCCAACATCATGCGCCGCCAGGTGGTGCATAGCCTGCACCTGCATCCCCTGGCCAGCATCAGCGGCACCTATTACGTACGCACGCCGCGCGGCTGCGCGGGGCTGAAGTTCGAAGACCCGCGACTCGAGCGCTTCATGGCGGCACCGCCACGCAAGGCCGGCGCCCGCGCACGCAGCCGCGCCTGGGTGGTGTATCCCGCGCGCGCCGGTACACTGCTGTTGTTCGAGAGCTGGCTGCGGCATGAAGTGCCGCCGAATCCCGTGGACGCGGAGCGCGTCAGCGTCAGTTTCAACTACAGTTGGTTCTGATGAGTGCTACCTACCTGTTATTGGCCATCATCGCGATCGCCAGCCTGATCGGCCTCTACGCGCAGCCGGCGCTGATCCAGAAGAGCCTGTTCCGGCCTTACTGGCTGTTGCCCAAGCGCCAGTACCTGACACTGCTGACCAGCGGCTTCGTGCACGCCAACGTGCCGCACCTGTTGTTCAACGCGCTGACGCTGTGGTCCTTCGGCAGCTCGCTGGAGCGGGCCATGGGCACGCCGCAGTACCTGGCGCTGTATTTCGTGTGCCTGTTCGTCAGCGACTGGGGCACCTGGATCAAGCACCATGCCAATCCCAACTACGCCTCGCTCGGCGCCTCGGGCGCAATCCTGGGCGTGCTGTTCGCATCGATCTTGTATTTTCCAAACCAGTCGGTGTCGTTCATTTTCCTGCCAATCCCGATTCCCGGACCGCTGTTCGCGGTCGGCTACCTGGCCTACACCTGGTACGCCTCGCGGCAGGCACGCGGCAACATCAACCATGACGCCCACTTCAGCGGCGCGCTGGCCGGCATGGCCTTCGTGGCGCTGTTCGATCCCTATGTCTGGGGACGCGCCGTCGACACGCTGCTGCACTAGCCCTACTATTCGCCGATGAAAGATCTCACCCAGGGCTCGATCCGCAGCCATCTGGTCACCATGGCCATACCGATCGCGATCGGCATGCTGTTCCAGACACTGTATTTCCTCATCGACCTGTATTTCGTCGCGCGGCTGGGCAACGCGGCGATCGCCGGTGTCGCCTCGGCCGGCAACCTGAGCTTCCTGGTGCTGGCCTGCACGCAAGTGCTCGGGGTCGGCACGGTGGCGCTGATCTCGCAGTCGGTGGGCCGCAAGGATCAGTCGGGCGCAACGCTGGTGTTCAACCAGTCATTGGGCCTGGGGCTGTGCTGCGCACTGGCCTGCCTGGTGTTCGGGTACCTGGGCGAGCGCGGTTTTGCCGGCGCCTTCGGGTCCGATGAGGCCACGCGCATCGCGGGCGGCACCTATCTGCGCTGGTACCTGCCTGCATTGGCGCTGCAGTTCACGATGGTGTCGATGGGCTCGGCACTGCGCGGCACCGGCATCGTCAAGCCGACCATGATGGTGCAGATGCTTTCGGTGTTGCTGAACATCGTGCTGGCGCCGATCCTGATCGGCGGCTGGCTCACCGGGCATCCGCTGGGTGTGGCGGGCGCGGGCCTCGCCAGCTCGATTGCCGTGCTGGTCGGCGTGCTGCTGATGGCGATCTATTTCTATCGGCTCGAACACTACGTGGCGGTCGATCGCGCACTGATGCCGCCGCGCTGGAGCAGCTGGCGCCAGATCCTCGCCATCGGCCTGCCTTCGGGCGGCGAATTCCTGATGATGTTCGTGATCTTCGGATTCCTGTTCTGGGTGGTCAAACCCTTCGGCGCACAGGCGCAGGCCGGCGTCGGGGTGGGTTCACGCGTGATGCAGGGCATTTTCCTGCCGGCGATGGCCGTGGCCTTCGCCGTGGCACCGGTAGTCGGACAGAATTTCGGCGCGCAGCATTTCGGGCGCGTGCGCGCCGCGTTTCGCAATGCGGCGTTCATGAGCGCAGTGCTGATGCTGTTGGCGATGGGGCTGTGCCTGTGGCGCGCGCCGTCACTGATCAGGTTCTTCACCAGCGACGCGGCGGCGATCCAGGTCGGCTCCGGATACCTGCGCTACCTGTCGTGGAACTTCCTCTGCAGCGGCTTCGTGTTCACCTGCTCGGGCACGCTGCAGGGGCTGGGCAACACCTGGCCATCCTTGTGGAGCTCGGCCTCGCGCCTGCTCACCTTCGTGGTGCCCGTGCTGTGGTTGTCGATGCAGCCGGATTTCGCGATCACCCACGTGTGGGTAGTGTCGATCATCTCGGTGACGCTGCAGGCGCTGCTGATCGGCACCTTGCTGTTGCGCAAGCTGATGCAGCTGCCGGTGACCCGCGCCGCCTGAGCCAAGCGCCGCGGCCGCGGCTTCGGGTCGCGGCCAATTGGGCGGTCTATTTAAGCGGTCTATTTGGGCGGTAGCTGGTCGATCTTCGCGGCGCAGATGAAGTCGTTGTCCGACAGGCCATTGACCGCGTGGGTGTTGTAGCGCACGCGGCAGTAGTTGTAGCCGACTTCGAGGTCCGGATGGTGATCCTCGATGTTGGCGATGTGCGCCAGCGCATTCACGAAGCTCATCGTGCGGTAGAAATCGACGAACCTGAATTCGCGCCGGATGCTGCGGGCATCGGTGGCAAGCTGCCACTCGGCCGCCAGCTTTGCCAGCTGCGCGCGCGCTGCTTCGGGCGTCAGAGCCGGAATGCCGCCTTCGCAGGGCACGCAGCGCCTCGATGCCAGATCGTTCATGGTGCTAGCTCCTTCAGGCAGGGGTGCCGGTCGTGCGTTTCGGATAGCGGCGCGCCACGTACTGCTCGACCAGCTGCTGGAATTCCTCGGCGATGTGCTCGCCCTTGAGCGTCACGGTCTTGGCGCCATCTTCATAGACCGGCGCCACCGGGCGCTCGCCGGTGCCCGGCAGGCTGATGCCGATGTTGGCGTGCTTGCTCTCGCCCGGGCCATTCACCACGCAGCCCATCACCGCGACCGAAAGATCCTCGACACCGACGTGACTGCGCCGCCACTCGGGCATGCGCCGGCGCAGGTGCTCCTGGATGCTCTGCGCCAGGGTCTGGAAGAAAGTGCTGGTGGTGCGACCGCACCCGGGGCAGGCGGTGACCAGCGGCGCAAAGCTGCGCAGGCGCATGGTCTGCAGCAGTTCCTGGGCGACATAGACCTCGCGGCGCCGATCGCCATCGGGCTCGGGTGTCAGCGAGATGCGGATGGTGTCGCCAATGCCTTCCTGCAGCAGGATCGCCAGTGCGGCGCTGGAGGCGACGATGCCCTTGGAGCCCATGCCCGCTTCGGTGAGCCCCAGGTGCAGCGGCTGGCGCGTGCGGCGCGCGAGCTCGCGGTACACGCTGATCAGGTCCTGCACGCCCGAGACCTTGGCCGAGAGCACGATGCGGTTCGCAGGCAGGCCAAGTTCGATGGCGCGCACGGTGCTGTCGACGCAGGAGCGCACCAGCGCTTCGCGCATCACGGCCTGCGCCGATTGCGGTTCGGGCAGCTGGCTGTTGGCATCCATCAGTCGCGCCAGCAAGTCCTGATCGAGACTGCCCCAGTTCACGCCGATGCGCACCGGCTTGTCATAACGACAGGCGAATTCGATCAGCGCCGCGAACTGCGGATCGCGCTTGCTGCCGCGACCGACATTGCCGGGATTGATGCGGTACTTGGCGAGCGCCGTGGCGCACTCAGGGTGATCGGCCAGCAGCTTGTGGCCGTTGTAATGGAAATCACCGATCAGCGGCACGGTGCAGCCACTCGCGTGCAGGGCATCGCGGATCGGTGCTACGGCAGCCGCGGCCGCGTCGCTGTTGACCGTGACGCGCACCAGCTCCGAGCCGGCCTCGGCCAGTGCGCGTACCTGGCGCACCGTGGCCGCGATATCGGCGGTATCGGTGTTGGTCATCGACTGCACCGCAATCGGCGCGCCGCCGCCCACCGCAATACCGGCGATGTCCACCTGCAGCGTGCCGCCGCGATGAGGATTCTGATCCAAGGCTGCCATCGGCCTTAATTGTAGAGGCAGCGGAAGCCTTGCTGTTATGATTCGCGCCTCGTTGAAAGATCTGTCCGAAGAGTTCCGCCGCCAGGGCCCAGCGGGCCCACGCGGCGGACGCCGAAGGCGCAATTTCCGCCCGGAAACGCTCAGGCACCCGGAACGGCAGATGCAGACGAGCTCTGGAGAGCGGTGGCCGCGTGCGGCCATCCACCGAAGGGGTGCGGCAGCGGGCCAGAGGCCTGTGGCCCGATCTCTCAGGTACGAAGGACAGAGGGGCGGCCGGTGCCTTGCGCGTCAGGGCAGCGGCCGCCCTTTTTTTATGGCCCGATGTCAGGGCCGGGAGCCGAGCGCTTGGGACTGAAAACGCCGCTGTTTGATCTGCATACCGCCCTCGGTGGTCACATGGTCGATTTCGGCGGATGGGATCTGCCGGTCAACTACGGTTCGCAGATCGAGGAGCACCAGGCGGTGCGCCGCAGTGCGGGGGTGTTCGATGTCTCGCACATGTGCGTGATCGATCTCGCGGGTGAGCGCGTGCGCGAATTCCTGCGCTACCTGCTGGCCAACGATGTGGCGCGCCTCACCGTGCCCGGCAAAGCGCTCTACAGCTGCCTGCTGCGCGAGGATGGCGGCATCCTCGATGACCTGATCGCCTACTTCCTCGATGAACAGCACTTCCGCCTGGTCGTGAATGCCGGCACCCGCGACAAGGACCTGGCCTGGATTCGCCAGCAGGCCGTGGCCTTCGAAGTGGCAGTCACCGAGCGCAAGGAACTCGCGATGCTGGCCGTGCAGGGCCCCGAGGCGCGCGCGCAGCTGACAGCACTGCTGACGGCGGAGGAGGCGGCTGCGGCCCTGCAGCTCGGCGTCTTCAGCGGTGCCGCGATCGGTGCCTCACTCGGCGCGCAATTCATCGCCCGCACCGGTTATACGGGTGAAGACGGCTTCGAGGTCATGCTCGCCGCGGATGCCGCAGCGCCGCTGTGGACGCGGCTCAACGAACGCGGCGTGCAATCCTGCGGGCTCGGTGCGCGCGACACGCTGCGGCTCGAGGCCGGCATGAACCTCTACGGCAGCGACATGAACGAGAATTTCCACCCGCTCGAATCGGGCCTGGCCTGGACCGTGGCCTTCGAGCCGCGCGAGCGCGGCTTCATCGGTCGCGCCGCGCTCGATGCGGTGCGCGAACGCGGCAGCGAGCGCGCACTGGCCGGCCTGCTGATTGAAGATCGCGCCATCATGCGCTCGCACCAGCGCGTGCTCACGAGCGCTGGCGACGGTGAGATCACCAGTGGCAGCTTTGCACCCAGCCTCGGGCGTTCGGTGGCGCTGGCGCGCCTGCCCGCCGCGGCCGCGGAGCCTGGTACGCCAGTGCAGGTGGAGGTGCGCGGCAAGGCGCTGCCGGCACGCGTGGTGCGCCCGCCCTTCGTGCGCCACGGCAAAGTGCTGGTGTAGGCACAGAGAATTCGCACAGGAGTTGACCATGAGCAATGTACCCGCAGACCTGCACTACGCCCGCAGCCACGAATGGTTGCGCGAGCTGCCCGATGGCAGCGTCGAGATCGGCATCAGCGATCATGCCCAGCACGCGCTCGGCGACCTGGTGTTCGTCGAGGCGCCGGTGGTAGGACGCAAGCTCAAGGCGGGGGAAGCCTGCGCCGTGGTCGAATCGGTCAAGGCGGCGTCCGATGTCTACAGCCCTGTGGGCGGCGAGGTGCTGGCGATCAACGAAGCGCTGGTCAAGGCGCCGGAGCTGATCAACCAGGATCCTTACGGCGCTGGCTGGATCTGGCGCCTGCGCCCCGACGCGGCCGTGGGCGCGGCGGGGCTGCTCGATGCCGGCACCTATGCCGCGGTAGCGGACGCGGGCTGAAGCGAGCCCCAGGCTCACAGGAGACGCGCATGCCATTCATTCCACATACCGGGCCCGAAGTGCAGCAGATGCTGGCGACGATCGGCGTCAGTGACATCGAAGCGCTGTTCGATGAAATACCCGAGGCGCTGCGGGTGCGCTCGCTGGAGCGCATTCCGGAAGGCATGAACGAGCAGCAGGTGATGCAGCTGATGCAGGAGCGTGCGCGCCAGGATGGCCGGCCGCTCAATTTCATCGGCGCCGGCGCCTATGAACACCACATTCCCGCGGCAGTGTGGTCGATCATCACGCGCGGCGAGTTCTACAGCGCCTACACGCCCTACCAGGCCGAGGCCAGCCAGGGCACGCTGCAGTCGATCTACGAATTCCAGTCGATGATCGTCGCACTCACCGGCATGGAAGTGGCCAATGCCTCGATGTACGACGGCGCGACTGCAGTGGCCGAAGCCTGCCTGATGGCGGTGCGCGCCAACCGGCGCTCGAATTCGGCCCGCATCCTGCTCTCGCGCAGCGTCCATCCGCACTACCGCGCGGTGGTGCAGGCGATGACCGGCAACCAGGGCCTGAAGCTCGAGGAGCAGTCGATCGTGCGCGAGCGCGGCAGCACCGATGTCGCCGCGCTGGCGAGTCTTGCCGGCCAGGACCTCACCGCGCTCGTGATCCAGCAGCCAAATTTCTTCGGCGTGCTCGAGGATGTGGATGCGCTGTGCGACTGGGCGCACGCGCAGGGCGCGCTGGTGATCGCGGTGGTGAACCCGACTTCGCTTAGCGTGCTCAAGCCACCGGGCCAGTGGGGCGTGCGCGGCGCGGATATCGTGGTCGGCGACGGCCAGCCGCTCGGCTGCCCGCTCAGTTCCGGTGGGCCGTATTTCGGCTTCATGGCCACGCGCAAAGACTACGTGCGCCAGATGCCGGGCCGCATCGTCGGCCGCACGGTCGATCTGGATGGCCGACCTGGTTTCACACTCACGCTGCAGGCGCGCGAGCAGCATATCCGCCGCGGCAAGGCGACCTCCAACATCTGCACCAACCAGGGCCTGCTGATGATGGCCGGCACGATCTACATGGCGATGATGGGCGCCGCCGGGCTCGAGCGCGTGGCCAGCGCCTGCATGGCGCGCACGGCCGAGCTGGTCGCCGCACTGACGCGGCTGCCCGGCGTGCGATTGGGCTTCAACGGTGCGCGCTTCCACGAAGCCGTGCTGCAATTCGATCGTCCGGTGGCGCCGCTCCTCGATGCGCTCTCGGCCGCGGGCATCGAGGGCGGGCTCGATCTGGCGCCCTGGTATCCGGAACTCGGCCCGGCGCTGCTGGTCTGTGCCACAGAGATGCGCAGCAGCGCCGACATCGCCACCTACGCGGCAGCCCTGGGCAAGGCGCTCGCCACTGTGAGAGCAGCATGAGCCTCGATCTGTGCGAAGCGCTGATCTACGACTACGGTTGTCCGGGGCGCGGCGCGCACGGCCAGTGGCCGCCTGCCGAAGCGACGCCACCGGCGATCCCTGCAGCACTGAAGCGCCAGCAGCGCGCGGCGTTGCCCGAAGTGAGCGAGCTCGACGCGCTGCGCCACTACACGCGCCTCTCGCAGCTGAATTTCTCCATCGATACGCATTTCTATCCGCTCGGTTCCTGCACGATGAAATACAACCCGCGCGCCTGCAATGCCGCGGCGATGCTGCCCGAATTCCTCGGCCGTCATCCGCTGGCGAGCGCGCGCCATAGCC
>Ga0075018_10000300_pt1 | contig 14461 bp, 13 predicted proteins | sample ColStrG_CSR_2014_FD_71471 | JGI IMG/M metagenome (GOLD analysis project Ga0075018, IMG submission 71471) | Freshwater sediment microbial communities in response to fracking from Pennsylvania, USA - Cold Stream Run_MetaG_CSR_2014 | ecosystem: Environmental > Aquatic > Freshwater > Creek >... | reverse complement strand
CGTCGACCGTGCCCGGTACCACCACGCCAAACGGGGAGCCGAGCGGCGACGCCGCCCAACTGGTGGCCGAGGCCGCCGCCCTGTTGCAAAAGGCGCAGGATGACCTCAAGACCAGTTGCGCCACGGGAACGTGCGACCTGAACGCCTACCAACAGGCGGTGCGTGACGCCAGTGACAAGCTGAACCGCGCCGCGCAACTGCAGGGCAGCACCACGACGACCACCACGACAGGCCCGCCGACCTCGGCGTAGGGGCGCGCCCCTGAGTTGGAGCGTCGCACGTCCGCTGCTATCTTCGTGCCCACGCCGCGGGGTGGAGCAGTCTGGTAGCTCGTCGGGCTCATAACCCGAAGGTCGTAGGTTCAAATCCTACCCCCGCCACCAACGACACAGCAGGTCAGGCCGGTTGCTTGCGCAACCGGTCTTCTGCTTGTCAGGGCCCTCTTCTAACGGATCTTCTAACGGGTCCGAGTGGTCGCCTCGTTGGGCCATGTCGAGGTCCGTGTTCCCGTCACCGGTCGAACTGCTCTCGGTCGGATCCGCTTCCGCCCATCGGGTGGAGGGTAACTGTCACACCCCCTGGGTACAAGTGTTCGGTGCTCTCAATCGAACTCGCCGCTCCTCGCGTGCCGCGCCGAGCACATGACGGGCCATCGCCGCGTCTTGATCGAGAGCGCCTGTCCAAGGATCGCCGCAAGGAGTTCGTTGCCCGGGCCGCCACCCGTAGCCGAGACGGCATCGTGCTTCAGCTTTCGCCTACGGCAAACGATCCCCGATGAGTACTTGACACCCGGATAGTCTCCCCGGGAACCGCGAGCGGCGCCGGAGGCGCCGGGGAGACTATCCGGGCGCCTGGCGCCAAAACGGCGTAACCCCGGCCGTTTGCCGAAGCAGGGACGGTTCCGGGGTCTTCGACAAGAACTCTAGCGCCAGAGCCGCCGATGTCAACGATCAACCACTCAGCGGTCGCCCAGCGGCTCACGACGGACCGCCTTGGATCGTACTTGTCGGCTACTGGTGGCGACCTCGCCAAGGCCATCGAGCTCTACGACTGGAACGCCGAGGTCGGCGGCGCCCTCCACGAGGACATCGGCCGCCTCGAGGTCGGGTTCCGCAACACCGTCGACGCGGCGCTCGTTGCCCACGGGGCAGCGCAAGCGTGGCCCGCGGTCTGGTACCGACGCTCTCAGCTCTTCCCCGGCAAGCACGGCGCCCGGGCACTCGACGACATCAAGACTGCTCGTGGGCGCGCTACCCGGCGAGGGGCAGCCGAGACCCACGGGAAGGTGATTGCGGAGCTGAGCTTCGGATTCTGGCGGTTCCTCTGCACGGCACCGTACCTCACGTCGCTCTGGGTGCCCATCCTGGCCGACGCGTTCCCGAACCACCCGCAGCATGGCGACCCTCGGGCCGTGCGAGCGGATGTCGAGGATCGGATCCAGCGTGTTCACTTCCTCCGGAACCGCATCGCGCACCACGAGCCGATCCATCATCGGAACCTCCAGCGCGACGTCGACAGCATCGTCGAGTTGACGGGATGGATCTGCACCGACACGCGCGACTGGGTCGTGGGTGCCAGCCGCGTCGGCGGAGTTCTCCGGCGCCGACCGTGATAAATGCGTGGCCGGTTACCGGGCTCGATGTCTATCGTCGCCAATGTGAACGAGCCGACCAGCCCAACGAGTCAGGAGCAGATCGAAGACGCCGTGACCGCCACCCTCGTGGGGTGGGGCCGCGAGTTCGACAAGTTCCAGAAGTTCTGGTGGATGGACTGGCGGAAGATGATGGGTGACGTGGTCGAGGCCATGCGGACGGGTGAACCGGTGGTCTACGAGGACGACGAGCCGGATCCGAATGATCGTCGGGTCGATGACGATCCGTCGCCGGTCGGCGCCATCCTCGCCCTGCTCGACGAGTCGCTCAATCCGAAGCGCGCCGGCATCTGGCTTCTCGCCAGGAACCGTTCGCTCGGCGGCAAGCTCGGCGCCGGCGTGTGATCGGCTTCGGCGACCGATTCTTCTAACGGATCTTCTAACGGACTGGCCGACACGGGCGATTCCGGGCCGGACGGGCCGTCACCACACGACAACCGAACGCCCAGCTCAGCGGCATATTCTGTCATGACCCGACACTCGCCGAGACCGCCTTGAGCCGGCTCATAGCCCGAAGGTCGTAGGTTCAAATCCTACCCCCGCCACCAATTTCGGCAGCAGGTCGGGCCTGGTCCTTGTGGATCGGGCCTTCTGCTTGTCAGGAAGCGCGGCCGCTCAATTCAGGTAGCTATGGCTGCGTGGGAGTGGCGACCGGTAGCGATCTCGCGATCTCCGCGGTCCACCGCTCAATGTCGGGCCAGTCTCGGTGATCGCCGAACGTGCCGCCGAACAGTCTGAGGAAGAGGTTGCCCGCGACTGTCCAGTGGCTGCGCTCGATCGCGCCGGCGAAGTATCGATGGTCGCGGGGGTCGATTCTTGGCCGGACCTCCGAGATGATCGGCGGTTCCTTCCTTCGGCGTCGCATGGGTCGGGACACTCGTTCGCTGAAGAAGCTGGTCGTTTCGCCGATCGAGCAGACGCTGAACAACCACACCGGGCGTGTCGCCAGAGCGGTTGTGTGCTTTCGCATGAAGTCGTCGGCGACGGGAAGCCACTTTTGATTGTGAATGGCGCTCCCCAGGATCGCTGCGTCGTACGAATCCACCGAATCGATCTCGTCGAACGGGCGGACGTCAACGGGGAAGCCCTCGGCTCGTAAGCGCTCGCCAATCCCGATCGCCACGCCTTTCGTCGATCCGTAGGCGCTGGCATACCCGATGAGGACGCTGGTGATCGGAACCGATGATTGCCCGGACATGTTTTTAGTCTGGAGGAGCGACACGTCGAAGGCCAGGGACCAAGGTCACACGACGCGGGGCAGGCGCACGAGAGGTCAGATGCGGAGCCCGTTGGCTCCGGTGGTGGATCGCCGCGCCCGCGCTCGGTCGCGGTGAGAATGCTTGGACGACTCGTGCGCGTGTCGGAACTGCCAACGCCAGCCCGCTCGGAGGAACGCATGGGGAAGCTCATCTACGCAACCAACACCTCGCTGGACGGCTTCACGGAGGACGCCACCGGCGCCTTCGACTGGTCGGTGCCCGATGAGGATGTACACGAGTTCTACAACGACATGATGCGCGGCACCGGCACCCAGCTGCTCGGCCGCCGCATGTACGAGACGATGGCCGTATGGGAGACGGAGCCGTCGTTTGCCGAGGAGTCGGTGGTACAGGCCGACTTCGCCGCCGCATGGCAGGACTCGGACAAGCTCGTCTACTCCACCACCCTGACCGACCCGGTCACGAAGCGGACACGCATCGTGGCGGCGTTCGACGTCGACGAGGTGCGGGCCTTGAAGAAGGCGTCGTCGGCCGACCTGCTGGTGGGCGGCCCCGAGCTCGCCGCCCACGCTCTGCGCGCCGAGGTAGTAGACGAGGTGAGCGTGGTGCTCTCCCCGGTGGTGGTCGGCGCCGGCAAGCCGGCCTTCCCGACCGATCTGCGGCTGGACCTCGAGCTCATCAACGAGCATCGCTTCGGCAACGGGGCGGTGCAGGTGGCCTATCTCGTGCGGCGTTGACCATCATTGGCTAACCCACAGCATGCGGGCGCCGAGGGTCAGCAACGATGTTGCAGCCCTCGGCCATCAGGTAGACAAGTGGCATGACCAAGGCCACGAAGAGGGAGTCGCCGTCGACCGCGCAACACGTCGCCGACCGCCACGATCTGATCCGCGTCCGTGGCGCGCGGGTGAACAATCTCAAGGACGTCAGCATCGAGATCCCGAAGCGCCGGCTGACGGTGTTCACCGGCGTCTCCGGCTCGGGCAAGAGCTCGCTGGTGTTCGGCACGATCGCCGCCGAGTCGCAGCGGCTGATCAACGAAACCTACAGCTCCTTCGTTCAGGGCTTCATGCCGACGATGGCTCGCCCCGAGGTCGACCTGCTGGAGGGCCTCACCACGGCGATCATCGTCGACCAGGAGCGGATGGGCTCCAACCCGCGCTCCACGGTCGGCACCGCGACGGACGCCAACGCCATGCTGCGGATCGTTTTCAGTCGGCTTGGAAAGCCGCACATCGGCTCGCCCAACGCCTTCTCCTTCAACACCGCGACGATCAGCGGAGCCGGCGCCGTCACCTTCGAAAAGGCCGGAGTGAAGAGGCGGGAGAAGCGGTCGTTCGTGCGGCTCGGTGGCATGTGCCCGCGCTGCGAGGGCATGGGAGCAGTGACGGACTTCGACCTGTCTCAACTCTACGACGACACCAAGTCACTCAACGAGGGTGCGCTCATCATCCCCGGCTACACCATGGACGGCTGGTACGGCCGCATCTTTCGGGGGTGCGGGTACTTCGATCCGGACAAGCCGATCAGCAAGTTCACCAAGAAGGAGCTCAACGATCTGCTCTACCGGGAGCCGACCAGGATCAAGGTCGACGGAGTCAACCTCACCTACGAGGGGGTGATCCCCAAGATTCAGAAGTCGATGCTTTCCAAGGACGTCGAGGCGATGCAACCTCACGTCCGAGCGTTCGTGGAGCGGGTCGTGACGTTCACGATCTGTCCCGACTGCGGCGGCACTCGCCTCAATGAGGCCGCCCGGTCCTCCAAGATCAAGGGGATCAACATCGGCGACGCCTGCGCCATGCAGATCAGCGACCTTGCCGAATGGGTCGGCGATCTCGACAAGCCGTCGGTGGCGCCGCTGCTGGTGGCGCTGCACCAGACGCTCGACTCGTTCGCCGAGATCGGGCTGGGCTACCTCTCGCTCGACCGATCGACGGGCACGCTGTCGGGCGGCGAGGCCCAGCGCACCAAGCTGATACGCCAGCTCGGGTCCTCGCTCACCGACGTGACCTACGTGTTCGACGAGCCGACGGTCGGACTCCACCCGCACGACATCGCCCGGATGAACGACCTGCTGTTGCAGCTGCGCGACAAGGGCAACACCGTGCTGGTCGTCGAGCACAAGCCGGAGGTGATCGAGATCGCCGACCACGTCGTCGATCTCGGCCCCGGTGCCGGCTCTGGCGGTGGGGAGGTGGTGTTCGAGGGAACGGTGTCGGGGCTGCGGGCCGCCGACACCATCACCGGGCGGCACCTTGACGACCGGGCGTCGCTGAAGCTGTCGGTGCGTAGCTCTTCGGGAGTGCTCGAGGTGCGCGGCGCCAACACCCACAACCTGCAAGATGTCGATGTCGACATTCCGCTCGGAGTTCTGGTAGTGGTGACCGGCGTGGCCGGCTCGGGTAAGAGCTCGCTGATCGACGGCTCGGTGTCGGGAGGCGACGGCGTGGTGTCGGTCGACCAGGCGGCCATCAATGGATCGCGGCGCAGCAACCCGGCGACGTACACCGGCCTGCTCGAACCGATCCGCAAGGCGTTCGCCAAGGCGAACGGCGTGAAGCCGGCGCTGTTCAGCGCCAACTCCGAGGGCGCCTGCCCCACCTGCAACGGTGCCGGCGTCATCTACACCGACCTGGCCATGATGGCCGGCGTCGCCACCACCTGCGAGGACTGCGAAGGGAAGCGGTTCCAATCCGACGTCCTGGACTACACCTTCGGTGGCCGCGACATCAGCCAAGTGCTGGCGATGTCGGTGACTGAGGCCGAAGAGTTCTTCGGCGGGGGCGAAGCGCACACGCCGGCCGCCCACAAGATCCTGAGCCATCTCGCCGACGTCGGGCTCGGCTACCTCAGCCTCGGCCAGCCGCTCCCTACGTTGTCCGGTGGCGAGCGGCAGCGGCTCAAGCTGGCCACCCACATGGGCGACAAGGGCGACGTTTACGTCCTGGACGAGCCGACCGCGGGCCTCCACCTCGCCGACGTCGAGCATCTGCTGGGCCTGCTCGACCGGCTCGTCGACTCGGGCAAGTCGGTCATCGTCATCGAGCACCACCAAGCGGTCATGGCCCATGCTGATTGGATTATCGACCTCGGCCCCGGCGCCGGCCACGACGGCGGCCGGATCGTCTTCGAGGGCACCCCCGCCGATCTCGTCGCCACTAGCACCACCGTCACCGGTGAGCACCTGGCGGCCTACGTCGCCACCTGAGCGAAACCGGCCGCCTCGGGTTTCGTCTACGCCGAAATCCCGGCCAGGCGCAGCGAGACCGCCTCGCGCAACGACGACTCGAACCTAGCCCGCTCCTCGACGTCAGAACCGGCCGCATCTCCCACCGACCGCGTGATCTCCTCCGCCACCGCCTGGGCCAGTCGCTCCGCCTGCTCGCCGTCGAGGCGTCGGTCGCCGAGTTGGGCGAACAGCTCCGCCATGGTCTTCTCCGTGGCGTCGTCGAGGGTGGCCTGGTGTCGGGCGTCGATCGTGGCCGGTGACGTCGAACGGGCACCACGCTGGTACGCGCGGTCGGAGAGCTGGCTGGAGGGCGCCTCCTCGGCCGGTTCGCTCTCGGCCACCACCGCCTCGGTTCCGTCCGCCTGGTCCGTGTCGTCCGGCGCTCTGTTCAGGACCCGGTTCGCGACCACAAGCTCCACGGCGACAACGGCGGCCACCACCAGCACCGCCAACGCGATGGGCACAATCGGCATGGAAGCAACGAGCAGGGTGGGGGTTGCTGCGCGAATAGTCATGGCTCTCCACCCCGAACGGCCGCCGGGCCAGCGTCACGTAGGGGGCAATCTCCCCCAGTGATCACGACTATGACCGGCCTCGCCCCGGAAGGGAAGCAAGGTTGTAAGGAAGTGGCGACACGGAGGCGTTATCCCACTGAGGGTGGTGATATCACTACTCAGGTGGGCCGTTTGTTACTCAGCGCGTTCATCAGAGGTTGAACAGGAGGTGGTGGCTGAGGTCACCGGTGAGGTCGACGAACATCTCGCGGGTGTCGAAGCACCACTCTCCGTCCACCCGGTGGAAGGTGTCGTGATAGTGGCCGGCGATGATCGGCTGGAGCGGGAACTCGTCGGTCTGCTGGAACACCGTGTAGTAGGACCGGGCCGTCCCGGTGCCGGCGTCGTCGTCCACGTCGACGGCCACATTGGTCGTGACGTGGCGGGTTCGCGGCGTGCCATCGCCATAGAGGCGCGTGGCGCTGTCATAGAGGCCCTGCACCTGCTCGGCGCCCTCAAACACGATGCCCGGTGCGGCCTGGATGCGTCCGTGGCGGAACAGCTCCGCCACCCCCGCCAGATCGCCGGCATCGATACGTTCCGCGTAGGCATAGACGAGGTTCTCGATCGCTCGGTCATTGTCGGGCATGGGGCGGGATGATAGTGATGCGCCGTGACGACAGCTCCGAAGGACGCGTTCGACGAGGAACGCCTGCTTCGCTCGGCCTGCCGGATCGCCGGCTCGGACGACTTCGGATCTGAACCGTTCCTGGAGCCCCTGGGTGTGCTGCTGGACTCGCTGCGGGCCGCGCCGCTCAACGATCTCGGCGCCATGATCTGGCGGGGCACCCTTCTGCGCAGCCTCTCGCAACGACTGCGGGCGGAGCAGTGGTGGAGCGAGCACCCCGAGATCCTGGCCGAGCCCATCGTGGCGCCGATCGTGGTGGTCGGCATGATGCGTTCGGGCACGACGCTGCTCCAACGGGTGCTGGCCAGCGACCCCCGCCTGGCGTGCGCCTACGGCTGGGAGGTGGGGGAGCCGGCACCCCGGCCGGGCTGGGACCCCACCGCCGAGGACCCGCGGGTCGCCGACGCCGAGGCGCGGGAGGAGCAGACCCGTACGTTCGCCACGGAGCTGTTCGCCATCCATCCCACCTACGTCCACGAGGCCGAGGAGGAGATCGTCTTCCTGGCCGACGCCTTCTTGTCGCACATCCCTGAGGCCTCCTGTGATGTGCCCCTCTATCGGTCGTGGGTCGACACCCAGGACTTCGCGCCGGCGTACCGGTGGTTGCGACGGATGCTGCAACTACTCCAGTGGCAGAAGCGGCAACGAGGTGAGCCCGCTCGTCCGTTCGTGCTCAAGACGCCGGATCACCTCGGCTACCTGGACGCACTGCTGGCCGAGTTCCCCGATGCGCACATCGTGCACTCGCACCGCGACCCGCTCGACGTGATCCCGTCGGGAGCGTCGCTCAACACCACGCTGTGGCGAACCCACTGCGGCGACGACGTCGACCCCCATGAGGTCGGGCGCCAGTGGCTTGAGCGGATGGGATGGTCCTGCGATCGGGCCGTCGCCGCCCGGGCCTGGATCCCGGCGGGGCAGGTGAGCGATGTCGCCTTCGTTGACGCGGTGGCCGATCCCATCGGCGCCGCCGCGGCCATCCTCACCGCCGTCGATCTCGAGTTGACCGACGAGTCCGCGGCCGCCATGGAGGCGTGGATCGCGCAGGACCGCAAGCGGGAGTCGCTGCCGGTGCACCGCTACTCCGCGGCCGACTTCGGGCTCACCGACGAGCAGATCCGGGAGCGGTTCGCCGATTACAGCCGACGATTTCTTTAGTGTGCCAAGCTGCCCGGATGCCTGGACATCCGGTGGCGACCGACGAACAACACGAGCACGAGAAGGCCGCGCTGGCGATCTGGGAACACCCTGTGGTGGCCAAGGCCCGTGAGGTGGTTCGGGCCGACTGGCTGGAGAAGGAGCAGCCGTCGCCGGACATGCGGGACTGCTTCGACTGGGCCTTCGAGGAGGTCATGTTCTCCGCGGTGATCTGGTCGTCCAACCAGGACGCCCTCTATCCGAAGGTCACCTGCATCACCCGTCTGGAGCACCAAGTCGACGGGCTGCGCATCCCCGGAACCCGGTGGGGCATCGACAACCCCGACTCGATCTACCGGGTGATCCCGATCTCGGGCCGGGAGCGCTACGAGATCCGGGGGCAGGTGGGCCCGCACCGGATGACCGAGAACTACTTCACCCTCTGGGACGACGCCATGGGCACCGAGGGTCTGCTCAACGGTGACGATCTCGTCACCGACGCCGACGGTTCCTTCGTGATCTCCGTCGATGCTGATCCGCCCGCGGTCCGCTCGAACCACGTCCAGTCGACCGACAAGGCCCACGAGTTCTACATCCGTGACGTGATGCTCGACTGGGGTGCCGACGACCCCAACTGGCTGGAGATCTTCCGGCTCGGTCCGCCGCCATCTACGCCACCGCTCACCGTCGACGAGCAGGCCCAGCGAACGGCCGACTACATGCACAAGTTCGCCGACTTCAGCCACAGCCTGTCGAAGGGGATGACGCGCGGACGACCCAACCGGTTCCACCTCGCCCACTCAGCCGACCAGGGCGGGGCGCTGCGCAACCAGGTGTACGTCGGTGGCCACTTCCTCCTCGAAGACGACGAGGCGTTCGTCATCGACGTGAATGATGGTGGCGCCCGCTACTTCACGGTGCCGATCTCCAACGTGTGGGGCACGACGATGGGGATTATGGATCGCACCGGCAGCCTCAACAAGGCCCAGTCCGAACCCAATGCCGACGGGACCTGGACCTATGTGATCTCGAAAAGCGATCCCGGGGTCCACAACTGGGTGGACCCGTGTGGGCTCTCGTCCGGCATCCTCACCCTGCGTATGGCGGAATTCCCCGATCAGCGACCGGCCGAGGGGCTGGCGGCGTCGGGCCAGGTGGTGAAGTTGGCCGATCTCGAATCGGTGCTCCCGCCCGGCACCCGGGAGGTCACCGCCGACGAACGAGCCACCCAGCTCGCCGACCGGGCCGTGGCGTACGCCCGACGGTTGCCCGAGGTGCTGGCGTGAGCCGCTGGCTCATCACCGGTTGTTCGACCGGGATCGGGCGAGCCATCGCGGTGGCCGCCCTGGATGCCGGGCACTCGGTCGTGGTCACCGCCCGCCAGCCCGGCGCGGTACAAGACCTGGTCGAGACCCATCCCGAAACGGCGATCGCCGTCGCGCTGGACGTCACCGACCGCACGCAGATCAGCGCGGCGATGGTGCAGGCGGAAGCGGCGTTCGGTGGCGTGGATGTGCTCGTCAACAACGCCGGGTACGGGTACCTCTCGGCCGTCGAGGAGGGCGATGACGCTGAGGTACGGGCGCTGTTCGACACGAACTTCTTCGGAGCCGTCGACATGATCAAGGCGGTGCTGCCGGCGATGCGCGCCCGAGGCGAGGGCCACATCGTCAACGTGAGTTCCATGACCGGGATCGTCACCAACCCGCCGAACACCTACTACTCGTGCACCAAGCACGCCATCGAGGCGCTCACTGAGGGGTTGGCGAAGGAGGTCGCACCGTTCGGGATCAAGGTGTCGGCTATCGAGCCCGGCGCCTTCCAGACTGACTACATCACCCGATCGATGCACCAGGCGGACGGCATCGAGGACTACGCCGACATCGCGCAGCGCAAAGAACTCATCGTGGCCTTCGGAGAGCATCTGCCCGGTGACCCGGCCAAGCTCGCCGCCGCGGTGTTGCAGATCGTTGCCATGGAGGACCCTCCCCTTCGGCTGCTCCTGGGCCAAGACGTCCTCAACGCCTTCCGAGACAAGACGGCAGCGTGGACGGCGACGGTCGACGAATGGGAGCAGGTCACCACCGCCATGAACTTCGACTGAGGGCCGGGGCCGGTCAGATGGCGAAGGGCGTGCCGACCAAGGCTTCGCTGAGGTCCCACAGGGCGGCAGCGTGGTCGTCGTCGAGTAGGTAGGGGAGGAACCCGTTGACGCCGGGGTCGGCGCCGAGGACGCCCAGCCCGCAGTTGGCGAGGTAGGCGCCGTTGTGGTCGACCAGCTCGCCGGCCGTCGCGGCCCACACCTGGGTGGCGGCGCCCGCTTCCACGGACTTGAACTCCATGCGCCGAAGCGGCGCCTCGCCCGGGGCGGGCTCGCCGGCGGCTTCGGCGGCGGCTGCGGCCGCGGTTGCCGCGGCCGCGCTGCGGGTCCGGGAGAACTCAGCCATGTCGTTCATCAGCTCCTCGTTGAGGTGGCGGCCGAGGTCGGTGACGATGCCCCCGGGATGCACGGAGAACGACAGCAGGCCTCGCCCGCCAGCTCGGTGGGCGAGCTCGCGGGCGAACAAGGCGTTGGCGGTCTTGGACTGCCCGTAGGCGATCCACGGCGAGTATTCGGTGGTCTCGAAGTTCGGATCAGCGAGGTCGACGTCGGCGCGGGAGTGGCCGGCCGACGTCAGGGTGACCACCCGCGGGTTGGTCCCCCGCAGGAGTGCCGGCGACAGCAGGGCGGTGAGCAGGAAGTGGCCGAGGTGGTTCGTGCCGAACTGGGTTTCGAAGCCATCGACGGTCCGTCCGAAGGGGCAGGCCATGACGCCGGCGTTGTTGATGAGCACATCCACCGCCTCGTGGGTGTCGAGGTAGGAGTCGGCGAAGGAGCGCACCGAGGCGAGGTCTCCCAGGTCGACGACCCCGGCCTCGACGGTCGCACCGGGAACGAGCGCCTCGGCCTCGGTCTTGGCTCCGGCCGCACGCTCCTCGCTGCGGGCCAGCACCGTGACCGACGCGCCATGGGCGGCGAGCGCCCGGGCGCTCTCTCGACCGAGCCCGGTGGCCGCGCCGGTGATGACCACCCGACGTCCGGTCAGGTCCATCCCCTCGAGCACCTCGTCGGTGGTGGTGCTCTTTCCGAAGTCACTCATGTGCTCATCCCTTGAGGTCGTGGGCCGGATCAATCACCCTACGAGCCTCCGCGCCAGACTGCATCGGAGAGCCGCCGCTGCCATCATGGGTGCATGTCTGAAAATCTGGCGCTGCTCGGCGCTTACAGCGATGCCATGTTCCGCGGTGACCAGGAAGCCGTCTTCGACTTCTGGTCGCCGGACTTCGTGACCCACGTGACCGAACGGGTCAACCCCGCGGCGATGGGCACCGATGTCCGGGCCCAGGAACTCGAATGGTGGACACAGGTCCGCTCGGCCTTCCCCGACATGGTTTTCAGTGTGGAGTTGCTCATCGAGTCCGACGACCTCATCGTGTCGAACTGGACGGTGCGCGGCACCCACACCGGCACAGCGTTCTACGGGGTCGAGCCTTCCGGGGAGGCGGTGGTCATCAACGGCACCGCCATCTTGCGCATGCGCGACGGCAAGGTCGTTGAGCACTGGGGTGGGCCCCACTGCCAGGACGGCGTCGGTCTGACGCACTGATCCACCCACCGACGTATCTAGGTGCGTGGTGACGCCTCTTTGAGGGGGTCGGCCGGCGGCGGTCGCATCCCAGAGGAGGTCGGAAATGGCGAGCACACCGAGTTCGGGACGTGGTGGCGGCAAGACCCCAGCGGGTCGTGGGTCCGGTAGGAGGGGCGGCGCCGGTGGTGACCCGGTCGTTCAGGTCCGGCTCTTGTCCTCCGATGTCGACGCGTTCACCGCCTTCGTGCAGACGACGCCACTCGAGTTCGCCTGCGCGGGTCCCCGGGTCAGCGCGGAGGGGGTGATCACGGCCCATGTGCTCATGCGGCAGAGCGAGGCGGCACGGGCCAGCGCCTCTGACGCGGTCAAGGTCGAGGTGGTCGCCGACGTGTCTGACACCAAGGCCAAGCGTCGAGCCGAGGTCGGTAAGGGCAATCGATTTGCTGATTCTCGGGTCCTCCCCGAGGGTCGCGGCCGGTTCGTGGAGGCGTCATGACCTACATGAACGTCAACGAGGTCGAGTCGGCCATCGCCAACCTGGCCGGTGCCTATCCGAGTCTGTGCAGCCTGGTTGCGTTGCCGAACCCCACCGTGAACGGGTTCGCCAGTCACGCGCTGCGAATCTCCAATGGCGGGTTCGGTACCCGCGACGCCGTGATGATGATCGGCGGCGTGCACGCCCGCGAGTGGGGGAGCTGCGAGATCCTCGTGAACTTCGCCACGGATCTCCTGAGTGCGTTCACCAACAACGTCGGCCTCCAGTACGGCGGCAAGACGTTCTCCGCCGGTGCGGTCCAGTCCATGGTTGGATCGCTGGAGTTCGTGGTGTACCCGTTGGTCAATGCCGATGGGCGGGACTACAGCCAACAGCACGACGCCGCCGTGCTCAACGGATGGCGGAAGAACCGCAGCCTCGTATCGAGTGGTGGTGATCCGAACAAGATCGGCGTCGACATCAATCGCAACTACGACTTCCTGTGGGACTTCGCCACCAAGATGGCCCCCACGGCGCCGGGTGCCTCCGCTGATCCGATCAGCGAGACATTCCACGGCACCGGGCCGTTCTCCGAGCCGGAGACGCGCAACGTGCAGTGGCTTCTCGACTCAGTGCCGCGGGTGCGCTGGTTCCTCGACGTGCACTCCTATTCCGAGCTCATCTTGTTCAACTGGGGTGACGATCAGGACCAGAACCTCGATCCCGCCCAGAACTTCCGCAACCCGGCCTGGGACGGTCAGCGCGGCGTGCAGAACGACGCCTACGGCGAGTACATCCCCAGCGACGACCAGGCGGTGGCCTCGGGCCTGGCGAACCGGATGCAAGCGGCGATCGCCGCGGTCCGGGGCAAGAATTATCTCGCCGAACCGTCGTACGGTCTCTACCCGACATCCGGTGCCAGCGACGATTACGTGTACTCCCGGCACTGGACCGATCCGTCCAAGTCGAAGATCTACGGCTACGTCATCGAGTGGGGCACTCAGTTCCACCCGGCATGGTCGGAGATGGAACTGATCATCGACGACATCACGGCCGGCCTCCTCGAGTTCTGTGGTGCTGCGCCGTGCGCCGGCGGACTGGTGGCGGTGGCTCCTCTCACTTCGAAGCTGTCGTTCATCGATGTCCCGGCCAACACCGAGACGGCACGTGCCGTGGTGTTCTCGATTCAAAGCTGCCAGCCGGTCACGGTTCAGGTGACCTCGGGCCCGACGCTCACCTCTGGTCCGGGCGTGGTGGGGTTGCCCCTTGGTGGCATCGCCTCGCTCCCGGCGGCGGCGTCCGCCGCGACCCGCGAGGTGCGCATCTGGGTCAGCTACAAGGCCGGAGCGGCCGGAACCACCGCCTCGGGAACCGTGACGCTCTCGTGTCCCCAGACCGGCGGCCAGTGGGTGGTGCCCATCACAGCCAACGCCATCGCCAAGCCGACCGTGGCGTCGATGCTCGTTCTCGATCGATCGGGCAGCATGGACTTCCCCTCCGGCATCGCGGGCAAGAAGCGGATCGACGTCCTCCACGATGCCGCTCCCACGTTCGTGGAACTGCTCGGCGATCTGGACGGGGTGGGCGTCGTGGCCTTTGACTCCAACGCGTCGTTGACCATGGCGGTGACCCAGGCGGGGCCGCTCGGCTTCGGTGCCGGGAGGTCGGGCGCCACCGGTGCGATCAGCAATCACCTCACCAACCCCGCCGGGAGCACCTCGATCGGTGACGGGGTCGAGTTGGCTCACGACACGCTCATCGCCACGACCGGTTATGACCGCCGCGCCGTGGTGGTGTTCACCGACGGCGATGAGAACACCGCCAAGTTCATCAGCGACATCGAGTCCAAGATCGACGACCGGGTGTACGCCATCGGTCTGGGCACCGTGAACGAGCTCAAGCCGGTCGGGCTGTCGAAGCTGGTCAAGAACACCG
>Ga0075018_10000299_pt1 | contig 14477 bp, 13 predicted proteins | sample ColStrG_CSR_2014_FD_71471 | JGI IMG/M metagenome (GOLD analysis project Ga0075018, IMG submission 71471) | Freshwater sediment microbial communities in response to fracking from Pennsylvania, USA - Cold Stream Run_MetaG_CSR_2014 | ecosystem: Environmental > Aquatic > Freshwater > Creek >... | reverse complement strand
CCCCAAAGCCCCGATCTCCTGGCCAAAAGCAGAGGATCTCCCGCCCCAAAAATGACCAGAAGGTTGCGTGACTATTGCGTGAGTCAGTGGCGCTCAGTAATGCTCAGTGGTGCTAATGCTGCAACATTGCCCCGGTGGCGTGGTTATTAACTTGTTGATTCACAAGAGACTCAATCTGCAATCAAGCGGAGCCAACGAACTACGAACCAGAGGGTCGGGAGTTCGAATCTCTCCAGGCGCGCCAACTTATCAACAACATGTAAGAAATAGGGATGGCGCGCGTCAGTCGAGTCACCCGTGAGTCTCCAGCGCCAGCAGCTCTCAGTGCTCGATGTGCAGCGCGGTAATCTGCGTGGCCCAGTGGGTCGTGTCGACGGCGATCTGCTGGATGGTCCAGAACGTCTTATCGTCCTCGGGGTCGAGCGTCGTGCGGCTGTAGTCTCCCCAGCTCGCGACACCCACATCGGTGGGGAGCTGATAGCTGGCGCTTCCATGCTTTAGAAACATCGGGGCTCCGAAGACCGTTTTCCTGCCGGCGCTTTTGCCGATCACCGCGTAGCTGCTTACGAACTGACCTGGGCCGGGGCCTACGGCGTTGAATCCAATCACGACGTCGCCGTCATGGTTGGCCGCTATCGAGGGAAACACGAAACTCTGGGTGGCATCTCCGATGTATCCTTCATCGATGATGGCGGTGCTCGCCGCATCGATACGAAACCAATGGATGGACCCACGCCCGGTCCCGGTGTCGATGGTGTTCGTCGCCATCCAGATCTGGCCATTCACCTTGACCGGCGCCGTTGGGGTGACGGGGTAGTTATTGTTCAGAGGCAGGGCGGTTGGATCGGGCTGCGGCGCATCAAAGAAATAGTCGTAGTCGCTCCGACCAAAGAAATATTTGTCCGGAAAACCGCTGCCGAGATCGAAGCGTGGCTCAAAGATGTTGCCGCGGACGTCATTGCGTTTGTACGTGCCAAAGGCATATTGAATGATGCCCTCCGTCGACAGGACGATCTCGTCCTGCTTGCTGCCGTCGAGATCGATGGTCGGCACGATCCACTCTCCCGCGGTGGGAATGGGAATGTTCTGGAAGACGGTCCTGCGATCGATCAGAGGCTTGGGGGCCAGCAGGTCTGTCTTGGGCAGTACGACGAGGGTAAAGCCTGTCGGAATGGAATCGGCGTCCGTGTTAGCCGATGAAACGAACACGCCCGAGCCATTGTAGCCGATTGTCGGCCATTCACCGTTCGTAACACCGTTCGCCTCGTGGAGGTGAATTTTGAAGCCGATGAAGCCTTCGGTCGGATCGTCTCCCCGGGAGACGGCGATTCGAAGGTCGGTCCCGTAAGCGACCGTGACGCCGTCGGAGAAGGCGTTAGTAGTAGCTGCATACCATCTACCCTCGGCGGGATCGAAGACGATGCGGGGATCGAGTGGAGAGTCGTTGACCCCGAATGGCACGCCGGCCTGGCCCCAGAATTCTCCCCCGGTCATCTGCACGACAGGGATGCCCTGCTTCGTATAGACGGCGTAATGGTTGTTCACCAATTCGACGAAGTAGTGTGGGCCAATCGCTCCGTTCGCGTCCGGCTGGTCGCAATAAGAGCCGCCGGGAGGCGGTGGCCACCCATCACTCCCGCAGTCGCGGGTGGAGCCACGAAAGTTATGCCGGATGGTCGCCAGCGGTTTGGGCACGGCACCGCTGCCGCCCGAAAGCGCCGTTCCAGCCAGGCCTGTTGTGACACCACTGGCTCCTACGTCTGGCGGTTGAGCGCCGTATGCCGTACCCGCGATAGCAACGAATGCAGCGACGAGAAGCAAGGAAACACTATTGGACGTTCGCATGGCAACTTACTCCGCTTGCAAGTAGGTTCAGTGAAACTGGGTACGCGCAATCCACCTCAGTCCTGCAGGAACGGCGCTCGCTCCAGCACGTATCGGGCGACATCGCGACCCTGCTGCAGCCCCGCGGTGCAGGCGCGGCGGAAATGGATCCCGACCAACATGCGCGAGAACGCATTCTCGCGCGCCGCATCGTCCGCGCTGGCGTACGAACGTGTCACCGTAGCGTCCGGACCTGCGGCGGGCGCAGTGGTCGAGGTGTGCTGAAACGGCAGGTCTGGGCCAACCAGGGCGTCCAGTACTGCAGCTGCGGCAGCGCCAGCCGCGGCGTGCCCGGACGGGTAGTCGGGGACCGGCGGCGTGATGAACGCGGGTTCCCAGTTGGGATCCTTGACGGTCAAGGGATTGCCGTCAGTGTCCGCCGCACGAATGGCTGTCAGCGGCCTCCAGAAGTTGTAGTAGAACTTCGACTCCATCGCGGATGCGAGGGCATCGGACATCGCCGCGTTCAGCGCCGCATACAGTCGTGCGTGCTGCATCAGTGTCATGCCGCCCGATATCTTGCGCGCAATGCGATTCCAGGCGAATGAGCCATTCTCATACCAGAAGAACGCGATCGCGGTCTGATCGGAGCTGCGGGCGGAAATGCCGGCCTTGCCCAGCACAGCGATCTCGTTGAGATCCATGGCGTACTCGAGACTCTGCAGCGAGTACGGACGCGGTGCGCGGAACTGCGCTGAGGAACGCACGCCGAACGTGCTCAGCGCACCCCAGCCGGCAGAGGAGACGAAGTTTGTCGGTGGCGTGGGCTGGTAGTCGCCGGGCTTGGTGCCTGGTGTATAGGGCGCGTTGAGGGCCCCGAGCACGTCTTCGTTGGCGCGGCTCGCGAGCATTGCGGCGGCGGCGGCCTGGCCAAAGGCGATGCCGCGATTCTTGGCAGTGCCGTTTGGAATGGCAGCCAGCTCCGCCGTGTATACGCTATCAAAGGGCGTGTTCGAACCGAAGAATTTGCCGAACTCGGCCACCAGTACGTCGTGAGCCGCAGCCGCGACGGCGGCGTCGACGCTGGTGGAGCCGGCATTGTAGGGGCGCGACGCCGACTTCACGGCGTTCAGCATCGCAATGTGCGCCATTGCATAGTCACGCATCTCGACGAACGGTGGCAGAGCAAACAGCGGCAGGCCAGCCGAGAAGTCGGTCATGGCGATATTCCAACGCTCGACGCTATCGGCGCTGCCGGCCGCATGGGCGCGCACCGGCATGAGCACGGCGAGGCCCATCAGTACGGTGGACAGGAGTGCGATGAACTGGAATGGACTACGTTTGATCTTCATGTCGTTCTCCCTGGGTCCTGAGATGTGAAGTGCCGACCCCGACCAGAGTCGGCAGTCTCTGTTGTCATTAGGTCGAGAAGTCCAAATCAGCGCATGGGTTTGCGGCGAACGGGCGCTTTCCGCGTACCAAGCCCTTCGATCCGGACACGAATTGACTGCGGCGCAGCAGAAACCCGCAGCGAAGCGGCTCGCGCGCGCGCCGCAGGCCTTGCTCTGCTGTGCGGTTTCGTTGAGAGTGTGTTGGAGCAAGCATTTCCAGCGTGGCCACTCAGCCTTGTCAACCATGCCCACAGAGTTGGATGTGATGCCGAGCGCACTGCCGGCGGCAACGGCGGGCGCCCGGTTGGTTGCTGCTTTGTGTCTCGGCGCCGCGATCGCGTTTGCGTTGTCGCTCGAGTTTCTCGCGCAACCTTTTGTGTGGCGCAATTGGCCAGCGGAGGAGGTGCTCGAGGGCTGGCTGATCGTTTTTCGCGATCGTCTGATCGTGATGGTGCCTATCGCCGCCGCCATCAGCGTAACGGCGCTGGTGCGTACCGAGTTGTTGCGACTACGCGCAGTATTGTTGGCAGTTGGCGTGGTTATCGGTGCGGTAGGCGGCGAATCGATTGTCCGCCGGTTGCACGGCCCGTTTGACGGCAGCGGCTCCCTGACCGCGTACGCACTGCGTTGGAGTGCGGTCGCGCTTGCGGTATCCGCAACGTTTTATCTGTGGCGCATGTCCTCCGACTCCAATGAACAATTGCGCAACGAGACCTTGCGCAGCCTGAACATCGAGCATCAGCTGACCAATACGCGGCTGGCTGCGCTCAAGAGCCAGATCGAGCCTCACTTCCTGTTCAATACCCTGGCGACGCTGCGTTGGCTGCAACGTACCGAGCCTGAGACCGGCGCGCGCATGCTCGCGAGTTTCATCGAATACCTGCGCCGCATGGCGCCGATGCTCGATTGCAGCGAGGTAGCGCTCGGAGAAGAGATCGACTTGATGCGAGCGTATCTTGGGGTTGTCGAAATGCGCATGGGCGGGCGCCTGCAGGTCGCGATCGACGTCCCGCCGCACTTGCGGCGCGCTCGAGTCCCGCCGCTGGCGCTGGCGACCTTGGTCGAGAATGCGGTCAAGCACGGCATATCACGCGCGCAGTACGGCGGCGAAATCGCCATCCTCGCGCGTGAAGTCGCACATCAGCTGGTCCTCAGTGTCACGGATACCGGGGTAGGCTTCAATCCAGGCGCCGGCAGCGGCACGGGAATCGGCCTCAGCAACGTGTGTTCGCGCCTGTCGACATTGTATGGCGCGCTCGGATCCTTGCGGGTCGAGGCCAATGCACCGATGGGTGTGCGAGCCACACTGAGTTTGCCCTGTTACCTGGTGCCATCCCAATGATCGGCGAACCGGGCAGGCGCTGGCGGCGGATTCTCGCCTGGGGCACGGCCTGGGGCATTGCCATGACACTCATCGAGCAACTGGTCTTCACGCCCGGAGACGCCTGGGTCACGGTAAGCATGCTGGTGTGGTGGCTTACGCATTGGCTGACTCCCGTATGGTGCCTGGTGGGATGCGCTTTTGTGTGGGTGGCGGATCGCGCTGTGCGCCGGCACGAAGTGCTCGGCGCACTGCTCGGTTGGCTGACGGTCGCAGTGGCATCTTCCATCGTGCAGCCGTTCCTTAGCACCGTCGTTCAGGCGTGGATGCTCGAAGTCCTGCCCGCTGCAGCTGCATTTGCGACGCAAGAGACCATGCCAATGCCGCCTCAACCGCTCACGATGTCGCTCACGGTATACAACCTGTGGATCAACGTGTTTTACGGCGGCCTGCTGATGATGGCGTATTCATTGACTCTACGACGCGAGCGTGTGCGCTCGCTGTTGCATGCGAATGCGGTTGCCCGCAATCACACCCAGGGAATCCTTGACGAGGCCCGACTGCAGGCATTGCAAAGACAGGTGGACCCCGCTCTGTTGCTCAGTTCAATGGGCGAACTGGAAAAGCGCTACCGCAACGAGCCTGAGGGGGCCGAGCGCCTGCTGGAAACGCTGGTCGAGTTTCTGCGCTGCGCAATGCCTGGCCTGCGCGAACCCACATCCACGGTAGACACGGAATTGCGGCTGGCGCGCGCCTATGTGAGATTGCAGGAAGAACGGGGTTCGACCTCGGGCTGGCGCATCGAAGAAATGCAAAGCGGAACCTTGCCGGCGAAGTTTCCGAGCCTCTTGATGCTGCCCCTGCTGGCGCTGGGAGCCGATCGCTCGAGTCCATTGTTGACAACCCAGGCTGCCAATGGCCGGGTCACGCTGACTTTGAGGGGTTGTCGCGACGCCCCTGTTGATCTTGTGCAACTTCTGCGGACCCGCCTGCAAAGCATATATGGCGAGGAGTTTGCGCTCATGCGTGATCCATCGACTACCACCGCGCTGCAAATAACGTTGAACACCCTACCTATGACAAGGAGCACACCATGAACAATGAACATCCCGATACCGTGCGACGGGCCTTGCTCAGTCTGCTGCCCATGCTCGTCATCGCTGAGAAGTCGAACGCACAAGATGCCGTCAAGAGCCAACCACAGAACTATCGCGTGGCATTTGAAAACGACAAGGTGCGGGTGCTCGAGTACAACGGTCGTCCGGGTATGGGGGTCTGTGGAGATGGCATGCATTCGCATCCGGCACATCTCGCAGTCCTCCTGTCGAGCAGCAAGGTTCGCATCAAAACGCCGGACGGCAAGGTCGAGGTCCACAACGATATCCCGCTCGGCGCGGTCTTCTGGGGCAATGCGGAGACCCACGAGGTCGAAAACATCGGTGGCAACGATGTCCGTATGCTGCTCATCGAGTTCAAAAGCGCTCACGGTTGAATGTCCATGAGCCCACCGACCGCCATACTCGCGGAGGACGAAGAGCCGTTGCGCGATGAACTGCGGCAGCGGTTGGGCGAGCTGTGGCCCGAACTCATCGTGACAGGAGAGGCCGGCACCGGCATCGAAGCCTTGCAGCTGCTGGAAAAGCACAAGCCTGATCTGATGTTCCTCGACATTCAGATGCCGGGCATGACCGGTCTGGAGGTGGCGCATCAGGCGCAGGGACGCTGCCACATTGTATTTGTGACGGCCTATGACGCCTACGCGGTGGCCGCCTTCGAGACCGGCGCGCTGGACTACGTCCTGAAGCCCCTGGAGCATCAGCGTTTGCGATCGGCAGTCGAGCGCGTCAAGCAACGCTGGGGCTCAACCCCGGCAAATCTCGAGGTGGTGCTCCGCGAACTGATCAAGAACACCGAGCCGCGCAAGTACCTGCGTTGGATCAATGCATCCGTCGGCAACCTGATGCAGCTGATCACTGTGGACGACGTCGTGTATTTTCAGGCGGATGCCAGATACACGCGGGTAGTCACTGCAACCTGCGAAGCACTCATCAGAAAGCCTCTGAATGAACTACGCAATGAACTTGACCCTGCGTTGTTCTGGCAAGTGCACCGCTCGACCATCGTCAACGCCAGTGCGATCGCTGGCGTGTCGCGGGATGTGTTTGGCCATATCAGCCTTAAACTGAAGCGCCGTGATGAAAAGTTGAGTGTCAGCGATTCGCACGCGCATCTCTTTCGGCAAATGTAGGCGTCACTGTGAGAGAGCATTGATGTAGCGGGTTGACGTCATACCAACCAGTCGGTATGGTGCGCCCATGGAACCGGAATCAAGCTCGGCGTTGGGTGGCAGCGGGGCTCGCCACAAGCTGCTCGCTGCCGCGCTGTCCCTGGTCCGTGAGCAGGGCTATTCCGCGACCTCGGTCGACGAACTGTGCGCCGAAGCCGGCGTCACCAAAGGCGCGTTCTTCCATCATTTCAGGAGCAAGGAGGCGCTGGCGGTCGCCGCGGCCAACCATTGGTCAGAAATCACCGGAGCCTTCTTTGCCACGGCGCCGTATCACCAGCTGAAAGACCCGCTGCAGCGGGTGCTGGGTTACCTGGACTTCCGCAAGGCGATCCTGAAAGGGGAACTCGCCGAGTTCACCTGCCTGGTCGGCACCATGGTCCAGGAGGCCTACGGCACCAGCCCCGAGATACGCGCGGCTTGTGAAGCCAGCATCTGCGGCCACGCCGCGAAGCTCGAGGCGGATATTGCCGCGGCGATGAAGCAGCGTCGGCTGCGCGTGCGCTGGAGCGCTGCGAGTCTGGCGCTGCACACCCAGGCGGTGCTGCAGGGCGCCTTCATCCTGGCAAAGGCCACGGGCGATGTGCGCGTAGCTGCTGACAGCATCGATCACCTGCGTCGGTACATCGAGTTACTCTTCAACACTGCAAAACGCAAAACAAAGGAATACTCATGAGCACAAGCAATACCTATCTCGCCGTGTTCCTCGGCAGCAAGACCGGCCCGCGGCGCACGGCGTGGGATGCGCTGTCGCCAGCCGATCGCCAGGCCAAGGAGCGTGAGGGCATGGCGGCGTGGATGGCGTGGGCGCAAAAACATCAGGGGTCAATCGTCACGATGGGTGGGCCACTGGGGAAAACCAAGCAGATCTCGGCAGGCGGCATTCACGATGTCAGCAATGCGATGGCGGCCTTTACCCTGGTACGGGCCGATTCCCACGAGGCTGCGGCGAAGCTGTTCGAACAGCACCCGCACTTTGCGATTTTTCCGGGCGATGCCGTCGAGGTCATGCCTGTGCTGCCCGTGCCGGGCGCCTGAGGAGTCACGATCATGCCGAATACCGTACGACTGCACCGCGTGCTCGCGACCACGCCCGAGAAGCTCTACCGCGCATTCACCGAAGCGGATGCGATGGCCAAGTGGATTCCGCCCAATGGCTTTACCTGCACCGTGGAGCACATGGACGCGAAAGTCGGGGGAACCTATCGCATGTCCTTCCGGAACTTCACTACGGGCCAGAGCCACACCTTTGGCGGCAAGTACCTGGAGCTGGTCCCCAACGAGCGGCTGCATTACACGGACAAGTTCGACGATCCCAACCTGCCAGGCGAGATTCACGTGAGGGTGACGATCAGGAAGGTGATGGTCGGCACGCAGCTCGATATCGTGCAGGAAGGGTTGCCGGACGCCATACCCGTCGAGGCCTGCTACCTGGGCTGGCAGGAATCGCTGCGCAATCTCGCGAAGCTGGTAGAGCCAAATATCACGCAATGATCGGTAGTTCGAATCAGCGCGCGCGCTCGATCAATGCGATGCTTGAGTTATCGCTTTCGACCCGGTCGAAGATGATCTCGGTGCCATCCGGTGACACGTCAAAATCGCCAATCGCAACGTTGGCGGGCAGATCTGTCAACTGCCGTTCGTCACCGTTGGCGGGATCGTACAGCCAGAGATTCTTGTGACTGATGTCGCCGCGCAGGATGACCAGCTTTGTGGAATGCTGCAGGAATGCCACCCGACGCGCACCGCGCGTCATGATCAGGTTCGGTTTGGTATAGGGGCGGCCGTCCGGCCCCGCGGCACGCAGCGGGAAGGTCGTGCCGACATCAGCGCCCGAGTACACGAAATATCTGCCATCGGCCGACCAGACCGGATTGACCGAGTATTCGGCGGCCATCGGCTGCGGTGGGCTGCCATCGAGGGGCATCCTTACCAGGCGCGGTTCGCCATCACGCACGATCGCGCCCACGATCGATTTCGAATCGGGGCTCCAGGCAATGTCGCCGCGAATATTGGCACTGGTCGGAATCGTGTTCACGTGGTGGCCATCGCTGTCCATTACGAATAGCTGGGTCACATCACGCTTGCCGATCGTGAACGCCAGGTGGCGGCCGTCGGGCGCGATTGCCGGCGCGCTGATCCGCTCAATGCCCGGCTCGGCCCACAGCTCGCTCGCCTTGCCGTGCGCCAGTTTCCAGATGCCGCGCCGGTCCCCGTCGGTCGTGGCATAGGCCAGATAGTCCGGACCGAAGCGTGGCGTGGCAGCGTTTTGCGCCGCGAGCGCGACCGGCGAGGCGGTGGTTTGGGGCACTGCATTCTGCACCAGGGGCACGCGCCACAGACCGGAGCGGAAATTGGCGATCGTGGCCACAAGCCGCGTGCCGTCCGCGTTGGCAGCCAGCGAGGTGTAGCGCTCCAATCCAAAACTGATGCGATGGCTGCGCAGGTGGCGCAGGTCCATCGCGTACAGCCACGGTCCGGACCCATCGCTGTCGTTGGCAAGGTACAGCAGCTCACGCGCGTTGAGCATCACGGGATACCCGACCCAGGCGTTGTGAAAGCTCAGTCGTTCCAGCCCGGCTCCGGATGGCCGCACGCGCCAGAGATCCCAGTTCGCAGACGGTGGTTCGCCACGCACGAAATAGATGTACTCGCCGTCGGGTGACCAGGTCGGAAAATGACAGTGGATGCCGCGCGGCGCAACGTAGATCTGGTGTGCGTCGGCTTCACCCGCAGCACGAATGAACAAGGGATCGCCGGGCGCCGTCGTATGGAATACCTGCTGCCGGCCATCCGCGGACCAGTCGATCTCGGCAGCCTCGCGCAGGTAGAGCTGCAGAGGTCCACCAGCTACCGGCGCACCCGTGAGGTAGATGTCTTCGGGCCGGGAACCATCGCCATGGCGCGTCCAGATCGCGACCAGTGTGTTGTCGGGCGTGAAGCTGAGCGTGCGCAGTGACGGATTGCTCATCCCGGCCAATTGGCCTCGCGTCAGGTTGCGATAGCGCGTGCTGCCGATTTCCATCAGCCAGGCATCCTGTGGCCCGTCGCGGTCCGCCAGGAAGGCCACGAGCCGGCCGTCGCGCGAGATGGCGGCTGCCTGTTCCGCGCCGCTGTATTGAGTCAGGCGCGTCACTTTCGCTTCCGCCAGGGGGTTGCGCCAGGGCTCGACGGAGTCTCGCAGGTACCAGGCGGCGGCGGCCGCGAGCAGTAGTGCCGCGATACCCGCCAGCACCAGGTGCCGCGGCGTTGTCGCTGGCCGGCTCGCTGGCGTTGAAGGTTCAGTGGCGGCTGGGCCGGGGGCGCCGGCTGGATTGCTGCCGGCCTCGCGCTCGGCAAGCTGAGTGCCGCGGCTGGCCCACCATGCGTCGAGCTCAGTTCGATAGGCAAAGACCGAGCCCAGCTTCGCGTGCTGGTGGCGGTGCACGGGCATCGCTTCGCGCCGCTCCCAGCGCTGTACCGTCGTGACATCGCGTTTGAGGTACTGCGCGATGCGTTTCCAGGAGTCCAGGCGGTTGTCCGCCGGGCCCCCGGACGCATTCCCGGAGCCAGTCTGCCGCTCGTCCATGATCCTCCAGCTAAGCTCGCGCCCTTGTCAGCGCCCGCGTTTCACGGCTTGCCACACCGGCAACCAGCGGCATTGTACGGTGCAGCCGCGGCTCATGGCCGAATGCCGTGCAATGCCGTTTGCGGGGCCGATGATTTCGCCCGATGTTCCTGCGGCGGCGAATTTCCGACCGCGCAGGAGATATCAGATGAAATTGAAAGCAATCAAGTGGTCTGTGCTCACGGGCTCGCTTGCCCTCGGAGCGGTCGTGGCGTTGCAGGTTTCCGGCGTGGTCATGGCGACTCCCGCAACTGCAGGATTTGTCAGTGAAATCCTGGGCCGATCATTCTTTGAGCGTATCCACGTGAGCACCGCCCGCGGTGACGATGACGTTGTGACGGCCAACCTGGTGAAGATCCTGGCCAAGGACCCGTCGGATGTGTACATGGTCAGGAATACGGTAGCGCCCGGCGCTAACAGTGGCTGGCACACGCATCCGGGCCCCAGCATCGTGATGGTGACGAGCGGCACCGCGTCGGTCTACGAGGGCGACGATCCGTCCTGCACGCCAGTCACCGTGCCAGCCGGCACCGGGTTCATCGATGCCGGTGGCACCCATGTGCATCTGGTACGCAACGCGGGCGCGGCGCCGCTCGTGACCGTAGCGTTCCAGATCGTACCAACGGGCGTGGCACGTCGCATCGATGCGGTGAATCCCGGCTACTGCCAGTTCTAGTCGATCCGGTCTCCCGGGGTTCCGTGCAGGCCCGGCTTGCGCGGGGCTCCGGGAGTCATACCCCTTCTGCCCGGTCCCGCAAGCCAAAAGCAGGGACATTGAAGGCGCCCGACTAAACGGGCAATCTACTGTGCTTTGCGCGGGGCCAGTGCATGAACAAGATCAAACTCGCGTCGCTGCTGATGCTGCTGTCGACGACGCCATTGCACGCAGGTAACCCGCTGGTGCTGGCCGAGGGCTGGCAGTTGCAGTCGTCTGCGCAGATCAGCCAGGCGGGCGATCTCATCTCAAAGCCCGGCTTTCCAGCCACCGGCTGGATGCGGGTGTCGGTGCCCACCACCGTCGTCGCTGCGCAGGTGAAGCTGGGCAAGCTGCCGGATCCGTTCTTTGGCAAGAATATCCGCAGCTACCCGGGCGTGAGCTATCCGATCGGCGAAAATTTCTCCAACCTGCCCATGCCGGCGGATAGTCCGTATGCGGTGTCGTGGTGGTACCGAAAATCCTTCGTGCTGCCGGCGGCCGACAAAGGCAAGACCCTCTGGCTGAATTTCCGCGGCATCAACTACCGGGCGAACATCTGGCTCAATGGCCGGCAGATTGCCAGCGCCGATGATGTCGCCGGGGCCTGGCGCACCTATGAATTCAACGTGACCGACGCTGCGAAGCCGGGCGCGGACAATGCGCTGGCGGTGCAGGTCTTCGCACCGACCGAAACCGATCTGGCCATCACCTTCGTCGACTGGAATCCGGCGCCGCCGGACAAGAACATGGGCTTGTGGCGCGAGGTCTACGTGGCGACCAGCGGTCCGGTGGCGGTACGCCACTCCAGCGTCGTGTCGCATGTCGATGCAGCGCGCGACGCGCAGCTGCTGGTGACTGCGCAGCTTAAGAACGGCAGCGGCAGGGCGGTGCACGGCACGCTCAGAGGGTCGATCGACAAGATCACTTTCGAGCAGCCCGTGGACCTGGGGCCGAATGAGAGCAAGGACGTGGTGTTCGACCCGGCCCGGGTATCGCAACTGAATGTCAGCAAGCCGCGCTTGTGGTGGCCGGCGCAGATGGGGACGCCGAACCTGTATCCGCTGTCGATGCAGTTCGTGGTCGACGGCAAGGTCTCTGACCGGCAAGACACGCACTTCGGCATTCGGGAAGTCACTTCCGAACTGAATGCCGACCAGCGACGCGTGTTCTCCATCAATGGCAAGAAGCTACTGATCCGCGGCGGCGGCTGGTCGACCGACATGATGATGCGCGAGACCTCGCAGCGCCTGCATGATGAGTTCCGTTACGTGCAGGACATGGGGCTCAACACCATACGCCTCGAAGGCAAACTCGAGACCGAGGAGTTCTTCGAGCTGGCCGACCAGCAGGGCATCCTGGTGATGGCGGGCTGGTGCTGTTGCGATTTCTGGGAGCAGTGGGAGAAGTGGCTGCCGCAGCACTATGCGATTTCCAAGGCCTCGTTGATCGACCAGATCTACCGGCTGCGCAGCCATCCGAGCGTGGTGATGTGGCTGAACGGCAGCGATGGTCCGCCGCCGGCGGATGTCGAACAGATGTACCTGGAGGTGGAGAAGCGCCTGCATTTCCCGAATCCCGTGGTGTCCTCGGCATCCGCGAAGCCCACTACGGTGAGTGGCGAGAGTGGCGTCAAGATGACCGGGCCCTATGAATACGTGTCGCCCAGGTACTGGACCGAGGACAAGATCACCAGCGGCAACAAGTGCAATCCGGGCGGTTGCGGCGGCGCTTATGGTTTCAACACCGAGACCAGCCCGGGGCCCGCGGTGCCACCGATCGAGAGCCTGCGCGCCATGTTGCCCAAGGAACATCTCTGGCCGATCGATGACTGGTGGGATTTCCACGCTGGTGGCGGCGAGTTCGGCAATATCAAGATCTACACAGCGGCGCTCAACGAGCGCTATGGCAAGGCCACTGGACTCGCGGACTACGTCACCAAGGCGCAGCTGATGAACTATGAGGGCATCCGCGCCATGTTCGAGGCCTTCAGCCGCAGCAAGTATGGCGCGACCGGGGTGATCCAGTGGATGCTGAATAACGCCTGGCCTTCCAACATCTGGCACCTGTATGACTATTACCTGCGGCCGGGTGGCGGCTATTTTGGCGCCAAGATCGCCATGGAAGCGCTGCATCCGCTGTATTCCTACGACGATCACGCCGTGTACGTGGTGAACAGCCGCTACCAGAACATCAGCGGGCTAAAGCTCTCGACGCGGGTCTACAACCTGGATGCCAGCGAAAAATATTCGCAAACCAGCGCTGTCGATGCGACGGCCGACAGCACCAACAAGGTGCTGGTGCTGCCCGATATCCAGGGCTTGAGCGCCACGTATTTCCTGGTCCTGCGGCTGACGGATGCGAGCGGCCGCGAAGTCGGTTCGAACTTCTACTGGCTCTCGACCAGACCAGAGAAGCTCGATTGGCAGAACTCCAGCTGGTACACGACGCCAACCTCCGAGTTCGCCGACTACAGCGCTTTGAGCACGCTGCCCAAGGTAAAGCTGAGTATTGCCAGCCGGCACAGCCACACGGGCAGCGAAGCGCGCACTGTGGTCACGATCGGGAACCCCAGCAAGTCGGTGGCCTTCTTCGTAAGGCTGAAAGTCACCCGGGGAGCGGGCGGGCCCGAGATACTGCCCGTGATCTGGCAGGACAACTACATTTCGCTGCTGCCAGGCGAGCGGCGCGAGATCACTGCAGCGTATCGAACCAGCGAGCTCGGCACAGCGAAGCCGCAGGTGGAAGTCAGCGGCTGGAACCTGCAATGAGCAGCTTGCAGGGCACTTGCCATTGCGGCGCCTCGGGTTGGCGGCTGGAGGGAGACCCGGGTTCGATCACGGCCTGCAACTGCACGCTCTGTCGGCGTTATGGCGCGCTCTGGTCTTACGGCTACGAAGGCGAAACGATCACGCTATCGGGGCCCAGGGTTTCCTACACGCGTCCGGGCAAGGTCGATCCCGCACTCGAGATGCTCTTCTGCCCGACCTGCGGCTGCGTACTCAGCTGGCGCGGTCTGCGACTGGAGAAGGACGGGCGACGGCGCATGGCCGTGAACGTGCGCCTTGCACCGCCCGATGCCGTCGCGGACTTGCGCATCGATCGTTTCGATGGCCTCGACAGTTTCGAGGATCTGCCAGGCGACGGGCGCTGTGTACGTGACATGTGGTTCTGATCGTCACATAGCCGGATCACGGTTAGCTGGCAGCCAGTTGCTGCAATTCCTGCGACGTCAACGTCAGTGAAAGTGCCTGGGCATTTTCCCTGGTATGCGCGGGTGAGCCCGACTCCGGGATCGCGATGACCATACCGCTGCGGATCACCCATGCCAGCGCCACGGCCGCGGCCGAACAACC
>Ga0075018_10000296_pt1 | contig 14514 bp, 10 predicted proteins | sample ColStrG_CSR_2014_FD_71471 | JGI IMG/M metagenome (GOLD analysis project Ga0075018, IMG submission 71471) | Freshwater sediment microbial communities in response to fracking from Pennsylvania, USA - Cold Stream Run_MetaG_CSR_2014 | ecosystem: Environmental > Aquatic > Freshwater > Creek >... | reverse complement strand
ACGGACTTGCAGGCGGTGCGGGCTTTCACCTATACGGCGAAATCGTCCTACGCTCTCTATCCCACCTCAGGCGCCAGCGACGACTATGTGTATTCGCGCCATCGGGTGGACCCCAGCCAAGGCAAGGTCTACGGCTTCGTCATTGAATGGGGGACGATGTTTCAGCCGGCGTGGACGGAGATGGAAAACATCATCAAGGATGTCACCGCCGGCCTGATCGGTTTCTGCTCAGCCGCACCATGCGCGAACGGGCTGATCGCCCTGTCGCTCAAGACACCAACGATCACCTTCAACAACGTACCGGCCGGCGTCACGACCACGCGAGCCGCCGTGTTCTCGGTCCAGACTTGCCAGGCAGTGGATCTGGATGTCACCTCCGGGCCCAGTGTGCTGACAGGCCCGGGCAGTTTCGGGCTGCCACTCGGCAACGGGTCCTTGCCGGCCGGAGCGAGTGCCGATGAGCGGGACGTGCGCATCTGGGTGTCCTATACAGGCACCAGCGCAGGAGATCATGCGACAGGCACGATGACAGTCACCTGTCCGCAGAATGCCCAGTCTTTCGTGATTCCTATCAATGCCAATACCATTGCGCAACCGGCGGTGGCCAGCTGCCTGGTGCTGGATCAATCCGGTAGCATGGATTGGGCGTCGGGCATTCCCAGTAAGCGTCGCATTGACGTGTTGCACGATGCGGCGCCGAGCTTCGTTACGCTGCTGCCTGACAACGATGGCATAGCGGTAGTGAGCTTTGATCAGGCGGCGTATTTGCGATTGGGTGTGACCACGGCCGGACCGCTCTCCGGAGGCCTGGGGCGTATTCAGGCTACGGCTGCCATTGCCAATCACGTCACGAATCCGGCCGGATCGACGTCCATCGGGAATGGTGTGGAGCTTGGGCACAATACGATGGCGCCGGTGACCGGATACGATTCCACCGCGCTGGTGGTGTTCACTGACGGTGAGGAGAATACCTACAAGTTCATCAGCGATGTACAGGCGCAGATCAACAATCGGGTGTTCGCAGTCGGCCTGGGCACCGTCACAGAAGTCAATCCGATCGCGCTGAACCAGCTGGTGAGCAACACTGGCGGATATCTGCTGCTCACCGACAATCTGGGTCCGAGCGACTACTTCAAGCTGCAGAAGTATTTTGTGCAGATACTTGCCAGCGCCACGAACGCCGACATTGTCGTTGATCCGGATGGATTCCTGCCTCTGGGCGTCGACGTTCGTGTCCCTTTCGATCTCACGGAAGCCGACTACAGCGCCGATGCAGTCCTGCTCACACCGGCGCCCTGGGCCCTGGACTTCCAGCTGGAAACGCCAGCAGGGGTGCGCATTGATCAGGCCGCACTCGGGGGCGTCGTGGGTGTCAAGTACCAGGCGAGCGCCAACCTGAGTTTCTACCGTCTGTCGTTACCGGTGGTGGCGGGCGGTGCAGCGGCTCAGGCAGGCCGGTGGTACCTGGTGCTGCGGATTGCGGGGTCCGGTGCTGGGTGGAAGGAATACCTGTCGAGTCAGCGTTCGCAGAGCGCTGCCAAGGTGGGGGTGCCCTACAGCGCGGTGGTGCACGCCCGCAGCAGCGTGAACTTCGATGCGTTCATCCTGCAGACCAGCCATGTGCCGGGAGCCACGCTGAGCCTGCGCGCGGTGCTCACCGAGATGGACCTTCCGGTAGCGAAGCGAGCGATGGTCAGTGTGGAGGTCAGACGGCCGGATGGCACGAGTGTTGTGCTGGCATTGCAGGAGACGGAACCTGGCGTGTTCGAAGGATCAACTATTGCAATGCTGAGCGGCATCTATCCCGCTCATTTCCGGGCTGTGGGCAAAACGTTGCGAGGGTTTCCCTTTACACGAGAGCAACTGCGCACCGGGATGGTCTGGGCGGGGGGAGACAATCCGCCGCCAAAAGGCAAACCTGGTGAGTCGTGTTGCGAGGACTGGGGAGGGCTCTTGCGCTGCCTGCTCTCGGAGGAGTCGATACGAAAGTGGTTAGCGAGGCAGCACTTAAGCCCGGCCGAGTTGGCGAAGTGTATTGAAAAGCTTAAATAGAGGTTGCGATGTTGTGTCCCACCAGGGAGTGGTCGATGGACTCTTCGCGCTGTTGCGCGATAGCGGTGGCGCTGGCAAAGCGAAGGCCAACGTTCGAGCCCCTTGATCGCGTGAGAAGTTGATCTTGACAATCTTGCGGCGCTGGCGGATGGGGAAGAGGCGCAGCTGGCGTTTCTGGAAATCCGGGATCCGAAGACGAGTGCGGAGCGGAGGACGGAGTTGGAGGAGGGGCTAATGAGATATTGTGAGCGGGATACGTGGGGATTGGTTGTTCTGAGACGGTTTCTGTGTGGAGAGGGATGAGCGGCACGGTGCTGTCCAGGCTGGACTTGAAGACGCCCTGCGATTGGGTCGGTCCCAAGGTCGCAGTCAAGGGGTTGACGGGGCGCAGACCCGGAACGCTGTCTATTACTTCGGGCGTTTAGCCGCCACGGGGGAACTCACAAAGACTTCCCCACCGTGTAGTAGCGGATTGAATCGCTCCAGCTTTGTTCTCAAGGACTCCGCTCGACTATGCGCCTTTACGGGATGGCGTCGAGTATGCGGCGTGTCGGCAGGTCGCATGGGGTGTCTGTTCGAGGAAGTCATAGCCGAGTGTATCCTTCAGTTTCGCGATCTTGCCGGCTGCTTGACCAGACTATCCGCAGGAATGCCTAGTTCACGGTGAAGCTTCCAGATCATGTCCAGGGTTAGCGGGCGTTTGCGATTAAGAATTTCATAGACGCGGTTCAGGCGGCCGATCATGGGTTGCAGGTCTTTGGCCGTGAGTCCACTCTGGTCCATGCGAAATCGAATGGCCTCTACTGGGTCAGGCAGGTCTAGGGGGAACTTCTGGCGCTCGTAGGCCTCGACGAGTGTTACCAACACATCCAGGCGTTCGCCGTCGGGCGTATTGCGGCGGGCACCTATCAGGGACTCTATGGTCTTCAGCGCGGCGCGGTGGTCGCGGGCTGTGCGGATGGGGCGAATATTCATCGGGCTCTCCGTCAAATTGTCTGTGCGTCGATGCGGTCGTACTGGGCATGGGTGCCAATAAATCGGACATAGATCACCTGGTAAGGGTAGTTGATCCATAAGACCAATCGATACTTGTTGCCGGCGATATTGAAGACCACACAACCGTCACGCAGGATGCTCGCGCTACGGAAATCGACCTTCACATCGGCTGGCGCGGCCCAGTCTGCCTTGAGGGCATGGCGGTACCAGGCCAGAACCGGCTCCCGGGCATCGGGCCCGGCATCCTGGTCGACAAAGAACTTCAGGGTCGAGAGCGCAATCACCCGCATTGGGTAAGTATAGTCCCAATATGGGACTTCGAGTAAGTAGTAATGTCTGGGCTAGTTGTCGGAAAAGTCGACTTGATGCGCGAACGGGATGGCGCTTGTTTCGTGGCCGCTTAGGCGCGATATTGCGGCAATGACAGGCTCTATTGTTGCACCGCTGTTTTCTGGGCCCATCGATGTGGTCGGCGACGTGCACGCGGAAATTGACGCTCTAAGGGAGCTGCTGGGTGGGCTGGGCTATGACGCCGTGGGAAAGCATCCCGCCGGTCGGCGGCTGGTGTTTGTAGGCGATCTCGGGGATCTGGGGCCAGACAGTCCAGCGGTCATCGAGCTAGCGAAGGGAATGGTAGAGCGAGGTGTGGCGCAGTGTGGGTGAATAAGCGCGTGATTCAATTTTTCTCGCCACCGGGCATCCCATTCAATCCGAACAGTAGAATTGTCCGTGAGCGCCGCGTCGCCAAGTTTGACCCGACGATTTAGGTTCCGCGGTGGGGCTCGTGGGAACTTGGGGGAAGGGAAATGATGTTCTGGCCTCGGAGCGATTCTCCCTGCCAAACCAGATCGGCCGATGCCGCTCTAGATCGCTGACCACAATCCGGTAGGCATGCTCTTTGCGTATCGAGATCTCGTCGATGCCGATGACCCTCGGCCCAGGCGTGCCGGCGCGCTTGAGCTGCGCGCGCATGTATTGCTTGTCGAGCTCCTTGACGGTGTCCCAGTCCAGGGCCAGTTCTGTGGCCAAGTCCCTGATCGTCTCCGAGCGGCAGCGCGGGCCAACGTAGGTGGCAAAGCGTCGGGTGTAGAACGGGTTGCCGGCGAGCCAGTCGAGGCCTTCGCGCTTCACGGTGCCGCAGCGGCGACAGTGAATGCGCCGAATGTCCAGCTGCAGGTAGATCCGAAACGGGCCACTGGGCAGGTCTCGTACCCGGCGCTCCCGGCGGTCGTACCAGCCGCTCCGCACCCGGCCGCACCACCCGCAGGTCGTTTTTTGACCGCCGGCGTACCAAATCCGAACACCCTACGAAGCTGCCCAAACCGTCTGAAATGCAGCCTCAGACCTCTGTTTTGGCCCTGAGAGTACCCACTCGATTACCGGAAGACCCACAATACTAAAGGCACTGACACATCGGGCAAGGCTTTTGATTCACGTGTGGGCTGGACCGACACCTGGGTGGTGATGCTCGATGGGAAATGGCAGTGCGCTGCCTCCCACGGGTCGAGGGTAAAGATGAATGCGGCGCGTGAGGTGTTTTGTCTTCGGCCGCCCGCACTCGAGGCGGCCTTTCTTTTGCGCCAAGCTGACTGCAACGGTCAACCGCTGCTGTAACGAGGTCGACTACGATCACGGTGCGCCGCACGGGGCACGCTGGCACGTATGCCGACGCCTGAATCGCGGAGCGTGCCACTCCTGGCCGTCTTCGCATAAACGTGCTGCAAAGGCTACAATCCAGGCATCGCCTGCGGAATCGTCGCACCTTGACTGGAGAAAGTATCGTGTTTACTGCGCCCAGACAGAAAGCTCAAAGCGTACTTGCAGAAATCGAGCAGACTTTTGCCTGGCAGAGAGCTCATCAATGGGAAATGAAGGCTACCACCGTCCAACAACGGCAAGAAAGACTAAGGAAGTTAAAAGTCGCCGTGGAGGCGCACGTCGATGAGATCGTGGCTGCAGTAAAACACGACACTCGCAAGCCCGAGAACGAAATCAGAGTTACGGAAGTTCTGAACGTTATCGCCAATATCGAGCGAAACATCAATAGTCTCGACGAGTGGATGAAGCCGGTCGAGGTGCTTCCATCCCTGAACAAGAGCGACAAGGCGAAGATCCTCTACGAGGCGAGAGGGCTATGCCTCATATTGGGTCCCTGGAATTTTCCAATTGGGTTGGTCATGGGCCCGCTCGCGGCAGCCATTGCCGCTGGAAACTGCTGCATCGTCAAACTCACAGACTTATGCCCGGCCACGGCCAGCGTAGCCGCCAGGATCGTCAAAGAAGCATTCGAGAAAAACGAGGTGGCCTTATTTGAAGGCGGTGTAGATGTGGCAACCGCTTTGCTCGACCTCCCGTTCGACCACATATTCTTCACGGGGAGCACGCGAGTAGGAAAGTTAGTCATGGCGGCGGCGGCAAAGCATTTGGCTACCGTAACCCTGGAACTGGGAGGAAAATCTCCCGTCATTGTCGATGAAGACGCGGATGTGAAGCAGGTCGCGGGGGATCTGGCGGCCGCTAAGCAATTCAATGGCGGGCAAGCCTGTATCTGCCCGGACTATGTATTCATCAAAGAGCAGCAGCAGAGCAGTCTGGTGGAGGAGTTTCGCGCCAAAGTAAAACAGAACCTCTACAGGGACGACGGGAGCATAAAAAAGGAGAGTATCGCCCAAATCGTCAATGATCAGAATTTCGCCCGCATCAAGAGACTCTTCAACGATGCCGTGCATAAGGGCGCCACAATTGCTGTGGGCGGCACTCTGGAGGAGGCCGACCGGACGATCCATCCGACGATGCTCACTGATGTAACTCCAGACATGCTGATCATGCAGGAGGAGGTGTTCGGGCCTATCGTGCCGGTCCTGACTTACAAAAACCTCGATGATGTCATCGAATACATCTCAGGCCGTGGTAAGCCTTTGGCGCTCTACATTTACAGCAACAGTCGAGACAACATCGACAAAGTGCTCAGCAGAACTTCATCGGGTGGTGTGACAATCAACGGGTTCTTCTCTCATTACCTGGAAAACCAGTTACCTTTCGGCGGCGTCAATCAAAGCGGCATGGGCAGCTATCACGGGGTCTTCGGGTTCAAAGCGTTCTCTCATCAGCGCGCCGTCTACATACAGCAGAATCGATAGACGGCTGTTTAATTCTCGCTCGCCGGATGGGTGCTCCGTATTGAGCGCAGTTGCTGGCGCCACGGGGCGCATCCCCTGTGGTGACTGACAACTGGCGTGCCACGTCTTTAGAGCAGGCGCAAATGTACTCGCCACGGTGAGTCGGAAGCGGTATCGTGCTGCGCTTATGTCCGACGCGCCGCCACGCTCTTTGGTCGTTTCCAGAAGTGAATTGACTGTCGCCGCAAAACGCCTGGCGCGTTCAACTGCCAAGAGCGATGTGCCTGCCAGCGAGCTCGTGCTTCGATTCCGGGACGGACACCTAACCTTAGAAACTCGAAGCGGTGCCGTAGAAATTGCAGCGACTGGCCGGTGGCCTGGCCTGGTTCGTGTTCCAGGCGTCGTGCTGCTGTTATTAGCGAAAGGCGAGCCGCTTGGCGACCCGGTAGAACTCGAGTGTCAGGACGCTGACCTCCATGTCCGGGCGGGAGGCGCGCACCTGAAGTTCAAAGCGCAGCGGGAAGATATCAGTCCACAGCACCTCGAGGTCATGTTGGATGCGACCGATCGCGAGTACCTGCGGCTCGCAGTGGACCATTCGCCGGCGCAAATCCTGTCCTCCGGTCTGGAGAAGCGCGTGGCCGGGGCGGAAAAGCGATTTCAGACGTCCGTCGATCAGGCGTACGCGACGCTAAGTCATCTTGGGATTTCGCGTGCCGATCTCGAATCCACACTCCGGGCGCTGGTGACGGGCCGAGGACGCTGACGGGACCATGGCTGAGACGCAATGCGTCGAACGCGGAGGCAGCAACCGACGCCAGTCCGCAGCGGAGCGCGAGGCGAAGCGTTGCGGCCCGAGTAACAGCGCGGTCCAACAAAGCAGCACGCTGCCGCTAAATCCTGTTGCTCCCAAGTTTCTGCAGCGCATCGATAGAGGGCGCGAAGAAATACTCGCCGCCGGTCGTCGTCACAAAGTGACGGACGGAGATGTTCGGCTTGTTCGGGTCGAGTTGAAAACTGCCAATCGGGCTCGGCGCGATGATCGGGTCCTCGCCCGGAGTGACGCCGGTCGGAAAGGGCGGGAACGTGGGACTATTGATCCACTGCGATTGGACGAACTCGAATTGCCGCTCGAGGTCGGTCTGGTAGCAGAAGAACAGCAGCCCGCGGGGGTCGCTCGGTTGCCCTCCTGGTCGGTTGCCGATGGAGGCGCCGAAGGGAATGCCCCGTCGCAGCAGGCGATGCGTTTGCGTATTGGGCTCACTGTCGCAAGTTTTGGGCAGTGTGCGTTCATCCCGCGGATAGGCCTTGCGGATGTGAGCGGCGAGCGGGCAGGTGTCGCCGTCCGGGTCGTCGCCGAATTCAAAGTTCAGGTTAAGCGTGTCGTGGTTGGCAAGCGCGGGGTTGGTGATTCCAGGATCCGAGGATGAGGGCGTAAAGGGCTGAGGTTGGAAGTGGCGCTCTTCCAGGGGGCAGCCGGACTTGTAGCGACCCACCAGTTTAGCGCCCATCAAATCCTTGTGGATGCCGGCTTGCGTCGCCAGCGTGGTGAGCTGCTGATCAAAGGCCGGCACATCCTGTGCAAGGCGCCGGAACACCAGGTAGGCCCCATCGCTCGTCCATGCCGGTCCCGACTTGCTGGGCGGGCCGGGATTGGTGTTGAAGCCGCAACCTCCCGCGGGGGATTTCGGAATCTGTGTTGGGTAACCCAACACAAATTCACCGGGCCACAGCAAGTCCTGCCCGGGATGGCCCTGGTCTGGGTTGCTTAGGGGATCGTCAGGGGTCGTGATACCGCGAATACCGGGCTGCGACACGCCGTCTTTGAAACCGAAGTGCTCATGACCCGCCTCGGCACCTTCACGGGTGCGCCCTTGCAGAACTGCGGGCAGCTGCATGACACCGGCCTTGAACGTGGCGCTGCTCGTGATGTCATTCACGCGGGCAGTGAGTGCCGTCTCGTCGTCCGCGGCGATCTGCAGCACCGCATGCACGTCCGGGGATCCAAACGGCGCGATCCAGGTGCCCGGCGCGCTGTGGCCCACATCACCGATGAGCGCCGCGCGCGCGGCCATGCCCTGGCGGAATGCGAGCGGAAATTTCTGCAGGTCGACTGGCTTAACGTTCAGGGCCTTCAGTCCCTGGAAGGAGAGCGCCAGGTTGGTCCAGGCGGCGGCAATGGTCTTTTCGGGTTTGGCGAGGCCCGAGGCCAGCAGCGCCTTGAACTGCGCGTTGAACCTCAGCACCTCGGTACTGCTCGAGTGGGCCACGCCGACGCTCAAATCGGGGTCCGAGATCTCCTTCAGCCAGGCGCGTCCCTTGGCAGGGCTCACGAACTTGAGAAACAGAAAAGTCTGAAAATCTTTGTTAAAGCCGCCGAGGATGTTGCCTTGAATGTTGTCGAGATTGAGTGACATCGTGGCCATGGGACTCTCCCGCGCGACTCTGGGGTAACACGACTTGTACGCGCGGACCGGTGCCCCCGTCAACGGTTGGTGTTTGCCGACAGTGGGTTCACCCGTAGCCCAGACCCGCTAGGGACCCGACCAAGTGGTGGCTGGACACCTGTTCGGTGACGTCGGGTACGACGCGGCGGGGACGCATCCTGCCGGGAGGCGACTGGTATTTGCGGGGCCGACGTCCGCCGAGGCTCGGTCGGGTTTGGTCAAACTGAAGTAGTACTCTGATCCATGGGTTTTGAGGTTCTGAAGGACTTTCTATGTCTTTGTCCTGGCCGATTCTGGCCTAGCGCGCGTCGGTTACTGTAGACGCTTGGACAGGCGGGTGAACCACACGACATTGCCCCGGCATGGCTAGCCCACTTTCCCGCAATCGGGACGGTGCACATCGGGGCTCCGTGCCCTAGGTTACCGGGAAACCGCGATCACGCATCAACGCGCGCGTGTCGACATCCCGGCCCCGGAAATTACGAAAGGCCACATCCGGCGGCACCGTATTGCCGACGCGGTAAATGGTGTCGCGGAAGCGATCGCAGGTCTTGCGATCATACATGCTGCCCGCCTCAGTAAACGCCTCGACCGCATCCGCCGACATCGTATCCGCCCAGACATAAACATAGTATCCGGCGGAGTAGGCGTCCCCTGAAAAGATGTGTCCGAATGCCGGAGGACGATGGCGCATGACTATCTCCTTTGGCATGCCGATCTCCGCCATGGTGGTGTGCTCAAACTCGACGGCATCGATGTTCTTGTCGGTCGTTGCCGCAAGATGGATCTTCATGTCATAAATGGCCGCCGCCATGTACTCGACGGTGAGAAACCCCTGATTGAAGGTGTGGGACTTGCGGATCTTCTCGACCAGCGTGGCCGGCATCGGCTGCCCGGTTTTATAGTGCAGCGCAAACCTGCTGAGTACCTCCGTTGTCGGCAGCCAGCGTTCATTAACCTGGCTCGGAAACTCAACAAAATCCCGTTTCACCGCGGTACCCGCGAGCGTGGGATAGGTAGCATTGGACTGGAGGCCGTGCAGCGCGTGACCAAACTCGTGGAACATCGTTACGGCATCGTCCCAGGAGATCAGGGTCGGCTCCCCCGGCTTCGTTCTCACGAAGTTGGCGTTGTTGGAAACTATAGGGGTGATTTCCCCGTGGAAGCGTTCCTGCGTGCGGTATTCGTTCATCCACGCTCCGGACAACTTACCGTCGCGCGCGTAGGGATCAAAATACCACAGGCCAACTCGCCGGCCACCGCGTGTGACTTCGTAGACCGTGATGTCGGCTTGCGCGATCGGTAACCCTTCAATCCTGGCAAAGTTCAGGCCATAGACCTGGCCCGCCGCCCAGAACATCCCTTCGCGAATTTTATCCAGCTGAAGGTATTGCTTGACCTCGTTATTGTCGAGATGGTACTGCTGCAGGCGCAGTTTCTCGGCGTAGAAGCGATAATCCCAGGCTTCCAGCTTGACACTGCCGCCCGCCTGGTCGGCGATCTTCTGCATCGCGGCGACATCTTCATAAACGCGTCCGAGAGCTGCCTTCCAGACCTTCATCATGAGGTTCATGGCATTGTCCGGCGTCCTGGCCATGTTGTCGTCCAGAATCCAGTGGGCGTGCGTCGGATAGCCGAGCAGCCTGGCACGCTCGGCGCGCAGTTTCAGAATGGTGGCGATAACCGGTTTGTTATTGTGAGCATCGTCCATTTCACCGCGCTGCGTCCACATCCTGAACACCTTTTCGCGCAGGTCACGTCGCGTGGAATAGGTGAGGAAGGGTTCGGCCGACGATCGCGTATTGGCAATCAGCCACGAGCCCGGTTTGCCGTGAGCTGCGGCCGCGGATCGGGCTGCGGATATCAGGCTTTCTGGCAGGCCAGCCAGATCAGCCTCACTCGTGAACTCGACGGTGTAGGTTTCTTCATCGTGTAACTGGTTCTGGCTGAAAGCCGTGAACGCCTTCGCGAGCTCCTGATTGATCGCCCTGAGGCGCACTTTGCCGCTCTGGTCGAGGGCCGCGCCCTGACGGGCGAAATACCTATACTGCACATCAGTCAAACGCTGCTGTTCGGCCGTGAGTCCAGCGCTCGCGCGGGTGTCGTAGACTGCCTTGATGCGCTTGAAGAGCGCTTCGTTCTGGACCAGTTCATCACCGAACGCGGCAAATACCGGGTTCATCTCGGTTTCAACACTCTGCATAACCTTGTCGTCCAGGGTCGAGGTCCAGATGTTGAACAGCCGCGAGACGCGCGTGAGCGGGCGGCCGGCATCTTCGAGTGCAGCCAGAGTGTTCTTAAAGGTGGGTGGGGCCTTGCTGCTGGCGATCGCGTTGATCTCAACGCGCTGCAGGTCCATACCCTTCAGAATGGCGGGCTTCATCCCGGCCACAGTTACCTTATCGAAGGGTGGATAGCCGCCATGCGGGCCGGTCCAATCGTCCAGCATCGGCCCATATGAGACGGCCGCCATCGCGCTCGACCACTTAGACATGCCGGTGGAGCCCGTCAATATCGCGAGCGCGGCCGAACCTTTTACAAATGTCCTGCGTTCCATGGATGTCCCCTCTGCTCAATGTCTTTAACTCTCTGGCTCTTGGGCCTGGCGAGCGATTTTAGGCTGCTCCGGGCGCGGCGTCACGGTACGCGGCGCAGATTGGACGATTATGGCCGGAAACCTGTTTAACGGACCGACTAATTGACCGTGACGCTGGCCGGTGAGGAAGCGATGCCGTTGGCCACGACGACCAGTGAGCTTGCGCCGGTCTGCGTGTTCACCGGGACGTCGAATAGCGTGGAAACGAGAGTGCCGCCGGTTGCCACTCCCATAGTGCTGTGGCCATGAGTGCGCGCGTAGACGACATGGCCCGATGCCGCATTGGTGATGCGGGCGAGCGGATAGTTGGTGGCCGCATTAAATTCATCGCCGACCGCAGCGGCCTGTGAGAGGCCGTTGAACTGCGTGCCTGAAATGGCGTACGTCGAGCCGCGAGTCACCGTGGTCGGGGCGATCGTGATCGCGGGCGCCCAGGCGGGATTGGCGCTACCGTTGCCGGCATAGATCTGCGTTACGCCCCCAGTCACGAGAGCCTGGCCGTTTGGCAACGGCAGCACGAAGTACTCGATTTTGCCGCCATTCGTGGACAGTGCTCCGGTGACGGCCATGGCCCTGCCGTCATATTCGTAAAAGCGGCCCGTGAGCGTGGCGACCAGCACATGACCGGAAGGCAGCAGGGCAGCGCTGGCATCGCCGGCGGCGTCGCCCGCACCGAAATCGGGTCCCGCGGTGAACGTGCCCGGGTCTGCGGACGTCGCTCCCGGGGTGTAGATGGCCGTGTGCGCAACGCTTGCGCCCGCGGCGGCGCCGGTAGCAAACACGCGGCCGTCGGGAAGCAGCAGCGCCGGACCGACTTCACCCGGCGGAAAGTAGACGCCCGCAGGTCCCGGACCGTAGGTGATTCCCCCGACGACCTGGACCGGTGCAGGGCCAAAAGTCAGGCCACTGGGGAAGTTCGTGGGTGAGGTCAATCCGGCTGGCGTACTGCCGTCGCTGTACCACTGCGCAGTGAGTGGATCGAAGTGTTCAGCATGGAGCGGATTGCCGACGTCGATCGTGAAGATGGCGCCGCCAGGCAGCAGCGTCCAACCCTCTTCGGCAAATTCGTCCGACTTGCCCGCGTTCGGCACTGAGCCCCAGGTCAGGCTGGAGGGGTCCAGTCGCCACATGTTTCGCCCAAGCTTGTCGCCGAAGACGAAGCTGCCGTCGGGCATTACGACGGATGGCACATCGCCGATATAGGCGAGGCCAGTAGGTGGAGCGACCATGGTCCAATGGTCGGTCTCCGGGTCATAGACGGCCGACATGTTGGTCAGGCCGCTGGGCGCGAACGGCAGGGCGTACTGGTTCTGATTGTATTCGCCGCCTACAAACAGGACTCGCCCATCGGCCAGCACGGCTTCCGACCCTGCATAGGGTGCGTAACCTGGCGGCGGGCTCGACAGCCGGCTCCAGGTACCGGTGACATAGGAGCCATTCGAGTCGGGCGCCAGACGGTAAAACGCGCTGGCGTCGTTGAACGACTGCATCATGACGCTGCCATCGGTCAGCAGCAGGCTGAGTTCGCCAGCCTCCGGCGGCTGGTTGACGAGGACGGTGAAAGGCGAGGGCGCACACTTTACAGTGACATCGGTGACATTCGCGGCACCAACGGTGCCGGTACCTCCGGTGACGACACAGTTCTGCGTCGGCGTGGAGGGTTGCGCTTTCACCGTCACCGAGTACGCAGATCCGCTGCCGAGTCCTGTAGCAATAGTAAACGCGCCATCCGCCAAAACCGCCAGATTGCTGCCGCCATTGTTCTGCAATATCAGGCCCGAGCCGGCGAGTCCTGAGACCAAGCCGCCTACGGTGTATGTCACACCGCCGCCGCCGCCACTACCGCCACCACCACCGCAGGCCGACACGATCAGCGCCAGGCCGATAAAGATGGATTGTGAACGCCTCATGACTTTGCCTCAGTACCGCAGTGTGCCGCTGGTGCCAGCAGTAACGCAATGCCGATCAATGCGCCAACCGGCAGGTAGAAGAGGGCGGTTTGCAGGCCACGCATGTGGGTTTCTGAATCCACCTACCGCGCCAGTACGGAGTGTCTAAGGTGCTGCGACCGGTGGCGATTTAAGAGTACCCGCGGCCACCAGGCCGAGAACACCGGCCGGATTCATGCTGTCAACCATGGAAGAGGGAATCAGGATGGTTGTTCCGCGTTCTTTGGTCGTCTCGTAAATCATGTTCATGGCGCGCAATTGCAGGGCAGCAGGATTCCGGCCGTAGATATTGGCGGCGTCCAGAAACTTCTGGGCAATCTCATACTCCGCTGAGCCCAAAATGATGCGGGCCTGCTTCTCGCGCTCGGCCTGGGCCTGGCGACTCATGGCGTCCTGCAGTTGCGCGGGAATGGCAACGTCGCGCAGTTCTACCGATACCGCCGCGACGCCCCAGTCGGCCGTCTTGCGCCCGATGTCTTCCTTGAGCTGCTGATCAGCCGCCTTGCGCTCGGATAGAATGGCGCTTAGCGGTGACGAACCGATCATTTCTCTCAAGGTCGTCTGCGCGACGCGTAGGATCGCCTGGCGATAGTCAGTAATTTCCAGCGCTGCCCGCTCCGGGTCATGGACCTGCCAGAACAGAATCGCGTCGATATTTACCGGCACAGTATCCCGGGTCAGCGCCTGCTCGGCATTGAACTGCGTGGTCTGGATGCGCTGGTCAACCCAGGCAGTTACGTTATCGATAAACGGCATAATGCCGAAGAGTCCTGGTCCGCGCACGGCGTGCAGTTTGCCAAAACGCAGAACTACCGCCTTTTCCCACTGCTTCGCCATCAACAGCGATAGCCGAACGAGCACCGCAGCCAACAACAGTAGAGCTGGTAGTGCAATGGCGACGACCCATCCGGAGTCGCGCCCCAGAGTGGCATTCAGCAGCGCTGCTGCGACTAGGATGACGGAAATCAGACTGGACGGGGCATTGGTGCCAGTGGTGTTCATTTCTTGGTTCCTTGCAGCTTTACCATTTGGGTAGTTTGTCGTGCGACATCGGCAGGATCGAGGCCAGCGGCGATGGCCATCGCTATCACTTGTTGCGCCAGGCCGGCCACCTTCCTCGCTTGCCTTTCAGTGTCGACTGGAGGCGGTCGGTCAGACACATAGGTTCCACGTGCCCTGACAATGACGACCGCCCCCAATTCCTCGAGCTCGTCGAAGGCGTGGCGCGCCGTGTTCAAATCCACCTTTAGTGCGACCGCCACCTGTCGCATGGTGGGTAGCTGCTCCCCAGGGCGCAGCGCTCCGGCACCGATGGCGCGCAGAAACTGGTCGCGAATCTGCACATAGATGGGCAC
>Ga0075018_10000294_pt1 | contig 14526 bp, 9 predicted proteins | sample ColStrG_CSR_2014_FD_71471 | JGI IMG/M metagenome (GOLD analysis project Ga0075018, IMG submission 71471) | Freshwater sediment microbial communities in response to fracking from Pennsylvania, USA - Cold Stream Run_MetaG_CSR_2014 | ecosystem: Environmental > Aquatic > Freshwater > Creek >... | reverse complement strand
TGAGTGGCAAGACCGTGAGCGGACTCGGGTCATCGGCGCTGTGCGATGTCCGCAACGAGGCTCCCGGCTATTCCGCGCTGAACTCGGGCGCGCTGTTCTCAAACGTCAGCGGCCAGCTCGCCCGGCAGCCATTCAACGGCATCCTCACCGATGAAAAGATGGTGCAGATGCAGACGCACTATGACTTCGGCAGCGGCCTGGTCCTCGATGATAATGCGCGCATCGCGCGGATGAGCGGTGCGTTCGATGTGCAGTTCTACGGAGCAGGGCTGGCAGTAAACACAAATACTCCAGCCGCTGGTTTGACGGCTTGTACCGATCCTAATTTCTCCGCGAACGGATATGTTGGTTCATGCGTCAACGGATCAGTCGTGGGCTCACTTATTTACGCCAATGGCGCCAATGCTGGCCACGCATTCGCTGGTCAGTATGTGAGCGCCAGCGCTTCGGTGCATACCAATATGAACCACATGGATCATATCGCCAACGATCTGTCAGCTACCTATAAGTTCGACATGAGCGCAGCGCATGCCGATCTGAAATTCGGTTACCTCTACTACTCGCAGCGCATCGGCGAAGATTGGCATTCAAACAATTCGATTAACGAGGCGACCGGCAACAACCCCGCCGAGCTCGATCCGGTGAGCGCATCCGGCAACCTGCTGGCCGTCGGTGGACAGAGCCAATTTAATGCGGGCTGGAACCAGCAGTTTGATATTACCTTCACCGACAATGCGCCCTATGCTGATCTTAACTTCGACGTTGGCAATCTGAACCTCGATGGCAGCGTGCGCGAAGAGATTTTCCAGGGCAATGGCTGGGCGCAGGGCAGCTCTGGCAAAAAGATTGCTGATGCCTCGGTTGTGCAGGCGGATCCGCGCACCGGCAACCAAGGTACGACGCTGCTGCCGCTCTTGGGCTACGACGGCCCAGTCAACGCCGTGAACTTCCAGGAACATGCCACTAACTGGTCGCTCGGTGGCCTGTACAAGTTGACGCCCGATCTGTCAGTGTTCCTGCGCGCTTCGCGCGGCACGCGCTTCAACGCTGACCGCCTGACCAACAGCAACCCGTCCTATTTCAATCCGGATGGCACGCTGAGCGCTGCTGGTCAGGCCAACTCGGCATTTCCGGTAACACAACAGGAACTGGGTCTGAAGCGTCGCGGCGAGATGTTCGGTGGGCACTACACCCTGGAACTGACCTACTTTAATTCAAAGTACAGTATTTCCTCGCAGGAGATTTCCGCGACCAATTGCTTCAACATTCTTGGTATTGGGGATGGTCACACGCCGATCACCTGTATTATCTCCGGACAATACAAGGACCAGGGCGTCGAGCTGTTTTCCACCTACAAGGTTAATGGGTTTAACCTGCTGTTCAGCGCCACTTACGACCACTCGACCGTGGCGGCGTCTCAGAACTCGCCCTACAAGCGGTCGCCCAATATTCCGAACCTGACCTACACCGGCCTTTTCAGCTACGACGTCCTGAGCCGGGGTGAAATCGGCATCAGCCTGGATGGCCAGTCGAGCATTCCGGGCGGTGATGGCAATTCCTATCCCAGCTCTATTCTGGTTGGTGCGTTTGCCAAGTATCGGCCGACCAAGAACCTGCAGCTCGGACTCAACGTCTACAACCTGTTCAACAGCTTCGCGGCCCCGGGAGCGGCGGGATTCGTTGGCGGGAGCAACAATACGCTGGTCAATGTCGGCGCCGCCCAGGGTGTCGGCGTGAAGGCTTCGGTCAGACTCAACTTCTAAGCCAAGTCGCAAGGTCACGCGTGTTTCCCCCCGCGCGCGCGAGCCTGACTGACAGGGTGGGTGCAGCCGACTATCATGCTGCACCCGCCCTTTTTTGTTTCTAGGGTATGACCGTAATTGATGCTCAGCAATCCGACCGCCACATCCGCTCCATTCTAATAGTGGGCGGTGGTTCGGCGGGGTGGATGACGGCCGCGGCACTCAGTCAAACCCTGAACAAAGGGTGCACGATCACACTGATCGAATCCGAGGAGATCGGCACAGTCGGCGTCGGTGAGGCGACGATTCCCACTATCAAGCTGTTCAACCAGATGCTTAAGCTTGACGAAAATGACTTCGTCAGGGCGACACAGGGCTCCTTCAAGCTTGGCATTCAATTTGTCGATTGGGCGAAACCGGGGCGCCGCTATTTCCACCCCTTTGGCAGCTATGGCCGCCCGTTCGATACGGTTTCGGTACATCAGCATTGGTTGGCAGTGCGCGAGGTTAGCGAAATCAGCCTGGACGAGCTGTGCATGGCCTGGGCGGCGGCGAGTCAGGGCAAGTTCACGCGGCCCTCGACGGACTCGCGCAATGTGCTCTCGACCCACGACTATGCCTATCATTTTGATGCCGGGCTCTATGCGGCATACTTGCGCAAATATTCGGAGGCGCGCGGGGTAGTGCGGCACGAGGGTAAGGTCGCCTCAGTGCAGCAGCATGGCGAGAGCGGCCATATCGAGAGCGTGACAATGGAAGATGGCCGCGTCTGCGCCGCCGACCTGTTCATCGATTGCTCTGGCTTTCGCGGATTGCTGATCGAAGGCGCGCTCAAGACCGGCTATGACGATTGGACCCACTGGCTGCCATGTGATCGCGCGCTGGCTGTGCCCTGTGCCTCGACGCCCGAATTGACGCCCTATACGCGCTCGACAGCGCGCACCGCGGGCTGGCAATGGCGTATTCCGCTCCAGCATCGGACCGGGAATGGCTATGTCTATTCATCGGCGCATATCAGTGATGACGAAGCAGCCGCTGTACTGCTGGCCAATCTCGATGGCCGGGCCCTGGGCGATCCACGCCCGTTGCGCTTTGTTACCGGGCGGCGCAAGCAAGCCTGGAACAAGAACGTTATCGCCGTCGGCCTGGCGAGCGGCTTCATGGAGCCGCTGGAGTCGACCAGCCTGCATCTGATCATGGCGAATATCTCGAAGATCCTCGCTTTCTTTCCTGACCGCGATTTTGATCCGCTGGTGATCGATGAATTCAACCGGGTCGCGAGCAACGAGACCGAGCGCATCCGCGATTTTCTGATTCTGCATTATCATCTCACGACGCGCGCCGAACCGCTGTGGCGTCAGTGCGCGAACATGAGCATCCCCGATACGCTGCAGTTCAAGATCGGTCATTTCCGCAGCTTCGGCCGCCTGATTGCGCGGGACCTGGAGCTGTTTGGCCCGGCGTCGTGGACCGCGGTACATATTGGTCAGCTCAACATCCCGGAACGATGCGATCCGCTGATCGATTTTCGGAACGTCGATGGCAGGGCATACCTGGAGAAACTGCGTGCGGCCATGCGCGCCGCGGCCAATACGCTGCCGATGCACCAGGCTTATATCGACCAGCATTGCAGGGCGGCCTGAGCGTCACAAGGGGGATTGCGGTTATGAGGAATGTGCTGTCGCATGGCGTGTTGGCCTGCTTGGGGTGGTTCACAGTGTTTATCGGCGCCGGGCCGTCGCCAGTGGCGAGCGCCACGCCTGACCCGCTGCAGCCAACCGGCCAGTGGGCTGAGCAGCACTTCGGCAATGCCGCGCTTCCACCCATGGGCTGGAACAGCTGGAATGCGTTCCATACCCAGATCGATGAGGCCAAGCTGGTCGGCTCGGCGCAGGCCATCGTGGACTCAGGGTTGCGCGAGCTGGGATACCGCTACATCAACATCGACGATGGCTGGTGGCAGCAGCGCCATCAGCCCGATGGCCGCATGGTCGTGCGCACTAGCATTTTCCCCAGCGCCAGAGGGGCTAACCCTGAGCAGACCAGTTTCAGACCGCTGGTCGATCGGCTGCACGGCCTCGGACTCAAGGCCGGCATCTATTCCGACGTTGGGCGCAATGCCTGTTCGCAGGGCTATCCGGGCCCCGACTCGCTGCTGCCGACGGGCACAGTGGCTGAACGCGAGGTGGGCCTGTACGGCCATCTGGCGCAGGATCTGTCGCTGTACTTCCAGGAGTGGGGGTTTGACTACATCAAGGTGGACGGCTGCGGGCTCAATGCCTTCAGTCCCGACAAGCCGGCCGTCAAGGCCGGGCAATTTCGCGCCTTCCCCGCTTACGTGGTTTCCGATTCGGTCAATCAGACGCGCGTAGCGGATATCCGCAAACTGTATGGCGAGGTGCGCGATGAACTGACTCGCGTGCGACCTGCGGGCGACTTCGTGTTCTCGATCTGCAACTGGGGTACCGCCAACGTGCGGGCCTGGGGCCGGGACTACGGCAATCTCTGGCGTACCAGCGATGACATCGAGCCGCGCTGGGCGCGGATGCTCTACAACTTCGATTCAGTGGTGACGCGAGAGTTGTATTCCGGCCCGGGTCACTGGAACGATCCGGACATGCTTTATGTCGGCCAGGGCGACTTCGACGCCAATCACCTGACCGAGGCCCGCACGCATTTCGCATTGTGGGCCATCGTGGATGCCCCGCTGATCATCGGTTATGACCTGCGGCAGGCGCCCAAGGCGCTGCTCGATATATTGGGTGCGCCCGAGATCGTGGCCGTCAACCAGGATCGCGCGGGCAACCAGGGCGTGCTGGCCTATACCAGCGACGACCTGCAGATCATCGTCAAGCAGTTGTCAGCGCGCGACGAGAAGGCCGTGGTCATCTTCAATCGCGGCACTGAAGCGGTGAATGCCACACTGACGGCTGCGCATCTGAAGTTCCAGCCTGGAACGCCCATCCAGGTGCGGGACCTGTGGCAGCGTCGCGACCTGCCGGTGTTCACGGATGAAGTTGCTATTGCGCTGGCACCGCGCGAATCCGTGATGCTGCGTGTCAAAGGGCGTCCGCAGCTCGCTGATGGGACCTACCTGTCGGAGATGCCGGCCAGGCTGTACGTCGCGGCCGATGGCATCCGCGCACTGCAGCCGGATCCGCAAATCCACAGGCCGGTGGACATGGGCGATGGCACGACCCGCGGCAGCGGACCGCGGCCGGCCCTGGCTGGCTGGGGCGGACCACGCGCGGACTCCACGCCTTACAACAACGAGCTGCGCCTGCGCGGCAATGTCTATAGCTCCGGGATTGGCGCGTTGGCGAATTCACGCCTGCAGGTCAAGGCGGACGGGCAGTTCAACCGGTTCTCCGCCCAGGTCGGCATGGACGACAGCAGCCTCGAGCGCGGGACCAAGGTGCGATTTGAAGTCTACGGCGATGGACACCTGCTGGCCCAATCGCTAGCGCTCGGGGCCGACGATGCGCCGTTTAGCCTCGAAGCCAGGGTGACTGGCGTTAAGATTGTCGAACTGGTCGCGCGCGAGATTGGCCGGGGATCCGCCCCCACCGTCGTCGCTTGGGGAGAGGCAGCACTCAGGCACTGAGCACCGGAATGAAATTAAAAAAGGTGTAAGCCAATGGTCCAGACAAGACTACTGATTGCGGCAATCCTGGTGGGCTGGTGCGCGTCGGCAGTGGCCGCGGCGTCACACGACTTGAGTACTACCGTCGATCGCTATCGATATGCGCGCGACGGAATCACTTTGGAAATAAGTGCCCCGCGTGAAGACATCATCCGCGTGCGCGCGGGGCTGCGCGCCCTGCCGGAGGATGCCTCCTGGGCGGTGAGCTCGGGCGTGCGGCACGAGCACCGGCCGCTCGGTGTGTCGGCATCCGGTCCGCGCGTCGTGCTGCGCACCCGCGCGCTCATAGTCACGCTGGACCGGGCCACGCTGCACCTCAAGGTCGAGGACACGCAGGGGCGCGTGGTACTCGAGGATGCACCGGGTGCGAGCCTGGTGTTCGAAGGCACCAGCACGCGTTTGCGCAAGACTATGCCCGTCGATGCCCATTATTTCGGCCTCGGTGACAAGGCCGGTCCGCTCGACCGTCGTGGCGGGGCCTTTACGTTGTGGGACACGGATGCGTTTGGCTTCGGCGAGTCGTCCGATCCGCTGTACAAATCCATTCCGTTTGTTTTGGGGGTACGGGAATCCGGACGCAGCTTCGGCCTGTTTTTCGACAACACCTGGCGCAGTTTCTTCGATTTTGGCAAGAGTGAACGCGACACCCTGAGCTTTGGTGCTGAGGGCGGCGGTGTGGACTACTACGTAATGGCCGGGCCCGAGCCCAAGAGCGTGGTGCAGGCCTACGCCTACCTGACCGGGACCGCGCCGCTGGCGCCACGCTGGACGCTGGGATTCCAGCAATCGCGTTATTCCTACGAAACTGAAGCGGAGGCGCGCGCTGTGGCCGATCGCCTGCGGCGCGATCAGATTCCGGCCGATGTGCTGTACCTGGATATCGATTACCAGGACAGAAATCGCCCCTTTACAGTCTCCGCTAAGGCCTTTCCGGATCTGCCGCATTTCGTTGCCGATCTCAAGGCCATGGATCTGCACGTGGTGCTGATCACGGACCTGCATATCGCCGCGGCGCCCGGTCAGCAGTATCGGCCCTATGACACGGGTGTCAGCGAGGACGCCTTCCTGAAGCGCCCGGATGGTTCGCTCTACGTGGCGGAAGTATGGCCAGGCAAGGCGGTGTTCCCGGACTTCAGCCGCGCGCCGGTGCGCCAGTGGTGGGGCGGCCTGTACCACGATTTCGTCGCTGACGGCGTCGCCGGATTCTGGAACGACATGAATGAACCGGCGATATTCAACGTGCGTGAAAAGACCATGCCGCTCGACACCGTACATCGCATAGACGAGCCCGGCTACCTGGCGCGCACGGCCAGCCACGCGGAAATGCACAATGTCTACGGCATGCTGAACTCGCGTGCCACTTTCGAGGGGTTGTTGAAGCTCACCCCTGGGCAACGGCCCTTTGTACTGACCCGTGCCAGCTACGCCGGCGGACAACGCTATGCGGCCACCTGGACCGGCGATAACACCTCGAGCTGGAATCACCTGCGGCTGTCGGTGTCGATGTTGAACAATCTCGGCCTGAGTGGCTTTGGCTATTCCGGGGATGACATCGGCGGATTCGCGGGTGCCGGGCCGTCCGCGGATCTGCTGACGCGCTGGATCGAGGTCGGTGCCTTCAATCCGATCTTTCGGGACCACACCGCTAAGGGCAAGCCTTCGCAGGAGGTGTGGGTCAGCGGCCCGGAGCACGAGGCTATTGCCAAGCGCTACATCGAGGAGCGCTATCGCCTGATGCCCTATATTTATGCGCTGGCCGAGGAAAACAGCCGCACCGGCCTGCCGCTGATGCGCCCGGTGTTCCTGGAGTTTCCGCTGCAGCTGGCCAAGGGCCAGAGCCTGGGTGGGAGCGCCGATCAATTCATGCTCGGTCCCGATCTGTTGATAGCGCCGCCGCCCGAGTGGGAGTCGCCTTACCCCTACGAGATCACGCTGCCGGGGCCGGGCTGGTACGACTATTGGACCGGCTTGCGTCTTGATGCAGATAAAATTTCACAAACACCGCGCCTGGACCATTTGCCGGTGTGGGTCCGGCCGGGGTCTATTGTGCCGCGGCAGGCTTTGATTCAAAGCACGATGCAGACACCCGGCGGACCGCTGGAGCTTGGCGTGTATCCGGGCCCCGACTGTCAGGGTCAACTCTATTTCGACGATGGCGTCAGCTTCGCGTACCGATCCGGTGAGTACTTGCGCCAGTCGCTGCGCTGCCAGGTGACCGCGCATGGCCTGACTGTGGAGTTCGCGGTGCGGGAAGGGCGCTACCAGCCCTGGTGGACGCAGCTGGAGCTGACCATCCACGGGGTGGCCGCGCCGCCGCGTGCGGTGCGGCTCGGCGAGACTGCAATCCCCAGTCAGTACGACGCCGCAAATCAGACACTTCGCATCCCGCTGTCGGATCAGGCCGCCGCCGCGCGTGTGACCATCGAGTCTCCCTAAGTGAACAGCCGCCTGGTGTTCTGGTCGATCACTTCCGCATTGGCAGGATTTCTGTTCGGCTTCGACACGGTGGTCATTTCCGGCGCCGAGCAGAAAATTCAGTCGCTGTGGCAGTTGAGCGCCGGCATGCACGGCATAGCCATCGGTTCAGCGTTGTATGGCACCGTGCTGGGTAGTCTCTGTGGCAGCTGGCCTACCGATCGCTTCGGGCGCCGTGCCACGCTGTTGCTGATCGGCGCGCTATATCTCGTCGGGGCCCTGTGGTCGGCGCTGTCCGCCGATGTCTACTCCTTCATCGCGGCGCGCGTGCTGGGAGGCTTAGGTATTGGCATCTCGACGATTGCGGCACCGCTGTACATCTCTGAAATCGCACCACCACGGCGGCGGGGCCTGCTGGCGGGCCTGTTCCAGTTCAACATCGTGTTCGGCATTCTGGTGGCCTTCTTCTCCAATTACCTGCTGGCCGGCACCGGTGAGAACGCCTGGCGCTGGATGCTGGGTGTGGCGGCCATTCCCTCGTTGATCTATGCGCTGTTCTGTCTGGGTCTGCCGGAGAGTCCGCGGTGGCTGATCAGCCGTATGAACGACCTGCCAGGTGGCTTGCGGGTATTGCGCCTGATCCGTCCGGAAGCCAGCGCGGCGGAGATCGACGCCGAGGCGGCGGCCATCAGCCGCGCGGCGAGCGAACAGATGTCGGCCGGGAATTTCTGGAGCTGGACGCTGCGGCTGCCGATCATGCTGGCGTTCCTGATCGCGTTCTTCAACCAGCTCTCGGGCATCAACGCGATTCTCTATTTCGCGCCGCGCATTTTCGAGATGACCGGTCTCGCTGCCAGCGCCGCGTTCCTGCAATCCATCGGCATCGGCGTCACCAACCTGATCTTCACCCTCGTCGGCCTGTGGCTGATCGACCGGCTGGGGCGCCGCACCCTGCTGTTGGTCGGCTCCTGCGGTTATATCGCGTCCTTGAGCCTGGTGTCCTGGGCTTTCTTTTCCGGGCACTACAGCATCGTGCCGGTGTGCATCTTTGCCTTCATCGCGGCGCACGCCATCGGCCAGGGGGCGGTCATCTGGGTGTACATCTCCGAGATCTTTCCCAATCGTCATCGCGCCGAGGGTCAGGCGCTCGGCAGCTTCACGCACTGGACCTTCGCCGCGCTGCTGACCACGTTTTTTCCGAAGCTGGTCAGCGAGTTTCCGCCCGGCGCCGTGTTCGCATTTTTCGCCGGCATGATGGTATTGCAGCTGATCTGGGTAAAAACCATGGTCGTCGAAACCAAGGGCGAATCGCTGGAGCGCATCCAGGAACGCCTGAAGGTTGCGTGATGCGGCTGTCGCCGGCCATCGCCATGCTGGCGGTGGGCGTTGCCGCGACGGGATCGGTGCCGGCCGACGAGCTATACCACGAGCCGTTTCGACCGCTGCTGCATTTCACGCCGGCGACGCAGTGGATGAACGATCCGAACGGGATGGTCTACCTCGACGGCGAGTACCACCTGTTCTATCAGTACCATCCCTATAGCAACCGATGGGGACCCATGCATTGGGGTCACGCCGTCAGCCGCGACCTCGTGCATTGGCAGCAGCTGCCCATTGCGCTGTATCCGGATCGGCACGGGGCAATCTTTTCAGGCAGCGCGGTGTTCGATCGCAACAATTCCTCGGGCCTCGGCACCGCCGGGAGGCCACCGCTCGTTGCCGTGTTCGCCTACCACGATCACGAGCTCGAGAAGCAGGGCGCGATCGAGGTGGAGTCCCAGGGTCTGGCCTACAGCCTGGACCAGGGGCGCAGCTGGGCCAAATACTCGAGCAATCCGGTACTCAAGAACCCGGGCATCCGCGACTTCCGTGATCCCAAGGTATTCTGGTTCGCGCGCACGGCGCGCTGGATCATGACGCTGGCCGCAAAGGACCAGGTCAGCTTCTATTCTTCTCGCGACCTGAAGATCTGGCGGCATGAGAGCGATTTCGGTCGCGGCTGGGGAGCGCACGGCGGCGTGTGGGAATGCCCCGATCTGATCGACATGACTATTGCCGGTGAGCACGCACACCGTTTCGTGCTGCTCAGCAGCGTGAATCCCGGCGCGCCCAATGGCGGATCGGGGACCCAGTACTTCGTGGGCCAATTCGATGGACACAGGTTCATTCCCGACCGCGATGCGCGGTGGCTGGACTACGGGAGCGATAATTATGCCGGCGTCACCTGGTCCGGAGTGCCGGCCAGCGACGGCAGGACCTTGTTCCTGGGCTGGATGAGCAACTGGAACTACGCGCAGGACGTCCCGAGCGAGCGCTGGCGCAGCGCGATGACGCTGCCACGCGAATTGCGGCTGGCCAGAATTCCAGGCGGACTGGAATTGCGCGCCACTCCCGTCGCCGAGCTGGCGGCCCTGCGCTCGCGGGCGGTGCTGATCCCTCCAACGCGCGTGGACCAGCCCACTGAACTCGTGGACCCCGCGCTGCGCGGCGCCACATTGCTGGAGCTCGAATTCACGCTCAATCTGCACGAGGCCGGGGTCGCGAAGCTGGCGTTTCGCAACGCGCAGGGCGAGCAGGCGGTATTGCGCATCGATCGGCTGCGGCAGCGCTTGGAGTTCGACCGCGCCGAATCCGGCGTAGTCGGATTCGGCAAGGACTTTGGCCGCCTGCAGACGGCGCCGCTGAGCAGCAGCGCCAGCTCGATCGCGCTGCATATCTTTGTGGATCACTCATCGGTGGAAATCTTCGTCGACGGGGGCGAGACCGTGCTGACCGCCCTGGTATTCCCGCACACGCCCTACGACTCAGTGATTCTGAGTGCTGACCGCGGTATCGACATCAGCGCCGGGTCAGTCTTTGAGCTGAACTCCATCTGGCAGGCGAAGCCTGGGCTTTGAATACCCGTCAGGCGCGGAAACTGGCCGCCTCGTAAGCCGGCACCGCACCCGACTGCGAGGCGACGAAGGAGGCCAGGTGCGCGGCACGCGCCAGCGCCGTCGGCGCATCGCGCCCGGCGAGGAGCTCGCACACCAGCATCGCGAGAAAGGCATCGCCGGCGCCTACGGTGTCAGCAACCGTAGTGGGCAGCGAGCCTTGCGCATACCACTGTCCCTTCCACTGCAGGCGCGAGCCGGCCGCGCCCAGCGTCACGCACAGCGCCTGCACGCCAAAGCGTGCTGCGAGTGTCTGCCACAACCCTTCGGGAGTTGCCGCGCCGCCGAACCATGCCGCGAACAGCGCGCATTCTTCTTCGTTGAGTTTGACCAGCCCCGCACCGCGTAGTCCCGCTTCGCACAGTGCACGCTCGATGTGCGGGGCACGCAGGTTCGGATCGAACACGCGCCAGCGTGCGGCGCGCGCCAGCTGGCCGAGCGCCTCGCGCGAGCGCGGATCGCGCTGGCCGAGCGTGCCATGGACCAGGGCATCGGCCGCAGCGGCCGCCGCGAGCGCGGCCGGAGTCGCCGTCAGCGCGTCCCAGGCAGCGGGGCTCAGGAATTCATAGTGCGCGGAGCCGTCGGCGCCCAGTACCGCGCGCGCCTCGCCGGTGGGCAGGCGCGGATCGATCTGCACCAGGCTGAGGTCAACGGCATTGTTTTTGGCGTGCTCTAGCGCGCGCCTTCCGCGCTCATCCTTGCCGAGCCGCGTGACCAGCAGCGCGCGTGCGCCCAAGCGCGCGCAGTGGCTGGCGACATTGAAGGGTGCGCCGCCGATAAACTCGCCTGTAGGCAATACGTCCCAGAGCGTTTCTCCGGCGCACAGTACGGTCGACTGGATGGTCGGCTTGCTCATGGCCGCTCAGGGCTGTGCCAGCCGCTCATAGGCCTCGACGTAGCGCTGCACCTGGCGGTTCCAGGAAAAATCCTGCGCCATGCCGGCCTGCACCAGGCGCCGCCAGGCGCCCTTCTGCTGGTACAGATCAAGCGCGTAGCCGATCGCCCAGCTGACGGCCACTTCGTTGTAGTCGTTGAACACCACGCCGGTGCCGGTGCCAGCCGTCACATCGACATGCTGCACCGAATCGGCGAGCCCGCCGGTGCGGCGTACGATCGGTACGGTGCCGTAGCGCAGGCTGTACATCTGATTCAGCCCGCAAGGCTCGTAGCGCGAAGGCATCAGGAACATGTCGCTGGCGGCTTCGATCCAGTGCGCGAGCTCGTCGCTGTAGCCGCGCTTGAAGTACACGCGCCCGGGATGCTGCTTCGCAAGTTGCGTGAAGAAGGTTTCGTATGGCGTCTCACCGGTGCCCAGCACCGTAAGATTGAAATCGCGGCTGGCCAGCAGCTTGGGCAGCGCAGTGATCAGCAAATCGAAGCCTTTCTGCGTCGCCAGGCGGCTGACCATGCCGATCAGCGGCCGCCGTTCGGCAGCGTGCAGGCCGACGCGCGTGAGGAATTCCTCTTTCAGGCCGGCCTTGATGCCCAGCTGCGCGGCACCGTAGTGACGCGGCAGCCAGCCGTCGACGCGTGGGTCCCATTCCTCGTAATCAACGCCGTTGAGTATGCCGAGCAGCGCACCGCTCCGTGCGCGCAGCGTGTCCTCGAGCCCCAGGCCATATTCAGCAGTCTGGATCTCGCGCGCATAACTCGGGCTCACCGTGGTCAGGAGGTCGGCATACAGCAGGCCGTGGCGCAGCATGTTGATGCGCCCGGTGCGCAGTTCCTCCTGGTGCAGCAGCTCGACGCCTGCGCCCGCCAGCAGTTCGCCGCCGGCCACCGCGCCCACCACGCCCTGGTAGCCAATGTTGTGGATGGTCATCACGCTGCGGGTGCGCGCGAACAGCGCGTCCCAGCGGTAGATCGAGCGCAGCCACAGCGGCGCCATCGCGGTGTGCCAGTCATTGCAGTGCAGGATCTGCGGCGCGAAGCCCATGCGCTGGCAGCAGAGAAACGCCGCATGCGTCAGCAGCAGGAAGCGCCGGTACTCGTCCGGATCCTGGGTGTACAGCGTGGGCCGGGCGAACATCGCCGGGCAATCGATCAGGTACACAAAGGCTTGCGAACCCGGGAGCCGCACGGTCTCGACCGAGAAGCTGAAGTCGTGGGCGCCGATGCGCACCGGCACGTCCTGCAGGAATGCGACCGGATAGCGCTCCAGCCCCTCGCGGCGGATCGAGCTGTAGCCCGGCAGGAACAGCCGGATGTCGTGTCCGGCGGCGTGCAGGTACTTGACCAGCGCACCGCTGACATCGGCCAGCCCGCCGGCTTTTGCAAACGGTGTCATCTCGGCGGAAATGCTGCAGATCTGCAGGGGCATGGGCGGAAGTCTACTTCAGTGCAACAGTGATCAGTGCAACAGCGCAAGACGCAAGGCGGCTATCATTTGCCGATGCGTCGCCTCGCGGTCGTGGTCTCTGTGGTGCTGCTGCTGGCCCTATCGCTAGGGGTCGGCTGGATCGCGGCCGACTGGCCGCACTGGTGCCGAACGCTGGGACTGTGCGACGGCCAGGGCCTGCTGTAGCCCAGGTCCTGCATTAGCAAGCTTCGGGTGGGGCGCACCGCCTGCGGCCGGTACCATGCCCGTCATGCAAAACCCCTCTACCCGCAACCTCTCCCGCCGCGACTTCGAGCGCATCGCGCGCGCGATCAGCTACATCGACGAGCATTGGCGCGAGCAGCCCCCGCTGCCCGATCTGGCTGCCAGGCTGCACCTGTCGCCCTTCCACTTTGACAGACTGTTTCGCAGGTGGGCCGGTATAACGCCAAAATCCTATATCCAGCACATTACCGGTACAGTCGCGCAGCAGTACCTGAGCCGAAAAACCAGCCTGCTCGAGACCTCGCTGGCCGTGGGCCTGTCCGGACCCTCGCGCCTGCATGACTTGATCGTCAAGCTCGAGGCGCTGACGCCGGCCGAAGCGGCGCGCGGCGGCGCCGGGGTGGCGATCGACTACGGCGTCGCGGAGTCCCCTTTTGGCCTGATGCTGGCGGGGTGCACCGCGCGCGGTGTCTGCCACCTGGCCTTCGTCGACACCGGTTCGCAGTCGCTGGCGCGCAGCGCGTTGCAGCAGCACTGGCCCGCCGCCCGGCTGCACTGGAACCCTGCAGCTATCGCTGCCCTGGCCGCCAGGATCTGGCCGCCGGGCGCGGCCTCGTCCGGGCCGCCGGTCCAGCTCTGGGTGCGTGGGACGGCCTTCCAGCTGCAGGTCTGGCGGGCATTGCTGGCGCTCGGTGCCGGGCAGCGCACCAGCTATGGCGAGCTGGCACAGCGCTTGGGGAGGCCCAGTGCCGCGCGGGCCGTTGGCGCGGCCGTGGGTGCCAATCCCGTGGCCTGGCTGATTCCCTGCCACCGGGTGCTGCGTGCCAGCGGCGAACTCGGGGGCTACCACTGGGGCGTCGAGCGCAAGCGGGCCATGCTGGCCTGGGAGGGCCTGCGCCGTCCCCCAGGGTCCACGGCGCCTTATTTAAACACCTGATTTATAAGCTAGAATCGTCAGCCTCGTCCAGTAGGTCTGATGATGTCCGCCTCGCCTTACCAACTACTCGAACAGGAATGGCGGCGCCTGCATGCATTTCGCGGGGCGCTTTCACTGTTGCGCTGGGATGCCGCCGTGATGATGCCGCGCGGCAGCGCCGAGGTGCGCGGTGAACAACTCGCGGCGCTGGAAACCGAGTACCACGCCTTGCTTACGGCGCCGAAGGTGACGCGCCTGCTCGATCGCGCACAGGCCAACGAGCGCGGGCTCGAGGACTGGCAGGTGTCGAACCTGCGCGAGATGCGCCGCCAGCG
>Ga0075018_10000292_pt1 | contig 14576 bp, 4 predicted proteins | sample ColStrG_CSR_2014_FD_71471 | JGI IMG/M metagenome (GOLD analysis project Ga0075018, IMG submission 71471) | Freshwater sediment microbial communities in response to fracking from Pennsylvania, USA - Cold Stream Run_MetaG_CSR_2014 | ecosystem: Environmental > Aquatic > Freshwater > Creek >... | reverse complement strand
TGCTAGCCTACCACCTCGCGAACACAGTCTTTGCTTTACCCGCGGTCAGCCAGAGCATCATCGTCGCGGGCGGTGGGGCCTACGAGCGTTGACTTCGGCCAGCAGGTTTCGAGCACGCAGAGTGAACCGCGGGCCCTAACCAATCCCGGCTCGGATCCCCTGCCGGTGTCGCAAATCGTGCGTGCCGGCGATTTCGCGGCCACGCACGAATGCCCTTACCAGGGGGTGATTACTTTCGTGGCGTAGTCGTTCTCGAAGGGGCAACGATCATCGATTCGGGCCCGGTACACTTCGCTTCCCTGGGCGCTCTATCTACAGCAACGGCTGGTGAAGACGGGAGCACGGCTGGTGAAGCATGCGCAGTCCTAACTGGCTGCTCTTGGCGGAAGGGCATCTGAACCGGCGACGGTTTGGAGCCACGCTGGGCCGGATCGCGCTGCTACCGCTAGGGACGGGACAGCGAGTTGGTGGCCAACGTCAGCCGCGCGGAATCTGTTTACGGCGGGTTGGGGTGATGAGGGGTGTTGCAAAAGTGAGCTGGAATCCGAGCCAATTTCGGGCCGCATTGGTACTGATCGACACCCGCGGGGGGGCCCAGACGGAACTTGGGTTCAAGCAACGTACAAGTAGCCAAACCAGTGTAGAATACGTGCCGTGTTGGAAGTCAAGCATTGGCTGGGCGGAATGACCCGAATCCGGCGAGATGGTTGTGAACGTGAGAGGTCGGATCTGCTACGTGTTGTCCCTCCTGAGAATCCACAGCCCAGACTGTGAATATTGTCATGCTCGCGAAACGTGCTGGGTTGAGATGCGAAAGCGGCTGGACGAGCTGAGTTGGCGAACGCAGCCGGGTTCACTCAAGAACGGGGATCAGGGAGAGGTCGTAGGGGCACCCGATTCTATGCTGCCCAAGTTGTAGCCTGAGAGTGGAATCTAGGGGTTCGTCTTCTAAAGCCTCGGGTGGCCTTTGAGAAGCGAGGCGTATTCTTCTCTGCTATTTCGCTGAGCAAGAGTAGCTGAATTAGTAGGCTTCCCGAAGAGGTTGGTCCGCTAAGAACTGGAGGTCTAACTTCATCCATGAGGAACGCATTTGACCTTCTCCAGCAAGAAGAGCTGGATCTTCTCCGCCTACGCAAGGAAACCGAATCGCTTACGGATTGTCGCGGCCCTGCTTGGCGACGGTAAGGATCAGCAGGAATACACGAGGTAGGAAGAAATCGCCGAGCAGTCCGATCTGCAAGGCACCGGCACGGAGGGCTTCTTTTCATCTAGTTGTGGCTTTCCACTTCGAGGTGACAGAAGTAGCGGCGACCAGCCGTTTCTGCTGCCAAAGCCCAGCGCCCGAACCCTCGAGGTTTGGCATTGGTTGCATGAGAAGAAGCTGGCAGTGTTGGCGAGTGTTCGGGGACCGGTTCGACGGTGGTGGTACGGGGCTGCCGGAGGAATGCTAATCGTGGTAGCGATAGGCGGCTACCTGCTTGTGCACCGGACTCGCCACCAAGCGAAGGCAACCGGGTCCGCCGCCGCAGGGGCGGCTACAGCGGCTCCTCAGCAGCCCGCGTCCAGACCAGAAACCACGCCGGTTCGGCCGCAAGTGGTGGTTTATCCGATCGAGTCCTTTGGGCAGCGGCCAACCTCGAATCTACCCAAGCTGGGGAAAGCGGACTCGCCCACCGGGCATGAGGCGCAGCCTGCGAGATCGCAGACGGATGCACTGGTTGCTCCCGTTCCGAGGGCCAGCCAAGCTGCGTCCGATGAGGGTAGCCGGGAACTCATCCTGGGCCGCCATCTACTGGGACAAGGCGTCCCCGAGGACCACGCGGCAGCGGCACAGTGGCTTTGGAAATCGGTCGCGAAGCAGAATGCCGACGCCGCCCTGCTGCTTTCCGACCTGCATGCGCGCGGCGATGGCGTAGCGAAGAGCTGTGACCAGGCGCGGATCCTCCGGACCGCGGCGGCCAAGGGGGGACCAGCCAAAGTCGGGGCCAATCTGGACCTCACCGAGAATGCGGCCTGCCGGTAAAGCGGACTCGACTCCTTCCGCGTTGTCAGTTCAGCCGGGACTGCATCAGCTTTTATAGGTTTGAGCTGCCGGATTCTGGCTCACTTCACCGTCCCTTTGGCCAACAATGTGCACCTTTCTGTGGGTCAGGTGGCAATCGGAGGCCGGAGCCATCTCGCATCCCAACGAGTTGCCCTATTTCAGCGAGGGTCTAATTCTCCGAACTCAGCTCTTCGCCAGCAGCTGCTGGCTCTGGTCCACCTTTTGCCGGCATCGATTCTGATCGCCGCTCGACCTCCCCGGTCCCACAACCGAAACTACTCGCATTCGAACGGTCGCGTTGTGATGGATCAAAATGCAACGTGTGATGGTGTCGCTATTCACCAGACCTGTTGGCCGCCATTTTGGCGGCAGCACGAATCACGTCGTCGTCATCGAATTGCGCCAGCAGTTTATTCCTCATCTCGCCCCCTAACAGGGAAAGCGTCGGAAACTCGAATATTTCTCGAACCTCAAGGTTGATGTCGTATTGTTGGCGAATGCGAAGAACGGATCTGGCAGCGAGAAGAGAGTGGCCTCCAATCGCAAAGAAGCTGTCATGCCTTCCTATACGTTGCACTCGGAGCAGGTCGCACCAGATCCTCGCAAGGTGCTCTTCAATTTCGCCCTCTGGAGCTTCGAAATCGCGGTTTGGATGTGACTGCACTTCCGGCTCGGGGAGCGCGTTGCGGTCTAACTTTCCATTGTGGGATACGAGCATAGACTCGAGCCAAACATAACTCGTCGGCACCATGTACTCAGGCAGCTTGCGGGCAAGAAATGTGCGCAATTCGTCCGCGCTGATCTCCCGTCCGTCTGTTGTCGTGTAATAGGCCAGCAGACGCTTGTCGCCTGCCGCAGGTCCGCGCACGACTGCCACGGCTTCGCGTATCCCGTTGAACTTGGCCAGCCTCGCCTCGATCTCTTCCAACTCAATGCGAAATCCGCGCAACTTTACCTGAGAATCGTTGCGGCCCAGAAACTCGATATTTCCGTCTGCCAGCCATCTGCCTAAGTCTCCAGTCTTGTAGATGCGGGCGGTTCTGTCGTCTGGGAGAGCGCCGCTCAAGAACCGCTGAGCAGTTAGTTCCGGGCGATTTAGATAACCACGTGCCACCTGAACACCACCTATGTAAATCTCCCCCGCCACACCAATGGGCGTCGGCTGCATGCTGTTGTCGAGAATGTAGATCTGCGTATTGGCAATAGGCCGCCCAATGGGGATCGTGGTGCGTGAACAAGCCAGCGTGCAGGTCCACGCCGTAACATCGATGGCCGCTTCGGTTGGTCCATATAAATTGTGTAACGCCGTATGCGGCAGCAGAGTATGAAATCTTTGCGCCAAGGTCGCAGGCAAGGCTTCTCCACTACAAAAGACTTGCCGTAAGTCGGTGAGGGCCTCGCTTTCCAGTGTCTCCAGAAAGACGTGTAACATGGATGGAACGTAATGTGCGGTCGTTACGTTGTTGGACCGGATGCAGTCGAGAAGGTAAGCTGGGTCTCTGTGGCCTCGAGGCTTGGCTATTATCAGCCTGGCCCCGTACAAGAGTGGCCAGAAGAACTCCCAAACGGAAACGTCGAAGCTGAACGGAGTTTTCTGCAGTACAGTGTCACACTTAGTCAAGCTATAGGCCGACTGCATCCATACCAGCCGGTTGACCAGGCCGCAATGTTCATTCATCACTCCCTTGGGCTGGCCGCTCGTACCGGATGTGTAGATTACATATGCCAGGTGCTCCGGCCTTACCCCAGTTACATGTTGGCTCAGGTTTTCATCCGGGCACTCGCGCCATGCCGGATCCTCGCCTAGTTCCAACACCGGCACGGCACCGTCCACTGCTTCTATCATTCCTCGCAGATGTCTCTGTGTCAGGAGGATGCGCGGTTTGCTGTCCTTCAGCATGAACTGCAGTCGCTCCGCTGGATACTCCGGATCAATCGGCAGATATGCTCCACCCGCCTTCCACACCCCGAGCAACGCCTCCACCATCTCCACGCTTCGTTCCGCACAAACCGCCACCCGATCGTCCGGCCCTACTCCCAGTTCCCGCAGGTAATGCCCCAACCGGTTCGCTCTTCGGTTCAACTCCCCGTAGCCCACCTTCTGGCTGCCACACACTACCGCGATAGCGTCCGCATCCCTCTCTACCCGCTCCTCGAACAACTCCTGCACACACTTATCCCGTGGATACTTGCGCTCCGTCCGGTTCCACTCATAAAGAACCTTGTGCCGTTCGTCCGGCGAGATGAAGCACACGGCAGAGATCGGCTGCTGTGGATCGGCAACCAATGCCTCGAGCATTCGGATGTAATGGCCGACCATTCTCTCGGCCGTGCTCGTCTCAAACTGGTCTCGGTTGTATTCCCAGACAATGGTGATTCCGTTGGGCGGCGCATCAGGGTAGATCATTTTTCTCGATTCATCGCCCACGAGGATGGTAACGTTCACATCCACCTTGGCTCCGCCGGTGCTCAGCGGGTCGCGAACCGACAACCGCAGTCCGCTCATCGGCTCGCCCGGAAACGGTGAATCATCGAAGGAAAACATTGCCTGGAACAGCGGGTTCATGCCGGGTACGCGGCTCGGCTGGAGAACCTCGATGATTTTGTCCAGCGGAAACTCTTGATGTTCGAATGCCTCGAGCACGATGTCACGAACGCGGCTCAACACCTCCTGGAAGCTGGGCCGGCCGGACAAGTCACACCTGAGGACAACCGTGTTCACGAACATACCTACTACATGCTGGCTGTCAGGATGACGGCGGTTAGCGATTCCACTCCCTACCTGTATGTCGTCCTGCCCGCTGTAGCGGTGAAGGAGCGCCGCGAAACCGGCAAACATGGTCATGAACAGAGTGACTCGGTTCGTCGCGGCGAACGAGCGGAGTGCATGGCAAATCGGGACCGGCAGGTCAATCCTGAGTGACGCTCCCCGAAAGGCCTTATCCGGGTTGCGTGCGTGGTCGTGTGGAAGCTGGAGCGGCAGCGCGGGGTTGGCCAATTGATCCTTCCAGTAGTCCAGTTGCTCTTGCGCAGCCTCTGTTGTGAGCCAGCGCCGCTCCCAGCGCGCATAATCGGCAAATTGAAACTTCACCTCCGGCAGGTTCGAAGAACCGCGCGGATCACAAAAGGACTTGTACGCCGCTGTGAGTTCGGACAAATACAGATTAAAGGACCAGGCATCGTGAACGAGGTGATGTTCAACCTGAATCAAGACATGTTCCTGCTCGCTGACCTGAACGAGCGTCCAACGAATCAGGGGCATTTGATCCAGGTGGAACTTTGTCATGAGTTCCCGTTCCGTCAGCGCCAGGAGATCCGAGCCGAGCGGATATTCCGGCAGGTCGAACCTACAAAAGGGATGTATGCGTTGGACAAGTTCCCCGTCGACAATCTCGAAGGTGGTTCGAAAGATTTCGTGACGCTCCACCATCAGGTTGAGCGCCCGCTCTAAAGCTCGCACGTCAAGGGCTCCCCTGAGCGAAATCGTAGCCGCAAAGCGATAAGCCGTTTCATCGGGATCAAGCTGATGGATAAACCAAACTCTTTCCTGAGAGGCAGAAAGTGGTGCGGTTGGTAGGGATTCGCGTAGCCAGTGACCACTACTTGGATCCTGTAGCGTTGCTGGCCCAGCCGAAGAAGAAATCAGTTCAACCACGCGGCGAGGCGTGATATGCATTGCGAACGTCTGCCAGGAGAAAGGCAGTCCGGTCAACTCCCGCAATTGAGAAAGAAGACGGCCAACCAGCAGCGAATGTCCGCCGAGCTGAAAAAAATCGTCATCCAAGCCCACATGATCTAGTCCCAGAACTTTTTGGAAGAGGTTGCAAACCAGCTCTTCCTCTTGAGTCAGTGTTTGCCGAGACTGACTTCGCGACTGGCGCTGAGGCGCGGGTAAGGACTTGCGATCAATCTTTCCGCTGAGCGTCAGCGGCATTGCCTCCAGCCGTACGTAGGCGGTGGGGAGCATGTACGGAGGAAGCTTAGCGGACAAGTGCGCCTGTAACTGATTCTGGACTTCCGAATGAGATCCGTTGTGAGTGTTCAGGGAATTTCCTGTTGTCCTCAGGGTGTAATACACAACCAGTTCCTTGTCACCCGGCCGTTCCTCGCGTACCACCGCGACAGCGTCCCGGATGTCCGGGATCTCTTTCAATGCGGATTCAACCTCGGCCAACTCAATGCGATAACCGCGGATCTTGACCTGCTCATCATTCCGACCGCGAAATTCGATCGCGCCGTCTGGTAGCCACGCGCCCAAGTCTCCGGTTCTATACATCCGCGTGCCATTCTGGGTGAGCGGATCCTGGAGAAACCACTGAGCGGTCAACTCGGGCCGGTTCAAATAGCCGCGCGCCACACCCGGCCCTGCAATAAACAGCTCCCCAGTAACACCGGGTTCGACGGGACGACGATCCGAATCCAGAATATAGATCCGAGTGTCATCCAGGGGATGCCCAATGGATCGCCAGCTGCTTCCCCCACGATCCATGTCCTCGACCGTCGCGACGACGGTGCATTCCGTGGGACCATAGCTGTTCAGCAGTCTGGGGCGATGCCCAATCCGGCTTCGCCATGCTGCGAGGGTTGCCTGCTCTAAGGTTTCGCCGCCAAGTATGATCAGGCGCATGCACCGTGGAATCTCCATGGTGGCATCCTCTGTGATCGATTGCCAAAAACGAGTCGGCAGATCGGCAATGCTCACTCTGTGCTTTTCGCAGAGCCGAAAAAATTCTCTCGGTCCTTCGAGCCATGAATCATTCCTGAGGATCAGGGTTGCGCCAGAACTCAGCGCGCCGAATATCTCCTCTATCGAAGTATCGAATGCCAGGGAGGCAAACTGCAAAATGCGGTCCTTGGGACTAAACTCATAGATGCGGCGCAAGGTAAGAATGCGTGTGGTCGCACTGCGATGCTCGACCATCACCCCTTTGGGACGTCCCGTCGAACCTGACGTAAAAATGACATAAGACAGATTACGGTCAGTCAGTCCCAGATCTTGTTTCGGGTTTGTGTCTAGTTCACTTTCCCACGGGCGGCCTTCAGCAGTTAGGTCAATGATGTGTGCACTGCCGGTGAGTCTGTGCAACATGCTACGCAGCTTGCTTCCAGTCAGTACGGCAACCGGTTGGCTGTCTTCCAATATCAGACGATGTCTCTCTGGCGGAGAATTCTTATCCAGGGGCAGATAGGTTCCTCCCGCCTTCAAGACTCCAAGCAGCGCCTCGATCATTGCAAAGCTGCGCTTCATATAAATCGCAACCCTGGATTCGGGTTTTACACCGAGTCGACGAAGATAGTGGGCCAGCCGATTCGCGCGGCGGTTGAGCTCGCCATATGAGAGCTCCTGTGTCTCATGAACCAGGGCTACGGCGTCAGGCGTCGTTTGCGCCTGTTGCTCGAACAGTTCGTGCAGGTGCAGCGCTCCATATTCACTGTGCATCAGGAACCTCCCGATTCATCGCGCGCAAAATCTAACTGAGTCAGTTGTGGCCCGAATGAAGTATTCGAGCGGCAGTATGTTGGCGGCATTCAGGGTCAGGCTCACGCCGTGACGGTAAGCAAGAGCAAGTCGAACGCGGCGAGGCAGCTCGTCTCACGGCGCAGCGTCGATCGCAGGACTGGGGCGATCCCTAGCCATCCTGTCCCATCCCGAGGCGGTCAACCGCCACAATCCTCAGTTCGCAACAGTAGCGACGGTCAGTAATATCCGGAAGCCAGAGCTGGTCGGGTCCCGGCAGCATCTCAGAAACAACAATTGGGGCTGGTGCTCTGCTCGCCAGTACGCTGCGCACCAGCTTGGCCAGAACTTCCACAAAAATGGGACTCTCTAAATCGAAATACAACGGCTTCAACTCGACCTGGGTTTTCACGAACACATGTCGGGGCAGCTGCTGTTCCTGCGCCCAACGCCGGGCTTCCAGAAACCTGTCCGCTTCGTCTCCTTTGTGCACAAAACCGATTTCTTCAGCCCGATACGACCAACTTTCACGTTGCACTACCAGGCGGTCAATGACGACACGTGGGGTGTGGGGTCGAAGTGGAATGATCTTCAACTGATCGGCTACGTGCCAGGAGAGCATATCCGCAAAGAACTCCACGACCTCAAATCTCAGCCGGTTGTCACGGGTTCGCACCACCAGCCCTTCCGGGGAATCTTCCACGACAAATGCTGATATGGGCAGTGTCTTTGAACGAGGTGCAGACGACATCGAGTCGTGACTGGCCTCCAGATGGTAATGATTTCCGGGGACCAGCGAAAAAAGAGTGCGCGCCGTCGCTTGCGGCCATGAACGAGGTGCGACAACGACAACGCCGGGAACCGGCCAATCGCTCTCGATGGCTCGCTGCATTTCTTCAACGTTCGGATGCTGCGACATGAAGCATTGCATCCTCAACGTGTTCAGCGCCATATGCAACTCACCCAGAACAAGCAGGTAGTCTCCGCGCCTGATCGCATTCGTGTCAGCTGCGGCGATCATGACGTCGGGACTATGCTGCCGTGCCGCTTGCCAACCACAGTCCGGCGCTGCGAACGTCTCAGCGACGCTGTCTCTGATGTCTTGACTCGCGTAGCGCACTTCCCGCTGCTCTGCAGGCATTTCCCCCAGTATGTTCTGCCAGCGCCTTTGCAGATCCTCGGTGAAGTTGAATTGGCCAGATCCGGGATCCAAAAGGCTCTGCAGGTTCAACCAGAAGGGAATAACTTCCGTATAGTGGCGACGGGTCCGGTCAACGGTTGCGCGATAAATCTCCCAGCATTTTTTCCGAACCGCGGTTGCAAGCTTGCAGGTGTACCAGCGAGCAGAAGGCAGAATAAGCGTGAGGGCAGGACTGAGTTCCTCGATGATTTCTGATCCGACCTCCATATCGAGATCGCGGCGACAGTCCTGGTAAACCAACGTTCGTCCGGCGTACATGCGTCCGGCATTTCTCGTCGTGTTTTTGCCGGTCAACCGGCCGAAAGTCTGCTCCAGTCTTTCAAGCTGCGCCTCGAAGCGGGCAACATCTCCGAAGGCTGCGGTTACGTCATCTTTCGCCTGCTTTAGTTCCTCCAGAACTGCAAGAGCAGATTCCCGATGGTCGCGCAGGCTAATCTGCTCCAGCAGGCTCCTCAACTTACGTTCCGGGTTGGCGTCCCACGATATTTCGAACTTCCATGCGATCATTCCGCGTCGTTCAAAGTCCTGCAAAACGGCATACACATCACTCTTGGAGTCGATGGAGAGTTGAAGAACTTCCTCAGCAATGCGACTGGCCGTCAGTTCCCCCGTGCACATGCTCAAGATCGCACGCTGGAACGGACTCAGCCCGATGCTAGCTCCTCCGGGGAGATGCAATCGGCTGCCCTCCAGATAGAAAGCCGGTAAACACCGCGGGCGCATCCAGTCTCGCAGAGAGTCTGGTTGTTCCAGTGCTTCGGCAACCGCTTCAATGCACCACTGTTCAAAATAGATGTTTGATTTGCGGATCAGACCGGGGCCAGGAACAACCGTCAGGTGCGGAACGGCGCGATTGAATCGAAACCACCCCACCGGCCCAAAGAAGCCGATGGAATCGTTCTTCATGCAGTAACGCTGAAGATACTTTGCAGCCAGACCTTCTCTTTGTCGCTGTTTCTTACTTCTCGTCACCTGGTCCGGCGGGTCGTCAGTGAGCAAATCCATTCCCAACGCCAAACCAGCCCGGTTCTGCAGCAGCAGAGCGTGGCGAAGCTCGGAGGTGCGCAGTATCCGCCTGATCTGCGCGGAGACATCAGACAGGCCCGTCATGAATTCCTGCCTATATGTTTTTTCCGCAAGCGACCGTGAAGCTGTAAGTGCGTTGAATTGTTCCAGCGCGGTATCGGCTGTGGAGCCGAGCGGCGCTGCCGGCCTCGATTGCTTCAGGCGGGTAATTGCATCCCCGAGCCTTCGCCGTTGCTGAACGTCAACGGGCGTTTGCAAGTCGTGTCGCAGAGAAGCTAGCACTTCCGCCCTCGAATGCTCAATATCCCGCTGCAACAAGAGCAGGCGGTCTGCTCCGGCAACACATGCGGGTGACGATAGGTCGGACACCATTGCCGCGGGGAACCCCGCGCCTCGCAGGCAGCCCCAGCGCCACAGTCCCCAGCGTTGGTCGGTCAGCGGAACGAGGTGATCTGACACAGCCTCGCGGGGCATTCCGTTCATCGCAACGACCGACATATGTATTTCCGCCTCTTTACCCGTATGGCTTTCCGGCTCGGCACCCGTCAGTTCTACGGCCAGAACAGAATCGCCCGTATGTGCCAGACCGGCCTTCTCATCCTTCGAAGCGTAGAGCCGCTAACAGTCGAGTTGCCTCGCCAAGGTCAACCAACTCGGGCGCTCAAGTTGCGAATCAGCTTCAAGCGCTCCGCCGAGAGGCACTCTGAACGTATTTTGCCCGCCCATCGCCCGGTTCAGCGGAGCCAGCAAGAAGAGTCGCCAGGCTTCTAATTGTCGTGTGCCTGAACAGATCAACGACCGGGACGTCGTGCCCGGTCGCCTTGCGCAGCTCGCTTCGGAGACGAACCAGCTGTAGAGAATGTCCGCCCAAATCGAAGAAGTTGTCGTCCTTATTCACACGATCGAGGGTGAGCAGTCTCTTCCAGATATCACGAATCGCTCTTTCCAGATCTGTGGGTGGTTCTGTCTCGACTTCTGTACTGGCTTCCGCCTGGCCTGCCTTCGGCAGAGCATCTCGGTCAATTTTGAGATTGGCGGTCATCGGCATTGTCGGCAGAATCGTGAAGGTTGCGGGCAACATATAAGCTGGCAAAGTCTGCTTCAGATGGTTTCTTAGTTCCCCTAGAGCCGGCAAGCCACCATTTCTCGGGACCAGATAGGCGGAAAGATTCGTTTCGCCGTCAGCGGTCACACTCGGTATGACCACAGCCTGTCCGACATCAGGATACTTTTCCAGGACAGTCTCAATTTCGCCCAGTTCGATCCGGTGCCCTCGTATTTTGACCTGTTGATCTTTGCGTCCCTGAAACAGGATGCTTCCATCCGCGAGATACCGCCCATAGTCACCCGTGCGGTAGAGGCATGTGCCGGGCTGGCTGGCAAAGGGATTGGGCAAGAACTTGGTGGAGGTCAGAGCGGGGTCATTAAGATAACCGCGGGCCAGGTTTTTGCCGGCGACAAATATCTCCCCCTCGACGCCAGCGGGCACAGGTTGCAGGTTGCGGTCGAGGATATGAATCTGGGTATTTGCGATCGGACGCCCAATCGGAACAGACGACTCTACTCCGCCGCGGGACATCTCATGCCAAGTCACATCGCCAGCAACTTCCGAAGAACCGTACAGGTTCAGCAGATGAGTGCTTGGATCGCTCTCAAACAGTTGGTTGGCAGTCTTATTGGAAATGACCTCGCCACTTGTGATCCAGTATTTGAGCCGCGGTAAGGTAATTTGGCCCGAGGAATGGGCGTCCAACAGAACCTGGAGCAGGGAAGGGACCACGGTTATGCGGGTGATCCGGTGCGAGACCAAGGTTTGGGCAAGCTGGGGCAAGTCCAAGATCAATGCTGAGGGAAGCAGCACAAGAGGCACGCCGTTGAGCAGAGGACCGAACAACTCTGCAACGGAATCTACGAAGTTGAATGAAGTACGCGCGCAACACACCTCATCGGGACCATAGGGATAGGCTGCCTGCATCCAGGAAATTCTGTTAATCGTGGCGCGATGGGTGGCCAAAATGCCCTTCGGGCGCCCGGTGCTACCGGAAGTGTAGACAACATAGGCCGACTGCTCCGGCAGCACCCTCAGGTTGGGATTTGATGGGTCAAGGCAAGAGATGCGAGCCCAGTCTCTTTCGAGATAAATGTAGCGCGGCCGCGCGGACAGGGGCTGGGCGCTGAGTTCGCTGCGCGTCACAATGAACTCGAGGCGGCTGTCGTTGATCATGTATTCGAGACGCTCTCGAGGGTATTCAGGATCTAACGGCAGAAAAGTACCGCCGGCCTTGAGCACTGCCAGAATCGCGATGACTGCCTCCACCGACCTCTCCAGGTGGATGCCAACGAGAGTCTCTCGTCGGACGCCGAGTTCGATCAAATATCGAGCCAACTGGTTGGCTTGATGGTTTAGATCCAAGTAGTTGCAACGACGCCCACCGGACGTGACCGCAATCGCTCTCGGGAACCGTTTTGCCTGTTCCTCGAACAGAGATGCCATCGATTCGCGCTCACGATAGGGACGCGCCGTTTCGTTCCAGTTACGAAGCTGCTCCCCTTCCTTCTGGGTCAGCAGTGTGAAGTTCGAAAGCGCCGTGTCGGGACTTGCCGTGAGGCGCTCCAGAAGGACCAGATAGTGGCGAAGAAGATTCTGGGCTCTGGCGCTGGTGAAAATGTCCGCGTTGTAGTCAAGAGAGCCGATGAGTCCACCACCGACCTCGGCCATCGTCATGTGAAGGTCGAACTTTATATTGCCGGTTTCCGGTTGCTCAAGGGTCGCTCTGAGTCCGCTGAGCGCCCACTGTGCCGCCCACTCGGTCTCTGGAGCATTCTCCAAAGCGAACATTACCTGGAACAGCGGCGAGCCGCTCAAATCCCGCTCCGGCTGCAGCTCTTTCACGAGCTTCTCAAACGGCATATCCTGATGGGCGTATCCCTCGAGGCAAACTTTGCGCACGTGCCCAAGCAACTGGCGAAAGGTCATCTCTCCAGTTACCTGAACGCGCAAGACCAAGGTGTTCACAAAGAAGCCGATCAAGGCCTCGAGTTCGGCGCGGTTGCGATTGGAAACGGGACTGCCCACAGCGATATCACTTCCTCCGCTGTAGCGGGCCAGAAGGACGGCAAACACCGCGAGCAGAGTCATGTAGAGGGTTGTTTCTTCCCGCCGACTTAGCCGAATCAGTTCCCGGGCCAACGGTTGGGGAACGGCAAACCGTTCCGTGCCGCCGTGGAAGCTCTGCATGGCGGGCCGGGGATGATCGCTGGGCAAAGCCAATGGCTCCAGACCTGCCAACTGTTGCGTCCAGTACCGCCGGAGTTTCTCGTACACCTCCCCCTGTAGCCACTGCTGCTGCCACACGGCGTAGTCGGCATACTGAACCGGGAGGGGAGGCAGAGCACTCGGACGCTGCTCACACTTGGCGGCATAGATCTCTCCCAACTCCTGCAACAGGATTCCCAGCGACCAGGCGTCCACGACGATGTGGTGCATGACGAGGCACAATTGGTACTCCTTCTGCCCCAGGATCAGCATGCTGCCACGGAACAATGGACCTCGAGCCAGATCGAAAGGCCGCCGCACTTCCTCACCGATCCAGGACTCGATCTCCTCTTCCCCACCCTTCCGTTGGCCGCTGAAATCCACCCGCTGCGGGTTGAAGGTGCCAGCCGGATCGATTTGCTGATTTGGATTCTCATCGTCTTCAGCACCGAGAAAACGCGTGCGCAGGATCTCATGGCGCTCGACCAATGTGCGCAAGGCCTCCTCCAGAGCCTCACAGTCGAGCTTTCCCTTCAGACTGAGCACTACTGGCACGTTGTAGTGTGCCTTCCTCGGTTCCATCTGATCCAGAAACCACAGGCGCTGCTGTGCGGACGAGAGCGGCAGGCGCTGCGGGCGCTCTGCTCCCCGCAAGGCTTTTTCTTCCTGCCCCCCTGTTTCTCCACGTGCTGATTCCACCCACTCGGCCAAGCCCGATATCGTCGCCGTCTCGAACATGCTGCTCAGCGGGATCTCCACCTCAAAGGTCTCTCTGATTCGCGCAATCACCTGCATCGCCAGCAGGGAGTGGCCCCCAAGAACGAAGAAGTTATCCTCCCGTCCCACATGCTCTACCTTCAGTACCTCGGCCCATATTTTCGCCAGCAACTCCTCGGTCCAACCTTGCGGCTCTTCGTAGTTCTCCCGCGCGTACGCTTCGGCTTCGGGCTTGGGCAGAGCTTTCCGATCCAGTTTTCCGTTTTGCGTCAGCGGAATCTCCCTCAGCCTCACGTAGGCCGCGGGCACCATGTAGTCGGGCAGCAAGGCGGTCAAATGCCTGCGGAGGTCCTCAGCTCGCGCTTCCTTCTCGCCGGCTTTCACCGTGTAGTAGGCCACCAGCCGCCGTTCGCCGGGAGTATCCACGGTAACGATCACAACGGCTTCTTCCACGCCGCCATGTTCCCGCAACCGGGCTTCGATCTCGCCCAACTCAATGCGGTAGCCCCGGATCTTGACCTGAAAGTCGTTCCGGCCTAAGAACTCGATCTCTCCTTTTGCGCGCCACCTCGCAAGGTCTCCGGTCCTGTACATCCGGGCTCCCTGCCCAAAGAAACGATCCGGCAAGAATCGCTCGGCGGTCAGCGCCGCACGGTTCAAGTATCCCCGTGACACTCCCACGCCCCCGATGTACAGTTCTCCGACGACTCCGACCGGTACCGGCTCATCTTCCTTGTCGAGGACATACATGCGCGTATTCGTGATTGGGCGGCCGATGGGCACCGTGCTCCGCGCAAAACCCGGCGGACAACTCCAGGCCGTCGAATCCACCGTCGTCTCCGTCGGTCCGTAGAGATTCTCCACCTGGATCCAG
>Ga0075018_10000289_pt1 | contig 14652 bp, 15 predicted proteins | sample ColStrG_CSR_2014_FD_71471 | JGI IMG/M metagenome (GOLD analysis project Ga0075018, IMG submission 71471) | Freshwater sediment microbial communities in response to fracking from Pennsylvania, USA - Cold Stream Run_MetaG_CSR_2014 | ecosystem: Environmental > Aquatic > Freshwater > Creek >... | reverse complement strand
AACCCGGAATCATGCGTCGCGGCACAGGCTGTTCGAGCGAATGCTAGCGACTGATCATTGACGACGCGCCGTGGTTTCCGGCGCCGTGCCAGTGCTCAGCCCCGGCGCGCCGCCTCGAGCACCGCGATGTCGATCTTCTTCATGTGCATCATTGTTTCGAACACGCGTTTGCGCACGGCAGGGTCCGCATCGCTCATGGCGCGCGTCAGCGCCGCCGGCGTGATCTGCCACGACACGCCCCATTTGTCCTTGCACCAGCCGCACTGGCTTTCCTTGCCGCCATTGCCGACGATCGCATTCCAGTAGCGATCGGTCTCGGCTTGATCCGCAGTCGAGACCTGGATCGAGAAGGCTTCGCTGTGCGCGAAGCGCGGCCCACCGTTGACGCCGATGCAGGCGATGCCCAGCACCGTGAACTCGACCACCAGCACGGCGCCCTGTTTGCCATCCGGATAATCCGCTGGCGCGCGCTGCACCTTGCCTACGGCGCTGTTGGGAAAAGTCGCCGCGTAGAATTTCGCCGCGTCTTCAGCGTTGTGGTCATACATCAGGCACAGGGTGGCCTTGGGATTTTCGCCGCTCATGTCCGTGCTCCTGCGGATCAGTGAGCGCCTTGCGCTGCCGCTCTGCCGGCCCACCATCGCGCCGCCCCGTAGCTGACCACGGGGAGCGAAGCCAGGAAAAACAGGTGATACCAGGCCGGGAAATGCGACCAGATACGAATATGCATCGGCACGAACATGGCCAGCAGCAGCAAGCCCGCAATGACGGGCGCGGCCAAGCCGCCGCGGTTCACCACCATCGCAGCGATCGCGGCCGCTGCTGTCGCGATCACGCTCAAGGCAAGCCGCGCGATTTCGGAGCCGAGCGAAAACGACAGCATGACTTCTTCCGCGCGATAGCCAGTGATCGCTGCGCGTAGACCGAAGTTGATGACCGTAGCCACGACAGTCCAGGTCACCAACGCGGCGACCACGGCGAGGATGAGTCTCACGGGTTTGGACATGGGGTTCCCTCCCTTATCTGGTTATGCGCCACCGCCCGAGCCGATAGGTTACCGCACTCGTTCCGGCGGCACCTCAGGCGGCCGATCAGTGCACTGTCGCCACAGGCTCCACCGCGAACGTGACACTCACCGATACTTCATATTCCCGTTCGTCGAAGCTGGCAACAGGCGCATAGTTCTCGTCGGATACCCGCATGCTCGGCGCGCGCTTCTGTGCGGTGACGATGATTTCCTCCAGCGCCCCGCCCGGCGTTCCCTGGGCGCTGTAGTCCGAGAACTTGAATCCGACCGGTCGCAGCGTGGCTCCCAAACGCTGCTCAAAAAATGTCCTCTTGGCGAGCGCATCATCGAACGCTGCCCGCCGCGCCTGTTCCTCGAGCTCGCGCTGCCTGGAGTACTCGAATTTGATCTCGCCAATCGTCACGTCGGGCGGATTCGTGCCCGCGGCGGTCACGATCATCAGTTGCCGTTCATCGGTCACGTCGACCGTGAGCCGGTTGGTCACCTCAAAGCTGGCCGGTGTCTTGCCGAACCAGCCGAACTGCGGCGAACTCGCGAACTTCTGCGCATGGATCGCCTTTGATTCGATGCCCTGGGACTGGATCGCCTGCGCCATGGCCTCGCGCCGCTGCGCATTGGCAGCAATGGCCTGGGTCAGGTCCTTCGCCTGGGTGTGGACGATCACCGTCACGTGGCCCACATCGGCTTGCACCTTTTGTTTGGCGTAACCGTTGAGCACCACCTCGCGATTGCCGGTGTGCAGGAACTGGCGCAGCTCGGTCGCAGTCCCTTTCAATTCGGGCTCACCGGCCTGAAGTCCGATCGAGGCCAGGATCGCGAGCGCTAGTGCGGCAGCCGACCTCTGTTGCATCTCAACCCCCCCCCCGAATCCCGAAAGCGCCGGATGGACGCTCAACCTACAGGCAGCCCTTCAGGTGAATTGTTGCCCAGCTGTGAGTTTGCCTGTCAATCGGACTGGTGCGCAAACCAGGATGCTTTACTCGATGTTCTGCACCTGCTCCCCGGGTCCACCACAAGCCGTTGAACCGAAGGCGATATTCCCGCCATCGCCAATCCAGCTACTGATCCAGCTACAACGAAATAGGTGGATTTGGTTGGACGTCCCTGGGGGCTCCAAGAACTGTTCAGGTGGCTCCGGACAAGGCCCGCATTTTCAACTTCAATAGCCTGTTGATTCGCTCATCCCGTTGAGTAAAAATACTCAACATCATGAGTAAAACAAAGAGTGATTACGAGCGCCCGCAGGGGGCCGTACTCCGCGAGCGGCTGGCCGAGCCGCGTCGCTTCGTGCAGATCGTTGCTGGCCCGCGCCAAGTGGGCAAGTCCACGCTGGTCCAGCAGGTTACGTCGGGCCTGAAAATTCCTGTCCGCTACGCGAGCGCCGATGAGCCCACATTGCGCGGCACCGACTGGATCGGCCAGCAGTGGGAGGCTGCACGTCTCGAGATCGCGGGCAAGGCGGGTGCGGTGCTCGTGCTTGACGAGATTCAGAAAATCCCGCACTGGTCTGAGACCGTGAAGCGCCTATGGGATGAAGACACCCGGAGGAAGCGGCCGCTCAAGGTCGTGTTGCTGGGTTCGGCTCCGCTGCTCATTGCGAAGGGGCTCACCGAGAGCCTGGCGGGGCGGTTCGAGACCTTGCGGCTTCCGCACTGGACCTATTCCGAAATGCGCGAGGGCTTTGGCTGGGACCTCGAGAAGTTTCTCTATTTTGGCGGTTACCCCGGAGCCGCGCCGTTGATCAAGGATCCGGCCCGTTGGTCCCGCTACATCGCAGATAGCCTGATCGAGACTTCGATCTCACGCGACGTACTGCTCCTGACCCGCGTCGACAAGCCCGCACTCCTTCGGCGCTTGTTCGAGCTGGCCTGCCGCTACTCTGGCCAGGTTCTCTCGTACACCAAGATGCTCGGCCAGCTGCAGGATGCCGGGAATACCACCACTCTCGCGCATTACCTCGATTTGCTGGCGGGAGCAGGCATGGTCTGCGGATTGTCGAAGTACGCCGGCGATGCAGCACGCAGCCGTGCGTCGAGTCCGAAGCTACAGGTGCTCAATACCGCGTTGATGACCGTCATGTCGGGCCTCAGCCCGCAGGAAGCGCTGGTAGACCGCGAGTTTCGCGGCCGCCTGATCGAATCCGCCGTCGGCGCACATCTGGCTAACGCTGCCGCTTCGGGCGAGTGCGAGCTCTACTATTGGCGCGATGTTGGCAAGGAAGTGGACTTCATTACCAAGGCACAATCACGCGTGACGGCCATCGAAGTAAAGAGTGGCCGCGCGCCCCAAGCGCATTCCGGAACCCGGGCTTTTTCCGAAGCCTTCAAAGTAAAGCGTACGTTGCTCGTCGGTGGTGACGGAATATCCGTTGAGCAGTTCCTGCGGGATCCCGTTCTCAAGCATCTAGGTTCCTGAATGAACGCGTCTGTGCTCTGGAGAAAACCAGAGCCCAAGAGGCACTGAGAAACCCGTTGCCACTCTATCGCGAGGCCATCAGTCATGAATGCCGACAGTGGCAGTCAGACTACTGCTGAATCCTGCAAAAGATAGGGCTCTATGTTGCGCATGGCGCGCGCAACGTAGGCGTCTTTTTCGCCAACGGGCGCAACGTAGTGAAGCGCGCTCCGCGCGGCGTCGGCACTCACCATTGTCGCGATCAGCCATGCGGCCAGGTACTGCGACGCCAAGCAGCCGCCGGCGGTCGCGACCCTGCCCTTCGCATAGAAAGGCTGGTCGAGAACCCTGACACCGGCCTCCTCAACCCATGGCGTCGTCGTCAGGTCTGTGCATGCCGGTACGCCGTCCAGCAGTCCCAGTTTCGCCAATATCAGAGTCCCCGAACACTGGGCACCCAGTAATTGCCTGGAAGGAGCGAGATTCAGCTCGGCCATCAGGGCGGCGTCCCTGACGATCTCTCGCGTATGGATGCCGCTGCCAACAATGACGGCGTCCGCCGCACCGACCTCAGCCAATGGAATTTGTGATTCGACAACCACCCCATTCATCGATCGCACGCGCGGCGCTGAGCACGCAATGGAGACGCGCCAACCTGGTTGCCTGATCCGGTTGAGTATTCCAAAGGCGATGAACGAATCCAGTTCGTTGAAGCCTTCGAAGGTAAGTATGGCGATGTGCATGGATTTGCCGTGGCGAACTGTGATTACAAAGTCCAATGGCTGCGAGCTTTCATGCAGGGGCCTATGTCAGTCAAGTGGCATCATATTCGGGGGCGGAGAGCCGGCCATCAGTTCGCCATGCCAATCACTCCAGATTCTGCACCTGCTCCTACCCAAATCCCTAACCAATTGAGGAGGCTACGAAAAACGTAGCCTCGCAAGGCTAGCTACTGAATTAGCTACAACGAAAGGGGTGGATTTGGCTGGACGGCTTTGGTGCCCCAAAGGTGTGTGCGGATCGCTCCGGACAATGGTCGCGCATATTGGTCACTCCGGCCCGTGAACTGCTCCGTCTGGATCACTCCTTTCAATTAGCCGACGACAAACCTTGCATTCGGCCGACGCATAACCTTACGATCAGCCGATGCCCGATGAGGCCCTATATCCGCGATTTGCCGCCGCCCGCCTGAAGGAGGCGCTGGAAGATTCGCCCGCCGTGTTGATCCACGGGCCCCGCCAATGCGGCAAGACGACGCTGGCGCTGCACGTTGGGAAGAGGGCCGGATTCACCTATCTCACATTTGATGACGCCGTCGCGCGGGAGGCGGCTACAAGCGACCCCATCGGCTTGGTCGCCAACTTGCCCCGACATGTCATCCTCGATGAGGTTCAGCACGTACCGCAGCTCTTTTCCGCGTTGAAGGCAGCCATCGATCGCCAGCGCCTGCCGGGGCGGTTCATCCTGACCGGATCCGCCAATGTGCTCCTGCTGCCCAAGCTCTCCGATTCGCTGGCCGGCAGGATGGCGATTCTCCGGCTCCATCCACTGGCGCAATGCGAGCTCGCTCGCCGTCCCTCGCATTTCCTCGACCGGCTGTTCGATGCCAGGTTCAAGCTGCACCGCAGCGAGCGTCTCGCCGATGAGCTCATTGAGCGCATAGCAGGCGGTGGCTACCCGGCCGCACTCGCTCTGCCCGCAGGGCGCCGCCGCGCTCGCTGGTATCAGGATTACATCGAGACTCTGGTCCAACGCGACGTGCGCGAGTTGGCCCGTATCAGTTCTCTCGATGCTCTCCCTCGTCTGCTGGCCTACGCGGCCGCGCAGACAAGTCGTCTGCTCAACGTGGCTGACCTCGCTGCGCCGTTCCAGCTCAGTCGTCCCACCATTCGAGACTACGTGACTCTTCTGGAGCGCGTCTTCCTGCTGTCCGAGCTGCCGCCCTGGCACAGCAACCGCGGCAGCCGCCTCGTGAAGACCCCAAAGCTCCACATTGGCGATTCGGGGCTCGCTGGTGCGCTCCTGGGCGCGAGCGCGGCCTCGCTCAAGAACGATCGCATGCTGTTGGGGCAGCTCCTGGAGACCTTCGTATTCCAGGAACTTCGCCGCGAAGCGAGCTGGCACGATGAGGCTCACGAGTTCTTTCACTTCCGCGACCGCGACGCCTACGAGGTGGACCTCGTCATTGAACGCGGCTCGCGACTGCTGGCTGGCGTCGAAGTGAAGTCCTCAGCGACAGTGGCCGCTTCCGATTTCAAGGGGTTGCGACGACTCAAGGAGGCAGCAGGGAGCCGGTTCGCCTGTGGTGTGGTTCTTTATGATGGTGAGATGACTGCCAGTTTCGGGGAGAACCTCCACGCAGTGCCCATCCGGTCGTTGTGGGAGAAAGGTGATCGATAACTGATGCCGAAAGACTCTAAAACCATAAGCTGCTGAATGCGCGGGCGTCGGCTTGCCCACTAGCCAAATAGTGCCTTACACCAGAGTCCAACGTACGCAATGCCGGGAATAGTTCGAGTAATTGTTCTGTGGGCGACACGCATTCGCCATCCCTTCTTTGTTCCCAAGGAAGGTGAAGCGGTTCTCGAGGTGTTGCGGAAAGAGGGCGCGTCCGGGTTTCTTACTGAGCTTGATAGACGATCGCAGCTTGGCTCCGCATGGGCCAGTAGTCTTTTAGCCTACATTGAGCTCTCCAACGCAACGGAAGAGGGGTTGAGGACGGCAAGGGCGCGTACCCTAACGACTCGCCACGCTGAACGCGGAGATGCCTATGCCCAGTACGTCCTTGCGTGGGCGCTCTTCATTGGCGGTGAGCATGGCTCCGCCATTGAATATATGACGCGGTCCGCAGTGCAGGGTTTCCCTTCGGCGCTAATGGATTTCGCGCTCTTTGCGTGGCTCGGCGTAAGCGAATCCGCCCCGGATCCATCGACTGCCATGCGGCTACTTGCAAGTGCCCGTCGCGCGAAGCATTCGGGCGAATGGTTGCGTAGATGCGGCTTTTATCGGAGCGGCAAGTATGGAGCTGTAAAGCGCATACTTGGAATTGCGTTGGAGCCAATTGCGATGTGCCGGTACGGAGCCGCCGTCCTTTGGAACCCGTTTTCCGCGAAGTCCGTGAGTTTTGTACCCGGGCGTTCCGGCGCCGTGCTTCAGTGAGGAGATGCGCGCGAGGTTAAGGGCTGAGCCGCTCCGGCCTTCCCGGCGACACTTTGGTGAGAGTCGTGCCATCGAGTATCGTGGCGGATCGCCCCGATACTCGCGTTATCCGCAGGGCCCGTAGAGGCGACGATCACTGTGATGAGAAGCCCATTCTCCGAATGCATTCAGTGCGGTGAAGCGACGGCAGGTTCGGGCGCTCAAAGTGGTTCGCCATGCTAATCACTCCAAATTCTGCACCTGCTCGCGCATCTGTTCGATCACCACCTTCATCTCCACCGCCACGCGCGTGGTCTCGAGATCCTGCGACTTCGATGACAGCGTATTCGCCTCGCGATTGAACTCCTGCAGCAGGAAATCCAGACGCCGCCCCGCGGCCTCGGGCGCCGCCATCGTGCGTCGCGTCTCTTCGATATGCCCGGTGAGCCGATCGAGCTCTTCCGCCACATCGAGACGGTGCAGCAGCAGCACGATCTCCTGCTCGATGCGCTCCTGGTTGAGTTCGCCGCCGAGTTCGCGCAGCCGTTCCTCGAGCCGCGCGCGCACGCGCGCCAGCACTTCTGGCAAGCGCGCACGCACCTGTGCGACCAGCTCCTCGAGCGCAACGCAGCGCTGTGCGATCAGCTCCGTGAGCCGCTGGCCTTCACGCAGGCGCGCGGCACTGAGATCCTTGAGCGTCGCCGCAAACAGCGTACGCACCGCGTTGAACAGTGCCTCGTTGTCCGGTTGTTCATCGCGCAACACGCCAGGCCAGCGCAGCAACTCGAGCACGTTGATGCGGCCCTGCTCGGGCAGCGTCCGGGCGAGCTCAGTGCTGCGAGCCACGATCTGGCTGAGCGCAGCTTCATTGACCTGCAGTGCGCCGGACGCGGTGGCGGGCCGATGCAGCAGCGTGCAATCCACCTTGCCGCGGCGCAGGTCGCGGGCCAGCAGCTGGCGGAGCTCGGTTTCCAGGGCGCGGCAGCTCTCGGGTAAACGCACTGCAGCATCGAGAAAGCGGTGATTCACGCTGCGGATCTCGCACACCAGGGTGCCAAAGGCGCCGCTGCTCTCCTGGCGCGCAAATCCGGTCATGCTCGAAATCATGGGTGAACCTGGGGGCCGGTACAGGCGGGCGCTTACTTCGTTGTGCGCGGAATGTTATAAGACGCGGCTAGTCTAACTCAAATGATCTGGAGCCCGCTTGCGCGTTGAACATGCCGATCTCAGCCTGCTGGGAGCGCGCGAGAGTAATCAGGACCGGGTGGGCGCCGAGATCACGGAGGCTGCCTCGCTCCTGATTGCCTGCGACGGCATGGGCGGCCATGCCGAGGGCGAGCGCGCGGCGCAGATTGCCCAGGAGCTGATCGGGCAGCGCTTTCGCGCGGTGACGCGCCCGTTGCTCGATCCGCTGGGCTTCCTGCACCTGTCACTCGGCGCGGCGCATCAGCAGATCGTCAAGCATGGCGCCGACTTCCCGCTGGAGAACCGGCCGCGCGCCACGATCGCGCTGTGCCTGGTGCAACGGACCTCGGCCTACTTCGCGCACGTGGGCGACAGCCGCGCCTATCACATGCGCCGCGGCAAGGTGATCGCGCGCACCCGCGATCACTCGCACGTCGAGCTGCTGGTGCGCGAGGGTGTGATCGGCGCCGATCAGGCGCAGCATCATCCGATGCGCAATTTCGTCGAGTCCTGCCTCGGCGGTGAAGCTTTGTTGCCGGAGATGGACATCAGCACGCGCCAGGTGTTGCAGGCCGGCGATGTATTGCTGGTGTGCACCGATGGCCTGTGGGCCAATCTCGATGACGACATCATCGGCACGGCTTTCGCCGATCCGCAGGCGCCACTGGCCCCTGCACTCAAAGCCCTGGGCGAGCGCGCCGTGTCCCTGGGTGGCCCCACGGCCGACAACACTTCGGCCGTCGTGCTGCGCTTCCTGGAGTAATACCGATGAGCAAACGTCGTAACGAACGCGCTGCCGATGCGCTGCGCGCGGTGCGCTTCACGCGCCACTACACGCGCCATGCGGAGGGCGCGGTGCTGGTGGAATTCGGCGATACGCGCGTGCTGTGCACGGCCACCATTGAGGATGGCGTGCCCGGGTTCCTGCGCGGCAAGGGCCAGGGCTGGATCACGGCCGAGTACGGCATGCTGCCGCGCGCGACGCACACGCGCTCGTCGCGCGAGGCGGCGCGTGGCAAGCAGAGCGGGCGCACGCACGAAATCCAGCGACTGATCGGGCGCTCGCTGCGCGCGGTGGTCGACATGCGCGCACTCGGTGAGCGCACCGTGACGATCGACTGCGATGTGTTGCAGGCCGATGGCGGCACGCGCACCGCATCGATCACCGGCAGCTACGTGGCACTTGCCGATGCGGTCGACGCGCTGCGTCGGCGCGGCGTGCTCAAGGGCAGCCCGCTGCATGGCCAGGTGGCGGCCGTGTCGGTGGGTATTGTCGGGGGCATCCCCGTGCTCGACCTCGACTACGAGGAAGACTCCGAAGCCGAGACCGACATGAACGTGGTGATGAACAACGGCGGCGGTTTCATCGAGGTGCAGGGCACTGCCGAAGGTCACGCCTTCCGACGCAATGAACTCGATGCGCTGCTGAACCTGGCCGCCACCGGCATTGGCGAGCTGTGCGCGTTGCAGTCGCAGGCGCTCGCGGACTGAAACATGCGCGTCGTGCTGGCCACCGCCAACGCCGGCAAACAGCGCGAGTTCGCGGCGCTCCTGCAGCCGCTCGACATCGAACTGCTGCTGCAATCGACGCTCGGCATCGGCAGCATCGAAGAAACCGGCACGAGCTTTGAAGCCAATGCGCTGCTGAAGGCGCGCCATGCCGCGGCCCTGTCGGGATTGCCCGCACTCGCCGATGATTCAGGGCTTGAGGTTGACGCTCTGGGAGGCCGACCCGGCGTGTATTCAGCGCGCTATGCGGGCGCCGACGCCAGCGACGCAGACAACAACGCGCTCCTGATCCGCGAGCTCGCGCAGGTGCCGGAGGCGCAGCGCAGCGCGCGCTACCGCTGCGTGCTGGCGCTGGTACGCAGCGGCGACGATGCGATACCGCTCGTGACCCACGGCAGCTGGGAGGGCCGCATCGCGCGCGAGCCCGCCGGGAGCGGCGGCTTCGGCTACGACCCGTGGTTCATTCCACGCGGCTTCGATTGCACGGCCGCGCAGCTGCCGCTCGCCGAAAAAAATGCACTCAGCCATCGGGCCGTGGCGCTGCGCGCGCTGGTCGCGGCGCTGCAGGCCGGGCGATGAGCCCGCTCGCCGCGCCCCCGATGGCGCTGTACCTGCACTTCCCCTGGTGCGTGCGCAAATGCCCTTACTGCGATTTCAATTCGCACACCTTGCACGGGCAACTGCCGCAGCAGCAGTACCTCGACGCGCTGGTAGCCGATATGGCCCTGCAGGCACCGCTCGCCAGGGGCCGCCAGATCAGCAGCATCTTCATGGGCGGCGGCACGCCCAGCCTGTTCGCACCCGAGGCCATCGGCCGCTTGCTCGAGGCCCTGGGCAAGCTGGTGCCGTTCCAGCCAAAGGCCGAGATCACGCTCGAGGCCAACCCCGGCACGATCGAGCGCGGGCGCTTCGCCGGGTATCGCGCCGCCGGCATCACCCGCGTGTCCCTGGGTGCGCAGAGCTTTGCGCCGGCGCAGCTCGAGCGGCTCGGACGCATCCACAGCAGCGACGACACGCGCGCGGCGGCCGCGGAGCTGCACGCGGCGGGCCTCGGCAATTTCAACCTGGACCTGATGTACGCCTTGCCCGACCAGGATCTCGCGGGCGCACTCGAGGATGTACGCGCCGCGCTGGCGCTCGAGCCTGCGCATCTCTCGCACTACCAGCTGACGCTCGAGCCGGGCACGGTCTTCGGCGCGCTGCCGCCCGCAGGCCTGCCCGATGAAGACCTCGCGGCGCAGATGCAGGAGCATTGCCAGGCCGAAATCGCCGCCGGAGGTTACCGCCAATACGAGGTCTCGGCCTACGCCCGCACAGGCGCCGAGTGTGCGCACAATCTCAACTACTGGAATTTCGGCGACTACTGCGGCGTCGGCGCCGGAGCGCACGGAAAACTCAGCGACGTCGGGCCAGGTACGATTGGCCGCACGCAGCGCGAGCGCGAGCCGCGCCGCTACCTGGCGAGTGGCGCGCAGGCACCGCTGGCGCTGCGCGAAATCGCCGACGCCGATCTGCCGTTCGAGTTCATGATGAATGGTCTGAGACTGGTCGATGGATTCAAGACCGCGCTGTTCGAGTCGCGCACAGGCCTGCCCTGGTCGGCCGTCGCCACTGAGATCGGCAGCCTCGAGGCGCGCGGACTCATGGAAAGGAGCGGTGAACACTGGCGCGCGAGCGCGCTGGGACAACGCTTTCTGAACGATGTGATCGCGGCGTTCCTGCCATCCGGATCGGCGTCGGCGCAAAGTCGCGGTCAGGCCGCCGATCGGAAAAATCCAGAAGGGCCGGGGGCTTAGAACATTTGCTGCGGCGCTGCGCTTGTTATGCACAAGTGCCGGGGGTGCCGGCCACAAATTAAGGAATTACGGTCCGCATCGCAGGCCTTGCGGCATTTAGTGCATATAAGCCATTGATTTTATATGCTGTAATGTATTGGTCATTTATTGTCCAATCCGACAGAAATGCAGAAATGGCGTATTCGGCAGCCTGGGGATTGGCAATTGCCCACAGAGTTATCCACAGAAATTGTGGATAAGAAAAGCCGTTCTGGAAGCGTTTCCGCGGGCCCCTTGCCGCACCCGGCCTGCACAGCTAGACTGCGCGCCCCTTTTTGTATCCGGAAACGCGAGGTTGAATACCATGAAAGCAGCCACTCACCCGGATTACACGGAAATCAGCGTTGTCTGCAGCTGCGGCAACACCTTCAAGACGCGCTCCACGCTCGGCCAGGATCTCAACGTCGACGTCTGCTCGAACTGCCACCCGTTCTACACCGGCAAGCAGAAGATGGTCGACACCGCCGGTCGCGTCGACAAGTTCCGCAAGAAGTACGCGGCGGCTGCCGCGCGCTGAGCCACGGCGAGCGGTCGTCGCGCGTCTGAACAGCGCGCCGCGACCAGCGCAGGCTCTTGCTGCGTCTTAAGCCGTGCTGAGCCGGCCATCCGTCGCACCAAAAAATCGCACAGTTGGCGGCTGCGTCACTTTAGTGACGCGTTGCGCGTCCGATACCTTGATTCCATGGGACTCGCATGTAACGCTGCGGCCCGCTGCGCGCGTCGTATCGTGTGCACTGCGACGATCACCACCTCAGGAAGCGGACCCGCATGGACAACAAGCCCTTTGAGCTCGCCAACCCGGCCACCGGGGTCAAATCGCTCCTGCCGGTACGCGCGGGAACCATCGGCCCGCAGGTGCTCGACATCAGCGGCCTGCCCAAGGATCACGGGGTCTTTACCTTCGACCCGGCCTTCGGCGCCACAGCCAGCTGCGAGAGCAAGATCACCTTCATCGATGGCGATGCCGGCGTGCTGCTCTATCGCGGCTACCCGGTCGAGCAGCTGGCCGCGCACAGCTCCTTCATGGAAGTGGCGTACCTGCTGATCTACGGCAACCTGCCGACCGCCAGGGAACTCGACACCTATCGTGGCAGCATCACGCGCCACACCATGATCAACGAGTCGTTGCTGCGATTCACCAACGGTTTCCACCACAACGCCCATCCGATGGCGATGGTCTCCGCGGTAGTGGCCTCGATGTCGGCCTTTTACTACGACTCGATGGATATCCACGATCCGCGCCATCGCGAGATCTTCTCGCATCGCATCGTCGCCAAGCTGCCCACCATCGCGGCGGCCGCGCACAAGCATGCGCTCGGTCAGCCTTTTATCTATCCGCGCAACGATCTCGCCTACTGCGCCAACATGCTGAACATGTTCTTCGCGGTGCCCTGCGAGCCCTACGAGGTCGACCCGGTGGCGGCGCAGGCGCTCGACCTGCTGTTCATCCTGCATGCTGACCATGAGCAGAACGCCAGCACCTCGACGGTGCGCCTGGCCGGCAGCACCGGCACCAACCCGTATGCGGCCATTTCTGCCGGGGTTTCCGCGCTCTGGGGCCCGGCCCATGGTGGCGCCAACGAGGCCGTGCTCGACATGCTCGAGGAGATCGGCTCGGCGGCGAACATTCCGAAATTCCTCGACATGGCCAAGGACAAGAGCAGCCACTTCAAGCTGATGGGCTTTGGCCATCGCGTTTACAAGAATTTCGATCCGCGCGCCAAGATCATCCGCGAGATGTGCCACAAGGTGCTGGCGAAGCTGGGGCAGACCGACAACCCGCTGTTCGAGCTGGCGCTGCGCCTCGAAGAGATCGCGCTCAAGGACGAGTACTTCGTCTCGCGCAAGCTCTATCCGAACGTCGATTTCTACTCGGGCATCATCTACAGCGCACTGAAGATTCCGCGCTCGATGTACACGGTGATGTTTGCGATCGCGCGCACCGTCGGCTGGGTGGCGCACTGGCTGGAGATGATTTCCGATCCGGCTATGCGCATCGGCCGACCGCGCCAGCTGTACACCGGCCCGACGCAGCGCGACTACGTCGCAGTCGCGAAGCGCTAGCAGCGCTAACTGCGCTCGATCAACCCCGCCAGCTCGGTCGCATCCGCGCGGCGCATCGGCCGACCGTCCAGCGGGCTCACCGGCGCCTGGCGGATGCCATCGAGCGGGAACACCGTCGCGTCGATCACCTGCGCCTCCAGCTGGAAGCGCACGCTCGGAAAACTCGCCAGACGTTCCGCATCGAGCCGCAACCGGTGTTCGCCGATCTCATGGGCCACGCCGCGATCGAGCAGGTTGAGCGCGACGGCGTCGGGGTTGTCGGCGAACACATGCAGCTGCACGTCGGCGTGGCGCGTGGCCGTGCCGGCCAGCACCGGGCCTACCAGGCGCGGCGAGAACTGCGCCAGTGCGCGCATCGCCTGCAGGGCCACGCGTCGCTGCGCGCCCAGCGAGCTGGCGTGCGTGTCGGCCGCGAACAGGCGTTGATATTCAGCCAGTGAAGCTTCAATTTCGGTATTGCGCGGCAGAGCGCCTTCGCTGCCGATACCGAGCCGCTCGGCGGCCTTGCGCTTGGCAGTCCCGTAGTCCTGGATACCGTGTTCGGACATGAGGCGCGCCGCTTCCTGACTGAGCGCGCGGCGCAGGTTACCGCTGCGCGGGGAGTTGCGGCGTGGCACGGCCCTAGAATAGCGGTTCCGAGCTGTCGTTGGTCGGCGTGTTGCTGGCGTTGCCCTGCGTGGGCAGTTTGTCCTGGAAATACCACTCGTTCATGACGTTGGTATCGCCCTCGGGCGCCAACAGGCCGGTCGTCACGTCGATGCGCTGGCTCACGAGTCCGTCGGGCATGGGCCGCGGCACATCGGGCACGCCGCGCAGGCCCTCGCGCATCAGGCGTATCCAGATCGGCACGGCAACGCTGGCGCCTTCCTCGCCTTCGCCCAGCGGACGCTCCTGGTCGAAGCCTACCCATACCGTGGCCTCGAGATTCTGGTTAAAGCCGTTGAACCAGGTATCGCGCGCTTCCTGGCTGGTGCCGGTCTTGCCAGCAAGGTCATTGCGGCCCAGCACCAGCGCGCGGTGGCCGGTGCCGCGCTTGATCACATCGGCCATGATGTCGTCCATCAGCCAGGCGTTGGCGGCGCTGATCACGCGCGGGGCGCGCTGCGCCGGTGCCACCATTGGCATCAGCCGCTCGCTGTCGGGCGGTGCCATCGTGAGCTTGCCATTCGTGACCGGCGCGACAGTCGGCATTGCGGGCGCAACGGGCCCAGGCGTCGTTGCGGCGACGATTCCCGGAGCGCCCGCAGTCGCACCTGTTGCGGCTGGCGCGAGGCTCTCACACGGCGCACAGACAATCTTCGGCGTATCGCGCCACACGGTTTCACCCGCGGCGTTCTCGATGCGCTCGATGAAATAGGGCTCGACCTTGTAACCGCCGTTGGCAAAGGTCGCGTAGCCGGTGGCGACCTGGAGCGGTGTGGCCGGCAGCGTGCCCAGCGCCAGCGTGAGGTTGTTCGGCATCGAGTTGCGATCGAAGCCGAAGCGCGCGGCATAGTCGAT
>Ga0075018_10000286_pt1 | contig 14666 bp, 13 predicted proteins | sample ColStrG_CSR_2014_FD_71471 | JGI IMG/M metagenome (GOLD analysis project Ga0075018, IMG submission 71471) | Freshwater sediment microbial communities in response to fracking from Pennsylvania, USA - Cold Stream Run_MetaG_CSR_2014 | ecosystem: Environmental > Aquatic > Freshwater > Creek >... | reverse complement strand
ATGTGGCGAATTTGGATGCTGTTCGATCCGCGGCGTGCGTTGATCATGCTTTTCACGTTCCTGTTCGGACTGGCAATCGTGATCCACTTCATTCTGCTCAGCACCGACCGGTTCAACTGGTTGGAAGGGCCTCGCAAGGGGCCGGCGAAAACGTCAGAGATCTCTCTGCCGTATACACCGCCAAGCATGCCTTCTTGATGGCATGACAAATAGCGTGCCGGAACGGACGAGGGCGGGTCGAGCGGCCGGCCTCGTCCGCTTCCGGTAGCAGCGAATGCAGGACGACGGAAACGTCGGCGATTTAGCAACACGCGCGGAGGCACGATCGATGGCAATGCTCAGCTTTGAAAGAAAGTACCGCGTTCGCGGCGGAACGTTGATCGGGGGCGATCTGTTCGATTTTTGGGTTGGTCCGTTCTATGTTGGGTTCTTCGGGATGACGACGGCGTTCTTCGCGCTGGTCGGAATCGCGATGATCCTGTGGAACACCGCGCTCGGCCCGACCTGGAATATCTGGCAGATCAGCGTCAATCCGCCGGATGTCAAATACGGCTTGTCGTTTGCGCCGTTACAGGAGGGCGGCATCTGGCAGATCGTGACAATCTGTGCGCTAGGCGCATTCGTTTCCTGGGCGCTGCGTGAAGTCGAAATCTGCCGCAAACTCGGCATCGGCTATCACGTCCCGTTCGCCTTCGGCTTCGCGATATTCGCCTATTTCACGCTGGTCGTAATTCGACCGGTGCTGATGGGCTCGTGGAGTTACGGCTTCCCGTACGGCATCATCACCCATCTCGATTGGGTGTCCAATACCGGATATCAATACGGCAATTTTCACTACAATCCCGCGCATATGATCGCGATCACGTTCTTCTTCACGACCTGCCTGGCGCTGGCGCTGCATGGCGGCCTGATCCTGTCGTCGACCAATCCGAAAAAAGGCGAGCCGGTAAAGTCGCCGGAGCACGAGAACACGGTGTTTCGCGATTTGATTGGCTACTCGGTCGGCACCATCGGGATTCATCGTCTCGGGTTGTTCATCGCGTTGTCCGCCGTGTTCTTCAGCGCCGTCTGCATCGTCATCAGCGGCCCTTTGTGGGCGGAGGGCAATGCCTGGTCCGAGTGGTGGAACTGGTGGCGCAACCTGCCGATCTGGTCTCCCAACTAAATTCCGGTCATCAGAAAGAGTCCTCGCCATGGCCCAATATCAGAACTTCTTCAGTCAATTGCAGGTACGAAGCAACGCCTATCCCGGAATTCCCCTGCAGCCGGGGACCTGGATTCGCACCGGCGAAGGCCGATTCAACTACTGGCTTGGAAAGATAGGCGACGCCCAAGTCGGCCCGATCTATCTCGGATATCTCGGCATCGTGTCGATCGCCTGCGGCATCGTTGCGATCGAGATCATCGGCCTTAACATGTTGGCATCGGTGAACTGGAGTCCGATCGAGTTCGTCCGCCAATTGCCTTGGCTGTCGCTCGATCCGCCGAAGCCCGAATATGGCATCGGCTTTCCGCCGCTGAGAGAAGGTGGATGGTGGCTGATGGCAGGCTTCTTCCTGACGACATCGATCCTGCTGTGGTGGCTCAGGACCTATCGGCGCGCCCGGGCGCTCGGCATGGGAACACACGTGGCTTGGGCCTTCGGCTCGGCGATCTGGCTTTATCTGGTGCTGGGCTTTATCCGGCCGCTCTTGATGGGACATTTCAGCGAGGCGGTGCCGTTCGGGATTTTCCCGCACCTCGACTGGACCAATAATTTTTCCATCACCCACGGGAACCTGTTCTACAACCCGTTCCACATGCTCTCGATCGCCTTCCTGTACGGCTCGGCGTTGCTGTTCGCAATGCATGGCGCGACCATCCTTGCGGTCAGCCGCTATGGCGGCGAGCGCGAGATCGAGCAGATCGTCGATCGCGGAACGGCATTGGAGCGAGCGGCCTTGTTCTGGCGCTGGACCATGGGGTTCAACGCCACTGCGGAGTCGATCCATCGTTGGGCCTGGTGGTTCGCCGTGCTTTGCCCACTCACCGGCGGCATCGGCATTCTTCTCTCCGGGACCGTGGTCGACAATTGGTTTGACTGGGGCGTGAAGCACGGCCTGGCGCCACCAAGATAGCGAGGTTCGTGAAAGACGCGGCGCGGCCTTCGGCGGCGAGACGTGATTGTTTGGATCCGGATGCAACAGGGTTTCCGTCGCCTCGTCGGAAAACCGGTTGGTTCGATCTAAGCCCAATACATCGGCGACCGGGCACGGCCGATGTACGAGTTACGGCTCGCAGAACAAAAAGAACCTGCCTGGAGGACGTCGACGTCGGGAGGCCCATCTTGCTGGAGGATATTTGCCCTGGTGCAAGTGTTCAAATCCCCGAAGGAATCGCTGGGCGATCTTGGTGCGGTTTCCGCGGCGGGGTTAATCGCGGCCGCGACCGACGTCGCGGTTGTGGTCGATGGCGAGGGCGTGGTGCGCGACGTATCCTTCAACAAGGAGGAATTGTCGCTCGAACTGGATGCAAAGGGCCGTTGGCTGGGATCGAAGCTGGCGGATACCGTGTCGTCGGAAAGCCACCCCAAGATCAAGGCTTTGCTTCAGGACGCGGTCGCGCGGACCCCCTCGATCTGGCGACAGGTCAACCATCCCTCGCCCGGCGGCGACGATATTCCAGTGCTCTACTCGGCTATCAATATTGGGCGCCGCGACCGCTTCGTACTGGTCGGACGCGACCTGCGCCAGCTCGCGCAGATTCAGCAGCGGCTGGTCGATGCTCAGCAGTCGATGGAGCGGGATTACCTTCGATTGCGTCATGCGGAGACCCGTTATCGGCTGCTGTTCCAGATGTCATCGGAAGCAGTCATGATCGTTGATGCCATCAGCAATTCGATCCTCGATGCCAATCCGGCCGCTGTTGCGCTGTTGGGTGACGGCGCGCCGCGCGTCCAGAAATCGTCTTTCCCGAGTCATTTCGAGTCTTCGGGCTCGCGAACGATTGAGAGCCTGCTGGCAGAAGTTCGTGCGACCGGCCGCGACGGCGCCACCAGCGTCAGGCTGACGAGCGCACAGCGCGCGTGCCAGGTCGCCGTGTCGCTATTCCGGCAGGAGAACGCCTCACTGTTCCTGGTCAGGTTAATGTCGCACGAGGCGCCGCTGGACGGCAATGCCTTGAAGTCGGCCGCGCTGCTGATGCAATACTTCGACACGGCGGCCGACGGACTGGTGATCACCGAGTTCGATGGCCGGGTGGTCAGGGCCAATCCAGCGTTTCTTGAGATGGCACAATTGAATGGCGTGGAACGGGCCCGGGGCGAATTGCTCGATCGATGGCTCGGGCGGGCAGGGGTCGATCTCAGCGTCGCGCTGGCCAATCTGCGCCAGAGCGGCTCGATTAAATTGTTCGCAACGGCGATCCGCGGCGAGTACGGGGCAACGGCCGAAGTAGAAGTGTCTGCTGTTTCGCTGATGGACAGTGACGACAAACCCAGTCTCGGCTTCGCCATCCGCAACGTGGAAAAGCGGTTGTCGGCCGTGACCACGTCGCGCAACGAACTGCCGCGCTCGATCGCGCAGCTCACCGAACTCATCGGCCGGGTTCCGCTGCGTGACCTGGTGCGTGAGACTACTGACGTCATCGAGAAGCTCTCGATCGAGGCGGCGTTGGAACTTACCGGCAATAACCGCGCATCCGCAGCGGAAATGCTCGGGCTAAGTCGGCAAAGCCTCTACGTCAAGCTTCGACGTTTTGGAATGGATGATTATGCGGCGGAAGAAGAGTCAGGCGATGGGTCCGACCATGAATAGCGCGGTGGTGCATCCGGCGCCATCGGTGGTACTGGAACTGTTGAAGCCGATCACCTGGTTTCCGCCGATGTGGGCGCTCGGCTGCGGCGTGGTGTCTTCAGGCGTATCGCCGGGACAGCGTTGGCCGCTGATCGTGGCCGGCATCATGCTTGCCGGACCAATGGTTTGCGGTACCAGCCAGGCCGTCAACGACTGGTACGACCGGCATGTCGATGCGATCAACGAGCCCGACCGCCCAATCCCATCGGGACGCATTCCCGGCCATTGGGGCCTCTACATAGCGATCGGCTGGACCGTTTTGTCGCTTTTGCTTTCAACATTGCTCGGATCGTGGGGCATCATCGCGGCGATCATCGGACTCGTCCTGGCCTGGGCCTACAGCGCGCCGCCGATCCGGCTGAAGCAGAACGGCTGGTGGGGCAATGCCGCCTGCGGTCTCTGCTATGAGGGTTTGCCGTGGTTCACCGGCGCTGTGGTAATGACGGGATCGTACCCCGGCTGGCGCATCGTCCTGATGGCGCTGTTCTACAGCCTTGGCGCACACGGCATCATGACCCTCAATGACTTCAAGTCGGTCGAAGGCGACAAGCGAACCGGAATCGATTCGCTTCCGGTCCTGCTCGGCGTCGAAAAGGCCGCGCGCTTTGCATGCCTGGTCATGGCGATCCCCCAGATCGTGGTGGTTGCACTGCTGTGGCAGTGGGATCGGCCCGGTTATGCCGCCGCGGTCGCCGCGCTGGTGGTCGTGCAGTTCTTTCTGATGGCGCATTTTCTCAAGCAACCGCGTGAGCGCGCGCCTTGGTACAACGGCACCGGGATCAGTTGTTACGTGGTTGGCATGTTGATCAGCGCCTTCGCGCTGGCGTCAATTCAGGCGGGGTAATGGTAGTCATGAACAATTCCCTGTTGTCCTGGTCCGGCATCGTCAGGCTCGGTCTGGTGCAGACCGGTCTTGGCGCCGTCGTCGTGCTCACCACCTCGACGCTCAATCGTGTCATGGTCGTCGAGCTGGCGATGCCGGCGATGCTGCCGGGCGCGCTGGTCGCGATCCACTATGCTCTGCAGGTGTTTCGTCCGGCATGGGGACACGGCTCGGACCTTGGCGCGCGCCGAACGCCGTGGATCGTCGGCGGTATGGCGGTTCTGGCGACCGGCGGCCTGCTGGCCTCGGTGGCGACCGCCTGGATGGCGACACAGCCGTTGTTCGGCATCGCGCTCGCGGCCGTGGCGTTCTGTCTGATCGGCGTCGGCGTCGGCGCTGCCGGGACCTCGTTGCTGGTGCTGCTCGCCAAGCGCACCAACGACAACCGCCGCGCGGCGGCGGCGACGATTGTCTGGGTGATGATGATCGCAGGTTTCATCGTGACCACCGGTGTGGCGGGGCACATGCTGGATCCATTCTCGCCGTTGCGTCTTGTCGTGGTGTCGGGATGCGTGTCGATCGCGGCGATGTGTCTCACCATTGCCGGGGTTTGGGGCATCGAAACCCGGCCTGTAGCAGGCGCTGCGCCATCGTCCTCCAAGTCAGCCACCCGCCAGTCATCGTTCAAGGAGTCGTTCCTTGAGGTATGGGGTGAACCGAAAGCGCGCCGGTTTGCGATCTTCGTGTTTGTCTCGATGCTGGCCTACAGTGCGCAGGATCTGATCCTCGAGCCCTTTGCCGGCGTCGTGTTCGGCTTTACGCCGGGCGCAACCACCAAACTGTCCGGTGTGCAGCATGGCGGTACATTACTTGGCATGATGCTGGTGCCGTTAATCGGCGCGGTTGTTCCCCGGACCCGCGGCAATCTGCAAATCTGGACCCTCGGCGGCTGCCTGGCGTCGGCCGCGGCGCTGCTCGGTCTGGTCGTGGCGGCTGTCGTCGGACCTGCCTGGCCGTTGCGTGAAACCGTCTTCGTGCTGGGTGTCACCAACGGCGTCTATGCGGTCGCAGCCATCGGATCGATGATGTCGCTGGTTGGCGGGAGCGGCGAGACTCGTGAAGGCGTTCGCATGGGCCTGTGGGGCGCAGCACAGGCGTTTGCATTCGGAGCGGGCGGCTTCATTGGAACACTGGCGAGCGATGTTGCCAGATACCTGATGTCGTCACCGGCGCTTGCATATGCTGCCGTGTTTGCTTCCGAAGCCGGCTTGTTCGTGGTGGCGGCCATCATGGCGGTTTGGGTGCATCGCGCGCCCACGAAAATCTTGAAGCACGATCGTCTTGGCGGCCTGCAGGCTGCCGCAGTGGCGGGAGGATGAAATGGTGACCCACAATGAGACGTTCGATGCTGTTGTCGTCGGTGGCGGGCCATCCGGAGCCACGGCGGCGCAGGTGTTGGCGTCACTAGGGCGCAACGTCCTGATGCTCGATCGCGCAGGCCGGATCAAGCCGTGCGGCGGCGCCATTCCGCCGCGCTTGATTGCCGATTTCGCTATTCCCGATCATCTGCTGGTGGCAAAGGTCAACTGTGCGCGAATGGTGTCGCCGTCGGATGTGAAGGTGGATATGCCGATCGATGGCGGCTTCGTCGGCATGGTCGACCGCGAAGTGTTTGACGAATGGCTGCGCGAACGTGCCGCGCTCTCCGGCGCAAAACGGCGCACCGGCCTGTTCAAACGCTTCGATCGCGACGCCGAGGGACGGACCATCGTCTATTACGACGAGCGCGGGACGGATGGCGCCATGATGGAAAGATCGGTCCGAACGCGGGCGTTGATCGGCGCGGACGGCGCCTTGTCAGCGGTGGCACGCCAATGCCTGCCCGGCGCGGACCGGCTGCCCTATGTGTTCGCCTACCACGAGATCGTCCGTTCGCCAGGGGCCGCCGATGCGTCGTTCGATGGCAAGCGCTGCGACGTCTATTATCGTGGGTCGGTCTCGCCGGATTTTTACGGCTGGATATTTCCACACGGCGACACGGTCAGTGTCGGTACAGGGTCTGCCCGCAAGGGATTCTCGCTGCGGGATTCCGTCGGTGGATTGCGCAATGCGGCGGGTCTTGGCTCGACGGAGACCATTCGCCGTGAGGGCGCGCCGATCCCGCTCAAACCACTGCCGCGATGGGACGATGGGCGCAGCGTCCTGCTCGCCGGAGATGCGGCCGGCGTCGTGGCGCCTGCCTCAGGAGAGGGCATCTATTATGCCATGGTCGGGGGTCAGATATCGGCCGAAGCGGTCGATCTGTTTCTTGAAACTGGCGACGTCAAAGCCTTGCGCACCGCACGGAAGCGATTCATGAGGATGCACGGCATGGTGTTTCGAATCCTTGGCATAATGCAGTGGTACTGGTATTCGAACGATCGGCGCCGCGAACGCTTTGTCAGTATCTGCCGCGATCGCGATGTCCAGAAATTGACCTGGGATGCTTACATGAACAAGAAACTCGTGCGCGCCAAGCCGGTGGCTCACGTGCGGATCTTTTTCAAGAACCTTGCCCATATGGCGGGGCTGGCCTCGGCATAATGCAGGGAACGTTCTGGAGGCCCGTCGTCACCGCCGCTGCGGTCGCGATTTTCATCGGTGTGCTCGGTGGCACGCTGACCGATGTTGGACCTTGGTATCAATCCCTGCGCAAGCCGTCCTGGCAGCCGCCGGACTGGCTGTTTGGTCCGGCCTGGACGTTGATTTTCGCCCTGGCAACGGTGTCGGCGGTTTCTGCTTGGCGTCATGCCGAGCGCCGTTCACAGCGAGAATGGGTGATCGGACTGTTCGCGCTGAACGGCCTGCTCAACGTGCTCTGGAGCACGTTGTTCTTCGCAGTGAAGCGCCCGGACTGGGCGTTGATCGAGGTCGCGTTTCTTTGGCTGTCGATTCTGCTGCCAATCATCGTATTTTGGCGTTTCGCGAGACCGGCGAGCCTGTACCTTCTGCCTTATCTCGGCTGGGTATCGTTCGCGGCGTTTCTCAATCTGACGGTGGTGCGCTTGAATGCTCCGTTCGCATGATCCGGAGTTGACGGGTTGCCCGAAACTGACTGATTTTCAGATATGGCTGAACTGTTCGCGAGCGGACGACTGGTTGACCTCGTCCTGCTCGTCGTCGTCCTGGAGGCGGGAGCCTTGCTGTTGTACTGGCGGCGCGTCCGGGAAGGCATCGCGCCGCTCGATCTGCTGCCGAATTTATGCGCCGGCGCGTTTCTGTTGCTGGCACTGCGAACGACGCTCGGCGGCGGTGGCTGGATGATTCCCGGCCTTTGCCTCGCGTCCGCCGGGCTGGCGCACCTCATCGACCTTTACCGGCGGTGGCGCCGGTAAAGCGGCTTGTGTTTTGCTCGGTGCGGTCAGGCGACTACTTCTTGTCCGAGAACTGGTTGATGTAGGCGATCACATCCTTGCGCTGCTGTTCGTCGGCAAGCTTGAAGGCCATTTTAGTCGACCCGGTTGCGAGGTCGGCCTTGCCCTTGTTGGTCAGGAATTTCTTTAGGAACGCATTTGGATCAGGCAAATATTGCATGATGAGGTCATCGGTCCAGACCAGTCCATTCTCACCCGCTGCCTTGTTGAGGGTCGAATAGGCAAACCCCGGCGCCGTGCCGGATTGTCGGCCGATGACCCCGGTCAAGACTGGTCCCACCAGATTCTTGGCATCCGGGCCGATGCGGTGGCAGGTCATGCACTGCTTGAAAACCTGCTCGCCCTTTGCTGCGTCTTGTGCGGACGCAATGCCACCTGAAAGGGCCGCAGCCGCAGCAATTAGAGCGAAAACCGAAACTTTGATCGACACATTGCTCTCCCTGACTTTCGTTTTCATGCAAATCAACGCCAAGTGTTAGGATACGTTGACAATCGAAAATATCAAATCCTGTTGTCGAAATTGGGCGCGTATTTGAGCGGAATTCTCGGGAACCTTCCCCAGCTAAGCCAATTCCGGTGTGCCAACTGTTGCAATGGGGATACTCAGGTTCGCGTTGTGTAAATCTTGAGTTGCAACTAATGCCTTATAAACAAAGGTGTTTCTTGACTTAGCCGCCGATTTCTGCGCAAATTTGAGTCCCGTTAGCTAATTTCGCGCTTTGAGTGTCAGGCAGCATTGGCACATTACGTGCCTCGTATGTACTGTCGTGTTCTCGACAGTTTCGCGCAGCTTTCGCTTCGCACAGAAATGATTGGCAGACAAGCAAATGGCCGCATTACCGACGGTACAGCCGGACATCACGCTGCTTCTCGATATGGAAGGCGTGATCCGCGAAGCGACGTTGTCGCCTGCCATGGGCAGCGAGAGCGTGGATGGCTGGTTGGGGCGAGCCTGGGTGGAAGTCGCCGGCGACATGGGTGGCGATAAGGTCCGGCGAATGGTGGACGACGCGCGCGCCAGCGGCATTTCAGCCTTTCGCCAGATCAACCAGCGCTTTCCGAGCGGTATGGAAATTCCGATGGAATTTACGACTGTGCTACTTGGCGGCAGGGCCGGCATGCTCGCGATCGGAAAGAATTTGCAGGCCGTGGCCGAGTTGCAATCCCGCCTGATTGCCGCCCAGCAGACCATGGAGCGGGACTATTGGAAACTCCGCGAAATCGAAACGCGGTACCGGCTGGTATTCGATGCCTCGAACGAAGCCGTGGTCGTCGTATCTGCCGCCAATCTGCGGATCATGGAAGCCAACCGAACCGCCATCGAGGCATTGAATTCCTCGCGCCGACGCAATGAAGATCTGACCGGACGCGAACTACTGCACGATGTTGCGGCAGAAGATCGCGATGCCGTGAGAGAAATGCTGGCGCGCATTCGCGAGCGCGGCAAGGCCTTGAGTATCCTTGTGCACCTTGGCGCCGAGGCAAGGCCATGGATGTTGCGGGGATCGCTGATCACCGCGGAACCCGGCCATGTGTTCCTGCTGCAGTTCACCGCAGCAACCGATTTGTCGGCTCCGGCGGAAAAGCGCGAACATTCGACGGTCGAGGAACTGATTGATCGTTTGCCCGACAGTTTCGTGGCAATGGACGAAGCCGGCGTGATTGGTCACGTAAACCAGGCGTTTCTCGATCTGGTGCAGATCGGCTCAAAGGGATCCGCGATCGGCGAGTCGCTCGGACGCTGGCTTTGGCAGCCAGGTGCCGATCTGAACGCGTTGCTTGCCAGTATCCAGCGGTACAAAGCGGTGCGGCTGTTCACCACGACAATTCGCGGTGAACTCGGCACCGAGACGGAGATCGAGATTTCGGCTGCTATCGGCGAGTTCGATCAGATTGGTGTGCTGCTTCGCAATGTGGCCCGTCGGCTCCCGTCGGGCGGCGAAAGCGACCTCTTGCGATCGGCTTTGGGGTCGATGAGCGAGCAGATTGGGAAATCGTCGCTGCGCAAGCTGGTGAAGAACACTGTAAGCGTCGTCGAACAGCATTATGTCAAACAGGCGCTCGAACTGGCGAGCGGCAACCGAACGGCGACGGCCGAACTCCTGGGATTGAGCCGTCAGAGCCTTTATGCGAAGCTCAATCGTTATGGCCTGGATGATAAAGAGCCGAACGCCGAGGAAACCCCAGAGGCTTGAATTGGCGCTGCATTCCATCGCTACCCCAGCGTTCGGAAAAGCCGATCTTTCGAACTGCGAACGGGAAGAGATTCATCTTGCGGGCTCCATTCAGCCGCATGGCGCGTTGCTGGTCGTCAGCGAACCCGACTATCGAATCATTCAAGCCAGCGCCAACGCTGCCGCATTCCTCAATTTAACGAAGGTGATCGGCATATCGCTAGCCGATCTCGATGGCGACCTGCTGTTCCATATCCTTCCTCATCTCGATCCAACCTCCCAGGGAATGCCGATCGCGGTGCGATGCCGAATCGGGAACCCAAGTGCGGAGTTCGATAGCCTGCTGCATCGGCCGCCTGCCGGCGGGCTGGTGATCGAACTGGAGCGCGCCGGACCGTCGATCGACCTGTCTCGGCAAATTGCGAGTGCGCTGCAAAAAATACGTACCGCCTCCACCATCGGGTCGTTATGCGACGAAGCAGCGACGCTCTTTCAGGACCGCACCGGCTACGACAGGGTGATGGTCTATCGTTTCGATGACGAGGGCCACGGCGAAGTGTTCTCGGAGCGCCGCAAACCGGAACTCGAAGCCTTTCTTGGCAACCGTTATCCCGCGACGGATATTCCGCAGATGGCGCGGCGGCTCTATGAGCGCACGAGGGTCCGGGTTCTGGTCGACGTCAACTATGAGCCCGTCCCCCTCCAGCCGCGGCGTTCGCCGCTGACCGGAGGCGATCTCGATATGTCGCTTTGCTTTCTGCGAAGCATGTCGCCAATTCATCTGCAATATCTGAAGAACATGGGCGTCGGCGCGACCCTGGTGGTCTCGTTGGTGGTCGGCGGAAAACTATGGGGCCTGGTGGCTTGTCACCACTATGAGCCGCGTTTCGTTCATTTCGAAATGCGCGCGGTCTGCGAGTTGCTGGCCGAGGCGATTGCGATCCGGATCGCGGCGCTGGAGAGCTTCGCGCAGAGCCAATCGGAAATTTTCGTGCAGCGGCTCGAACAGCGGATGATTGAGGCGATATCGCGCGAGGGCGACTGGCGAGCGGCGATCTTCGACAGTTCGCAGTCGATTCTTCAGCCGCTGGGCGCAAGCGGAAGCGCGCTGATTTACGAAGGCCAGATCATATCGTCCGGCGAGGTACCGGGTACGCAGGAAATCCGCGAAATCGGGGCGTGGCTGGACACCAGGCGAGATGGGTCAGTTATGGTGACGGCTTCGCTTGGACTCGATTGCCCGCAATTCGCCGGCATTATCAAGGTTGCAAGCGGGATCGCGGTAACGCCGATCTCCAGTAACCCCGGGGAGTATCTGATCTGGTTTCGGCCGGAACGCATCCGCACCGTGACCTGGGGCGGCGATCCGCTCAAGCCGTTCGTGATCGGCGACAATCCATCGGATCTGTCGCCGAGGCGATCGTTTGCGCAATGGCATCAGCAGGTGGAGGGCACTTCGGAGCCATGGACGCCTGCCGACATCGCCGCGGCGCGCCTGATCGGCCAGTCGGTGGCGGATATCGTGCTGCAGTTTCGGGCGGTGCGTACGCTCATTGTCCAGGATCAACTCGAACAGTTCAGCCGCCATGTTCGCGTGTCCGAGCAGCCGGTTATCATCGCCGATATCGATGGTAAAATTCTGTTGATAAACCAGGCGTTCAAGACGTTGCTGCCGGAAGGGCACATTGCGGTAGGTCGGCTGGACGAGCTGGCAGGGGCATTTCAACAGCCCGATCAGTTCCTTCATGGTGTGCGCGAACTTGTCGGTCACCATCGCGCCTGGCGAGGGGAGTTGTTGTTACGCAGCGAAGGCAACCGGGAAAAGCCGCTGATGGTAAGGGCTGATCCGGTGCGGCCGTCGCGTGACCGGGTCCTCGGTTTCGTGCTGATCTTCCTGGACATTGCCAATCGCAAGGCTGCCGAAACGGCTCGCCGCCGTTTCCAGGAAGGGATCATTCAGAGCAATCGCATCAACAGCGTGCGGCTCGATTCCAAGACCGACCTCGTGTATCAGAACCTGCTGGCGGCAGTGATCGAGAATGCTCAGCTCGCGGCACTCGAAATCACCTACGGCGTCGAAACGGGCCGCATCGCCGAGATGCTCGAAAGCGTTCGCAATTCGACGTTGCGAACCGCTGAGGTCCTGGAGCATTTGATCTGGCATTCGGCGCGCACTGCGGGTGACGACAAGATCGAAAAATAGTCTCAAAACGCCGGCTGCGATGGCCTATCTGGTGGTTGTCAATGCAGGCGATACCTGGGCCTGGACAGCGCGGGACAGATCGATATTGAGAGCAAAGGCGACGGCGGCTTCTTCGACCACCGCGCGGGGATCGACCGCGAGGGCGCCCGCTTGATCGAGGGCCTGTCGGTAGTCTGCCTTGAGCGCATCGAGATCGGAAAAGCGCGGAAAATCGTAGAACGACAAGTCGGAGGGACGAAGTCCGAGCGAACGCGCCAGGAGTCGCCGAAGGATCTGGCCACCGCTGAGGTCGCCGAGATATCGGGTGTAGGCATGCGCAATCAATCCCGCACCATCGCCTTCAGCCGCCTTCGCAATCCGGCCGGCGTAAATTTCGCCGGCGACCAGCGTTGGAACATCGTGGCGCCAGCGCCCTCCGCATAACGCCACGAGGTCGGATTCGATCGCCGCAGCGCGATCGAATCCGTAATTGGCGAGGATGCCCAGCATCAATGAGCGACGATGGCGCTCAAGGCCTTGCTCCATCGCTTGATAGACCGGAAATAGATTGCGCAGCAGTGATACGTAACCTTCGCGGCTTGCTTCGCCTCGCAACAGATCGCGGATGATTCCGGTTCGTTCGGCCTCGACATGGAGGGATTTGGTACGCAGATAGAGCGCTGCGACGACGCCTGGAGGCGACGAACCGTCCGCCAAGCTAGCCGTCATTCACTCTATCTCCCTGGCCGGTACCGCTGTCGCGGTTGGAGTTCACCCGCACGACCAGTCAATCCTGAGCCTTTAATCGTTCGATCAAATCGTGCGCTTGTCGCGGTGCGGTAGTCGCGTCGGCTGAGATCATATCAGCTCCCATCAATGCCACAAGGTCGGGTTTCTCAGTTACCATCGGGCCGCCAAGCATGATGCCGACATTTCTATTGCGCGATCCGCGCCTGATGTCACGGATGTCTTTCCTCAGTTCGTCGAGGCGGCGGTCGCTGGAGACGGAAAAGCCGATGATATCGAACCAGTGGTTATGCACAAGAGATGTCAACTCTTGATGCGACAAGAACGGGCCGGTGCAGATGTTCCAGCCTGCGCGGCGAAAGAACTCGGCGACCATCGATAACCCAAAACTGTGTTGCTCGCCCGGGATAATGGTCAACAGCACTGATTCGCCGGCGTGGCCGCCACCGGCCTCGCGGACGAAGCTGTCGCCGAGCCGGCGCATGATCAGCTGAAGGCGGCCGACGCCGAGTGTCACGTTCGCAAAATCCGTCGCATCCGCTTCCCATTGGGTGCCGAGTTGTCGCGCCGCGGGTGCCAGCAGATCGAGAAAGATAGCTTCGAACGAAGTGCCCTTTGCCCGTAGCTCTTCGACATAGGCAAACGCGGCCCCGTCATCCTTGCCGAGCGTCAGCGCGGCGAATTGTTCGACCTCGGTCAGTTGCCCGCGGTTTTTCACGAATTTTGGGGTAGGCGCGCTGCGAAGCGCCAGCACGATCTTTGGAATGATCTGCGTCTTGATGGTTCTCACCATCTCGACCGGCTGCTGGAGCGTTGGTCTCAATCGCCAGATCGGCGCGGGTATTCGTTGCCTGAGCGATTTGGAGTGGCGCACCGGCGCGGCGTCGGTGACGCTGCCGGCTGAGAAGGATTGCTCGTTCACATCGGTCATTTTCACTCCCCCCAACATTAAGTCCCCACTGCTTCAGACCGTCAAGTTTAATTTACGTATGGTTTAGTTGACAGTCGTTCGAACGGAGTTTAGCCTTCCTGACAACAAGCCCGCACGTAGGGAGTGGCGCGGTGCATCTTCGAAGATCGGCATATCGGGATTTTCCCCCATTCGGTGAGCTTTCGCCGGCCGCATCTCATGGTCCCCAGCCGTTATCGCATCACCACGCCGAAGGACTGTCAAACAATCTTTACAGTCTTGCCCCGGAATCCGTCGCTGCACCTGCGAACGCCATTTCGGATGCGAGGCTTGCGAAATTCCAGGTATCCTCGACTGCTCAACCGCTTAAATTGCTGTACACGCCGGAACAGCGCGCCCGCCGCGACGCAACAAAATGGACGCTGGTGCAGGGCATACTGGCGCCGCTCCAGTTCGTCGTCTTCCTCGTCAGCCTCGCACTCGTGCTGCGCTATCTCGCCAGCGGCGAGGGACTGGGCGTTGCGACGGCGTCGATCGTCGTCAAGACGCTTCTGCTTTACGCGATCATGATCACTGGCTCGATT
>Ga0075018_10000284_pt1 | contig 14698 bp, 15 predicted proteins | sample ColStrG_CSR_2014_FD_71471 | JGI IMG/M metagenome (GOLD analysis project Ga0075018, IMG submission 71471) | Freshwater sediment microbial communities in response to fracking from Pennsylvania, USA - Cold Stream Run_MetaG_CSR_2014 | ecosystem: Environmental > Aquatic > Freshwater > Creek >... | reverse complement strand
GCCGGCAATCGTCAGGACAGGAGTGGCGGTGCGCGGGATTGAAAAGAGTGGCGCGGCGCCCGCGCCACGATGGGCGCGAGCACAGTCGGTGTTGCAGTGACGGCCTGCGGCTGCAGCAGGCTCAGCGTATTGCTGGCGGTGCCGGCACCGGCCAGCAGCGGCGAGAAGGACTGGCAGTCCGGACAGCTGTGAGTGGTCTTGGCGGCGATGCCCTGCGGATCAGCGCCAGCGCGCAAGTGCGCATAGGCATGCGTGATGGCGCCGAGCTGCGCAAACACCAGCGCGAAGACCGCCAGCAGGCCGATCTTTCCGGCATGTCTGCGCAAGGGTTGAAAACGGGCTGGGGCCATGCGGATCAGTATAGCCACGGTGGCCGCCGGCCGGTACTGCCAGCGTCACCCGCCGGATTAAGATTTGTTGGGATTTCCCCTTAAGGCTCCCGGCTCATCGCGGCACCGATCTCCAGGATCGCATCCAGCATGATTTTCAGGTCGCGCGACTCGGTACGGTGGTTGGCGATGGCCGCGCGCAGGCAGTACTGCCCGTTGAGCGTGGTATAGGACGGCGCGGCGATGCCGCTCTCATGCAACCGGATCAGCAGCTCTTCGTTGAAGGCATTGAGCTGATCGGGCGCCAGGTTTGGCGGGCGGTAACGCCAGCAGACGATGTTCAGCACGACCGGGGCCATCAACTCGAGCAGCGGCTGGGCACGAATCAGCGCGGCAAGCTCGTGGGCCTGGTCGATGTTCTGGTCGATCAGCCGTCCGAACTTGTCGAGCCCGTGCTCCTTGAACGACAACCACACCTTGAGCGCGCGAAAGCCGCGCGAGAGCTGCGGACCATAGTCGCTGAACCACAGGGCGCCACTCGCGAGCCCGCGCTCGGCGTGCTTGAGATAGGCCGGCGTCAGCGCAAAGGTTTCGCGCTGCGCGGCGCTGTTGCGCACCAGTGTGCAACCGGCCTCGAAGGGCACATGCAACCACTTGTGCAGATCGAGCGCCACCGAGTCCGCGAGCTCCATGCCGGCCAGCAGCGCGCGGCGTCGCGGCGCGAGCGTGACCACCGCGCCGATGGCGCCATCGACGTGATACCACAGCCGCTCACGCTTGCAGAGTGCGGCCAGTGCCTTGAGATCATCGACGGCACCGGTGTTGATCGTGCCGGCATTGCCGATCACGCAGGCGGGCTTGCAGCCGCTCGCGCGGTCTGCATCGATCATGCGCTGCAGGGCCTGCAGGTCGATGCGATAGTCCGCGTCCACCGGCACCTTGCGCAGCGACTGGCTGCCCATGCCGAGCATTTCCACGGCCTTCTGCGCGCAACTGTGCACTTCCACCGAGGCGTACACGCGCAGCGGCGCGCTCTGCGCGGCCACACCCAGCGCGCGCAGGTCGCAGTCGGCCGTGGCATTGCGCGCGACAGCAAGGGCCACCAGGTTGGCCATCGAGGCGCCGCTGAGCAGCAGGCCGCCCGCCTCGGCCGGAAAGCCCACGATCTGCTTGCACCAGTCGATGACCTGGGTCTCCACCTGGATCGCCACATGGTTCCCGCCGCCCATGTTCGGATTGACGATTGCGCCCAGGAAATCGCCGATCGCACCGAGCGGCGTGCCATTGCCCATGAACCAGGAATAGAAACGCGGATGCACGTTCCCCATGGGATACGGCAGCACCCAGTTCTGAAAATCCTGGTAGGCGCGCTCCGCGCCCTGCGGCGCGCGCGGCAGCGGCTGGTGAAACTGCGCTACGACGTCTGCGGGCGTGGGCTGCCACACGGGTCGCTCACGCACGCTGCTCAGCCAATCAAAGCTGTCATCGACCGCGCGATGCGCGAGCGCGCGCATGGCCTGCCAGTCTTCGGGATCCAGGGTCTCAGGGGGTGCGTTTGCGGCCATGGCTTATCCATTTCACATCTTCGATCTTGCTCTGCTGCACGCGCAGCGCGGTCATGCGGCGTATCAGCGCCAGCGGCAGCGGCTTATCCAGTGGGAACTGGATCGAGCCCTTGCCCGTGTGGTAGCCGGCAAGCTCGCCGGCAAACGCCTTGGTCACCGACGCCGTCGGGAAGAAGCCGATGTGCTGCTTGAAGGCTGCGAAGATCACCAGGATCCTTCGATAAGAATAGGCCGGCATGCGCCATTTGATCGCCTCAGTGGCGCCGGGCGCCGCGGCCCGTACGCAGGCGCGCATCTGGCGCAGCTTGCTGCGCGCCTCTTTCGGCGCTGCCTGGATGTAGTCGGCCACAGTGGTCGGGCGCTTCGCAACACGCTTTGCTGTCGCTTTCATGGTGGCCAATCCCCTTGGGTGTCGAACCGGCCGCGCTCGCAGGCGTTGGCCCTATTTTTCCTTGCCGGCCGCAAACAATTCATCGAGCTTCTGCTCATAGGCATGGTAGTCGAGGTAGCGATACAGGTCGGCGCGTGTCTGCATGCGCTCGATGAACGAGCGCTGCGTGCCGGCGGTCCGGATGGTCTGCATGCACTCGAGCGCCGCGGCATTCATGGCCCGATACACCGCGCAACAATAGAGCACGATATCGACGCCCGCCCCGCCCAGTTCGTCGCGCGTGTACAGCGGTGTCTGGCCGAACTCGGTGATGTTGGCGAGGATCGGCACACCCACCGCCTTGCGTATGCGCGTGTAGTCGGCCAGCGAAGTGACCGCCTCCGGGAAAATCATGTCGGCACCGGCTGCCACGCAGGCCTGCGCACGCTCGATCGCGCGCTCGATGCCTTCGCTCGCCAGCGCGTCGGTGCGCGCCATGATCACGAACTGCGCATCGCTCCGCGCATCCACCGCCGCCTTGATGCGATCGACCATCTCGGCCTGCGGCACCACTTCCTTGCCCGGACGGTGACCGCAACGCTTGGCCTGTACCTGGTCTTCGATGTGCAGGCCCGCGGCGCCCGCCTTGATGAAGGCTTTCACCGTGCGCGCGATATTGAAGGCCCCGCCCCAGCCCGTGTCGGCGTCCACCAGCAGCGGCAGTGACACGACGTCGGTGATACGGCCGATTTCCGTGACCACATCCTGCATGCTGCTGATGCCCAGATCCGGCATGCCAAGCGTATTGGCTGCGAGGCCACCGCCGCTGAGATAGATCGCACGGTAGCCCGTGGCCTGCGCCATGCGTGCGATATACGGATTGATCGTGCCCAGCACCTGCAGCGGGCGCTCGGCGGCCAGCGCGGCGCGCAGCCGGGCACCGGGTGATTGAGGCGTGGGCTCCGACTTGGCGGTCATGGCCGGTCTCCGAAAGCTGGGCAGGTGTGCTGGCGCGCGCATTCTCCCACAGCCGACGGCGCTGCGCTGGCAGCAGGCATGGCCTCCCGGCTGCCGCGCCAATGCCAGCCACCTGCCGCCATCAAGGCTTAGGTAGTTTCCGGCATTGTCGCGCGCGCCGTAGCAGCCCTAGATTGCCACCGTGCGCCAGTGCGCACGCGAGGGATGGCGGGCACTCATGGGTGAGCTGGTATTCGCGGCGAAGGTCACGCATGTGCCTTCGATGTTCATCTCCGAGATGCCCGGCGCCCATCACGGCTGCCGGCAGGCAGCCATCGACGGCCTGCGGCAGATTGGCGCGCGCATCAAGGCATTGAACGTGGATACCGTCATCGTGCTCGACACGCACTGGCTGGTGAACGCGGGCTATCACGTCAATGCCAACGAGAGCTTCAAGGGCTGCTATACCAGCAATGAGTTTCCCCATTTCATCCAGAACCTGAACTACGCCTACCGCGGCAACCCGGAGCTGGGCGATGCGATCGCCACGATAGCCACGGCCATGGGAGTGCGCACACGCTCGCACCACATCAGCACGCTCGATGTCGAATACGGCACGCTGGTGCCGCTGCGCTTCATGGGGGCCGATCCGTCGCTGCGCGTGATCTCGATCGCCGCCTGGGTGGCCTTCGGTACCATGGAAGAGAGCCGCAAGGTGGGTGAAGCGATCGGTGCGGCGATCGCCGCCTCGGATTGCCGGGTCGCGGTGCTGGCCAGCGGTTCGCTCTCGCACCGCATCCACGACAACCGCGTGGTCGATGCCGGTACCTTCACGATCAGCGATGAGTTCTACCAGCAGGTGGACCTGCGGGCCATCGAGCTGTGGCAGCAGGGGCGCTTTCGCGAGTTCACGGCGATGCTGCCGACTTACTCAAAGACCTGCTATGGCGAAGGCTATATGCATGACACGGCGATGCTGCTTGGGCTGCTCGGCTGGGATCAATACCACGGTCATGTGGAGATTCTCACGCCCTACTTCGCGAGCTCGGGCACCGGCCAGGTGAACGCGGTGTTCCCGCTGCACTGAGCACCGCTGCACTGAGCACCGCTGCACCGAATGCAGCGGCACTGGGACTAGCTGCGTTTGCCCAGCACCGGGATCGCATGCGCACCCTGCGAGATCGCCACGTTCTTGGTCTCCATGTAGAAATCGAAGGAGTAGTCGCCGCCATCGCGGCCGATGCCGCTGTATTTCATGCCGCCGAAGGGCGTGGGCAGGTGGCGCACGTTCTCGGAATTCACCCAGATCATGCCGGCTTCCAAGGCCTCGCTGAAGCGTACGGCGCGCGAGACATCGCTGGTCCACAGGTAACCGGCCAGGCCGTAGCGCACGTCGTTGGCGATTTCGAGCGCCTCGGCTTCGTCCTTGAAGGTGATCGCGGTCAGCACGGGGCCAAAGATCTCTTCCTGGGCCACGCGCATGTCACGGCGCGCACCGGTCAGCAGCGTGGGCTGCACGTAGGTGCCGCCACCGGGGCCGGCGTGGGCCGCGCCTCCGGCTGCCACCGTGGCGCCCTCGGCGCGCGCGATCTCGAAGTACGAGAGCACCTTGTCGCGATGGCGCGGATGGATCAACGGACCGATCTCGGTCGCCGGATCAAGCGGATGGCCAACCTTGAGCGACTGCACCCGGGCCGCGAGCCGCTCGAGGAATTTCGGTGCGATATCCTGCTGGATCAGCAAACGGCTCGATGAAGTGCAGCGCTCGCCATTGAGGCTGTAGATCATGAACACCACGGCATCGAGCGCGCGATCGAGATCGGCATCGTCGAAGACGATCACCGGGTTCTTGCCGCCGAGCTCGAAGTGCACGCGCTTCAGCGTGGCGGCACCCTGGCGCATGATGGCGCTGCCGGTCGAGGATTCGCCGATGAAGGCCACGGCCTTGATGGCCGGATGTTCGGTCAGTGCCTTGCCAGCCTCCTCGCCCATGCCGTGTACCACATTGAGCACGCCGGGCGGCAGCCCAGCACCGAGCGCGATCTGCGCCAGGCGCTGCGCCGTGATCGGGCTCCATTCGGCGGGCTTGTGCACCACCGTGCAACCGGACGCCAGCGCCGGCGCAATCTTCCAGGTGGAGAGCATGAAGGGCGTATTCCAGGGCGTGATCACGCCCACCGGCCCCACCGGCGTGCGCAGCGTGTAGTTCAGGTGGGTTTCGGTCGGCAGCGAGCGCCCGTCGCGCGCACCCTCGGCACGATCGGCGAAGAAGCGAAAATTCTCGGCGCCGCGCACCGCAGCTTTGGACATGAAGCGCAGCGGCTGGCCGGTATCCCAGGATTCGAGCAGCGCCAGCTCTTCGGCGTGCGCCTCGATGGCATCGGCGATGCTGTGCAGCAGGTCGCGGCGCTTGCTGCCGGCCAGTGCGCGCCAGGCCGGAAAGGCGCGCGCGGCGGCCTGGGCGGCGGCATCGACATCGGTGGCGCTGCCGCGTGGCACGCTGGCGATGGCGCTGCCATCCACCGGGCTCGTGGTCGTGAAGCTGGCGCCGCCGGCGCTCTGGCGCGCCTCGCCAGCGATGATGTGCGCCAGCTGGCCGCCGGCGAAGCCCGCCAGGTGACCGGCCAGCTTCTGCAGGTTGCCCGCCAGCGCGCCGCCTGGTGCCGCTTCGTTGTCTTGTGCCGCCATGATGCGCCCCGCCTCCATGCTCGTTTTCGGCAGAACCTTAACATGTTAACTAAACCCTGTCACGGGCAAATACGACCACCTCACGCAAGTGCCGCGAGTCGATTGCCAGCCGATTGTTTAACATGTTAATGTTTTGCCAGGATGCACAGCGCCTGGCCAAGTCTGCACACCACGAACGCGGTCTACGGGACGGCGCTCAACTTCCGCAGTGCCCTGTCGGCCCTCGGCGAGGCCGTCAATGCCCCGCCCTACCTGGCGCCGCCGCGCGCGCCAATCCTGTACCTCAAGCCGCGCAATACCTGGCTCGGGCACGGCATGCCGGTGGTCCTGCCGGCGGGCCACGAAGCCGTGGCCATGGGTCCCACCCTGGGCGTGCTGATCGGCGAGCCTGCCACGCGCGTCAACGCCGCGGCGGCGCTCGGGCATGTGGCCGGGTACACGATCGTCAACGACCTCGCCCTGCCCCACAGCAGCTATTTCCGCCCCGCGATCCAGCAGCAATGCCGCGACGGCTTTTGTCCGATCGGCCCCTGGGTGATCGAGCCTGCGGCAGTCGCCGATCCTGGCGCATTGGCCATCCGTGCCTACCTCAACGACCGGCTGTGCCTGAGCTGCAGCACGGCGGAACTGATCCGCCCGCTCCCGCAGCTGATTGCCGATATCAGCGAGTTCATGACCCTGCGCTGCGGCGATCTACTGCTGGTGGGTCTGCCGGCAAATCTGCCGCTGGCGCGCGCGGGCGATCGCATGGCGATCGAGATCGACGGCCTGGGGCGACTGGAAAATCCGCTGCTTGACGCCGGTGCGGGCTCGGCCGCGGGTGGCGGCGCACCATGAAGCGCGCGCGCATCGCCTGGGCTGGCGCCATTCACGATGCCTTCGAGCTGAACGGCCAGTTGCGACTCGCCGATGGCCGGACCGTCGCGGAAGACCAGGTCGTATGGCTGCCTCCCGTGGACGCGAAGACGGTGTTTGCCGTCGGGCTCAACTACGCCGATCACGTGCGCGAGCTCAGCTTCAAGCCGCCCACCGAACCGCTGGTGTTCCTGAAGGGGCCGAACACGCTCGCCGGGCACCGCGCGCAGACGCCGCGCCCGGCCAGCGTGAAATTCATGCACTACGAGTGCGAACTTGCGGTAGTCATCGGTCGCAGCGCCTGTCGCGTGAACCGTAACGCGGCGCTCGACTACGTGGCCGGCTACACCATCGCCAACGACTACGCGATCCGCGACTATCTCGAGAACTACTACCGCCCGAACCTGCGGGTGAAGAATCGCGACTCCGCCACACTGCTCGGCCCCTGGCTCACTGACGCTGCCGAGGTACCCGACCCGATGCGGCTGGCGCTGCGCACGACGGTGAACGGCAAAGTCACGCAACAGGGCACTACGGCCGACATGATTTTCGGCGTGGCGCAGCTGATCGAGTATCTCAGCGGCTTCATGACACTGGATGCCGGGGATGTCATATTGACCGGCACGCCGGAAGGCGTCGTCAACGTCAATCCCGGTGATGTCGTGGTCACCGAGATCGAATCACTCGGCAGTCTCACGAGCCTGATAGTCGCCGATCCGCGCGACGGCACGCGCGAGGAGTAATCATGGGCAAGCTGGCACTGGCGGCGAAGATCACGCATGTACCGTCGATGTACATCTCCGAACTCCCCGGGCGCCACCACGGCTGCCGCGAGGCGGCGATCGAGGGCCATCGCGAGATCGGCCGGCGCTGCCGCGCGCTCGGTGTCGATACCATCGTCGTGCTCGACGTGCACTGGCTGGTCAACGCGGGCTACCACATCAACTGCGGGCCGCGCTTCAAGGGCACCTACACCAGCAACGAGCTGCCGCATTTCATCCATGACATGACCTATGAATATCCGGGCAACCCGGCGCTCGGCCGGCAGATTGCCGCGCAGGCCACCACACGCGGCGTGCACACGCGGGCGCACGAGATGGCCAGCCTCGAGCTCGAGTACGGCACCCTGGTGCCCATGCGCTACATGAACAGCGACCAGCACTTCAAGGTGGTCTCGGTGGCGGCCTGGTGCGCCTGGCACAAACTGGAAAGCAGCCGCGATTTCGGCGCGGCGCTGGGCGAAGCCATCGCCGCCAGTGACGCCACGGTCGCGGTGCTGGCGAGCGGCTCGCTCTCGCACCGCTTCAGTGACAACGACAGCCCGGAAGAATCGATGTTCGAGATCAGCAACGAATTCTTCCGCCAGGTGGACCTGCGCGTGGTCGAGCTGTGGAAGCGCGGCGAGTTCAAGACCTTCATCGACATGCTGCCCGCGTATGCCGATCGATGCGAGGGCGAAGGCCTGATGCACGACACGGCGATGCTGCTGGGCCTGCTGGGCTGGGATCGCTACCAGCAACCGGTGGAGATCATCACCGACTATTTCGCCAGTTCGGGCACCGGCCAGATCAACGCCATTTTCCCGCTGCCGGCGCGGGCCTGATCGGCAGCGCACACCGCCATGCCACACCTGATCGTCGAATACACCGACAACCTGCGGGCCGAAGGCGACATCCGCGGTCTGCTGCGCAAGGCCAATGCCGTGCTGATCGCGCAAGGGGGCGTGTTCAAGCCCGGTGCCGTGCGCTCGCGCGCCATCGAGCTGCACGACTACTGCATGGCGGACGACCAGGCCGACTACGCCTTCGTGCATTGCACGTTGAAGATCGGCCGCGGCCGCACCGCCGAGGAGCAGCGTAGCGCCTGCAGCGCGCTGTTCGAGATGATCAAGGAGCACTTCGCCGCGCTCTATGCGCGCCGCTACCTGGCCTTGTCGCTGGAACTGTACGAGTTCAACGAAGGCGGCACCTACAAGCACAATAACGTGCACGCGCGCTTTGCCACGCCGCCGGCCCCACCGCCGGGCAGCAGCGTAGCGCGCTGAAACCTGCGAGCGCACCGGAGTCGAACATGAGCATCAACCGCACCGCCACGTTGAGCGCCGCCCAGGTCGAAGACGCCGCACACCGCATCCACAATGCCGAGCGCAGCCGCACGCAGATCGGCCAGCTCTCGCTGCAGTACCCCTCCATGAACATCGAGGATGCCTATGCCGTGCAGCGCCGCTGGGTGGCGATGAAGCTGGCCGAGGGTCGCACACTGCGTGGCCACAAGGTGGGGCTCACTTCGCGGGCGATGCAGCAGTCCTCGAATATCAATGAGCCCGACTTCGGCGATCTGCTGGACGACATGTTCTTTCATTCCGGGGCCGACCTGCCCATGCAGCGCTTCATCGTGCCGCGTGTCGAGGTGGAGCTGGCCTTCGTGCTGGGTCGCCCTTTGCGCGGGCCGGGTGTCACGCTGTTCGATGTGCTGAGCGCCACCGAATACGTGGTGCCAGCCCTCGAGATCATCGATGCGCGTATCCAGCAGATCGATCCTGCGACCAAGACCACCCGCAAGGTGACCGACACCATCTCGGACAACGCCGCCAACGCGGCGGTGGTGATTGGCGGCCGGCCCATCAAGCCGCAGGATGTCGACCTGCGCTGGGTGTCGGCGCTGCTCTATCACAACGGTGGCATCGAGGAATCGGGCGTGGCGGCCGCGGTCTTGAATCATCCGGCCAACGGCGTGGTATGGCTGGCGAACAAGCTCGCGCAATACGGCGTGGGCCTGAGCGCCGGCCAGACGATACTCGGCGGCTCGTTCACGCGGCCCGTGAACGCCACGACCGGCGACCTGTTCCACGCCGACTACGGCGCGCTCGGCGCCATCACCTGCCGTTTCGTCTGAAGGTGCTGCGATGAAGACTCCCGTCAATACATTCAAGGCTGCACTGGCGGCGCGTCGCCTGCAGATCGGGTTATGGAGTGGTCTGGCCGATGGCTATTGCGCCGAGATCTGCGCGGGCGCCGGCTTCGACTGGCTGGCGCTCGACGCCGAGCACGCGCCCAACGATCTGCGCACGCTGCTGGCGCAATTGCAGGCTGTGGCGCCCTACCCGGTAGCGCCGGTGGTGCGCGCTACCATTGGCGACACCGCACACATCAAGCAGCTTCTTGATCTTGGCGCACAGACACTGCTGGTGCCGATCGTCGAGACCGCCGAACAGGCGTCCGAGCTGGTACGCGCAACGCGCTATCCGCCGCAGGGCATACGCGGTGTCGGCAGCGCGCTGGCGCGCGCCTCACGCTGGAATCGTTACCATAACTACCTGCACGAGGCCGACGAGCAGATCTGCCTGATCGTGCAGATCGAGACGCCGCGCGGCATCGAACACCTCGATGCGATCGCGCGCGTACCGGGCGTGGACGCGGTCTTCATCGGTCCCGCCGACCTCAGCGCTTCGATGGGTCATCGCGGACAACCCGATCATCCGGAAGTACAGGCCGTGATGGAACAGGCGGTGGCGCGCATCCTGGCCGCCGGCAAGGCCGCCGGTACGCTGCTGGCCAATGAAACGCTGGCGCGCAAATTCATCGCGCTCGGCTGCAGCTTCGTCGCAGTGGGCGTGGATACGCTGCTGCTGGCGCGGGCCACGCAGGAGCTGGCGCGACGCTTCAAGGATGCTGGTGGTGCGCATGCGGCGCTTTGACCAATCGCTGCCGATGGCGCTGCTGGCGGCGCGCGAATCGATCATGGCCTTTTTCCGCCCGCATCTGAACGAGCTGGGCCTGACCGAGCAGCAGTGGCGCGTGATCCGCGTATTGCGCGAACACGACGAGCTCGAGTTCCACGAGCTGGCCAGCATCGCCAAGCTCCTGCCGCCGAGCCTCTCGGGCATGCTCACGCGGCTCGAGCGCCTGCGGCTGATCAAGCGCCGCAAGCGCAGCAGCGATCAGCGGCGGCTGCACATCGCGCTCAGCCCCGAGGGTGTGGCGCGCTTCGATGTGGCCAGCCGGCAGATGGAACGTATCTACCGCGATATCGAACAACGCTTCGGCAAGCGGCGCCTCGCATCGCTGTTCAGCCTGCTGCACAGTGCGCGCGCCCTGCAGCCGGATCAGCCCACACAACCGACCCAGCGCCGCAGGAACCGGGAGCAGACGCGATGAGTGCCATGACCACGGGCCAGGTGATCACCGCAGCGCTGATCGCGCATGGCGTCGACACGGTGTTCGGCATCCCTGGCGCGCACATGTACGACTTCAATGACGCGCTCGCGCAGCGCCAGGACAAGCTGCGCTTCATCACCACGCGCCACGAACAGGGCGCGGGCTACATGGCTTTCGGTTACGCCAAGTCCACCGGCAAGGTGGGCACTTACACCGTGGTGCCTGGCCCTGGCGTGCTCAACTCGGGTGCCGCCCTGTGCACCGCCTATGGCGCCACCGCGCCGGTGCTGTGCATCACCGGCAACATCATGTCGCACCTGATCGGCCAGGGTCGCGGCCAGCTGCACGAGCTGCCCGATCAACTGGCGCTGCTGCGCGGACTCACTAAGTGGAGCGAGCGCATCAATCATCCGACCGAAGCGCCACAGGTCATGGCGGAGGCCTTCAGGCAACTGCGCAGCGGGCGCGTGCGCCCGGTAGCCGTGGAGGCGCCCTGGGATGTGTTCGGCATGAAGGCCGAAGTCGCGCAGTTCGCGCCGCTCGCCCCGCCCGCGCCACCGCCGCCAGACCCCGATGCCGTGCTGGCCGCGGCGCAGCTGATCGCCGGCGCGAAGCGCCCGCTGATCTGTGTCGGCGCTGGCGCGCTCGATGCGGGCGCGGAAATCCTTGAACTGGCGCAGCAGCTGCAGGCGCCGGTGACCGCGCATCGCAGTGGCAAGGGCATTGTCAGCGAAGACCTGCCCTATGGCATGTCGAGCGTTGCGGCCTGGGAATACTGGCGCGAGTGCGACCTGCTGATCGGCATTGGCAGCCGCCTCGAATTGCCCTACATGCGCTGGCGCTGGCAGCCCTCGGGTCTGAAGGTGGTGCGCATCGACATCGACCCCACCGAGATGGTGCGGCTGAAACCCGATGCTGCGATTGTCGGCGACGCTGCTATCGGCACGCGTGCGCTCAGCGCCGCGCTGGCGCGCATCGACCAGAAGCGCGCACCGCAGAGCGCAGCCTTTACCGCCATCAAGCAACGGGCCCAGGCCGCCATCCAGTCGGTGACACCGCAGATGTCGTATATCAATGTGATGCGCGCGGTGCTGCCGCGCGACGGCTTCTATTGCGAGGAGATCTCGCAAGTCGGCTTCACCTCGCGCTTCGGCTTCCCGGTCTACCAGCCGCGCCAGTACGTCACCTGCGGCTACCAGGACAACCTGGGCTTCGGCTTCAATACCGCGCTGGGCGTGAAAGTCGCGAATCCTGACAAACCTGTGGTTGCAGTGAGTGGCGACGGCGGCTTCCTGTTTGGTGTGCAGGAGCTCGCGACCGCCGTGCAGTACGGCATCAACCTGGTCACGGTGGTGTTCAACAACTCGAGCTTCGGCAACGTGCGCCGCGACCAGGTGGAGCGCTACGGCAGCCGTTTCCTGGGCGCCGAACTGCGCAACCCCGATTTCGTGAAGCTTGCCGACAGCTTCGGCGCGCTGGCGCTCAGGGCCGATACGCCAACCGAACTGCAGGGGGCGCTGGAGAAAGCGCTGGCCGCAGGCAGACCGGTGGTGATTGAAGTGCGCAACCCGCCGGGCGGCGAGACCTCACCGTGGAGTTTCATACACCCGGCGGCGCCCTAGAGCCGCACGCGCCGCTCGATGCGCTGGCGATTGAGGATGCGGCTGGCGATCTCCTCGATACTGCACTCCGTGGTATCGAGACTCGGCAGCCCGGCGCGCGCGAACATCGCCTGCGCAGCGCGCAACTCGTAGTGCACTTGCTGCGATGAGGCGTAGCGGCTGTTGGGCCGCCGTTCCTGGCGGATCTGCTGCAGCCGTTCGGGATTGATCGTCAGACCGAACAGCTTGTGACGCCACGGCAGCAACACCGCCGGCAGGTCCGGATGCTCCAGTTCGTCATCGGTGAGCGGATAGTTGGCCGCCAGCACGCCGTACTGCAGCGCCAGGTACAGGCAGGTGGGCGTCTTGCCCGAACGCGATACGCCCACCAGCACCACATCGGCCGCGGCGTAGTCGCGATTGCCGGAGCCGTCGTCATTGGCGAGCGCAAAGTTGGTGGCATTGATGCGCGCCGAGTAAGTCTCGACATCCGCCATGCCGTGCGCGCGCCCGCTGGCGTGCGCCGAGGGCATGCCCAGCTCCGCTTCCATCGGTCCGAGGAAGGCGTCGAAGAAATCCAGGAACAGCGCGTTGGCCTTGCGAAGGCGCTCGCGCACCTGGTCATCCACCAGGGTCGCGAACACGATCGGGCGCAGCGCGCTCTCGCCTGCCGCCGCATCGATGCGCGCCACCACTTCGTCGGCCTGCGCCACGGTCGCGATGAACGGCAAGGACACCGAGCGGTACGGCGTACCCTGGAACTGCGTCAGCAGGCTGTGACCCATGGTCTCGGCCGTGACGCCCGTCTGGTCGGACACAAAAAACACCGTGCGCATGCGCGAATCAACTCCTGCAGCGATGGCGGGCAGACAGCAGTGTCCCACGCGGCCAAATGATGGACAATACGCTTCCAGCTTAGGATCGTGGAGCGCTGCGCAGTGACGGTGTACGTACTGGCTTTCGACGAAGTGGGTATGCAGGATATCGAGCGCGTCGGCGGCAAGAACGCCTCGATCGGCGAACTGCTGCGCGCGCTCACGCAGCTCGGCGTACGCGTGCCACAGGGCTTCGCAACCACCGCCGATGCTTACCGCGAGTTCCTGGACACGGGCGGCCTCGCCGCCCGCATTGCCGCGGAACTCAAGCGCCTCAATGTCGAAGACGTGACGGCGCTGGCGCAGAGCGGCGCACGCATCCGCCAGTGGATCATGGAGACGCCCTTCAACGCGGCACTGCAAGACGCCGTGCTGGCGCGCTGGCGCGCCATGGACGCCGGCCACGGCATTGCGGTCGCGGTGCGCTCTTCAGCGACGGCCGAAGACCTGCCGGAGGCTTCATTCGCGGGCCAGCAGGAGACTTTTCTCAATGTGCGCGGTGCCGAGGCCGTGCTCAAGGCGATGCACGAGGTCTACGCCTCGCTGTTCAATGATCGCGCGATCGCCTACCGCGTGCACCAGGGATTCGAGCACTCGCAGGTAGCGCTCTCGGTGGGCGTGCAGCACATGGTGCGCAGCGACCTGGGCGCCAGCGGCGTGCTGTTCACGCTCGATACCGATTCGGGTTTCCGCGATGCGATCTTCGTCACCAGCGCCTACGGCCTCGGCGAAACCGTGGTGCAAGGCGCGGTGAACCCCGATGAATACTATGTGTACAAGCCGGCGCTCCGTGCCGGCAAGCGCGCGATCCTGCGCCGCAACCTCGGTGCCAAGGCCATCAAGATGGTGTATGCCGACGCAGGCAGCGCCGAGCGCGTGCGCACGATCGACGTGCCGGCCGAGGAGCGCACACGCTTTTCACTGAGTGATGCCGAGGTCGAGGCCCTGGCGCGCCAGGCGCTGCTGATCGAGGAGCACTACCGCTGCCCCATGGATATCGAGTGGGCGCGCGACGGACAGGACCAGCAGCTCTACATCCTGCAGGCCCGACCCGAGACCGTGCAGAGCCGTGCCGGCCGCACCCTGCAGCGCTACACGCTGCAGCAGCGCTCGAAGGTGCTGGCCGAGGGGCGCGGCATTGGCGGGCGCATCGGCAGTGGCGCCGCGCGCGTGATCCGCTCGCCCAAGCAGATGGCGCTGGTGCAGCCCGGCGAAGTGCTGGTCGCCGACATGACCGACCCCGACTGGGAGCCGGTGATGAAGCGCGCCGCGGCCATCGTCACCAATCGCGGTGGCCGCAC
>Ga0075018_10000282_pt1 | contig 14725 bp, 11 predicted proteins | sample ColStrG_CSR_2014_FD_71471 | JGI IMG/M metagenome (GOLD analysis project Ga0075018, IMG submission 71471) | Freshwater sediment microbial communities in response to fracking from Pennsylvania, USA - Cold Stream Run_MetaG_CSR_2014 | ecosystem: Environmental > Aquatic > Freshwater > Creek >... | reverse complement strand
GCCAGCCTCATCAGCGTTCCCATCCAGGAGAACTGGAACTTTGGCATCGGGCCGAGCAGCCGGATCCAGAATGTTATGAACGTCCAGCCGGTAATTCCGGTCAGCGCGAGCAAGGACTGGAACCTCATCATCCGCTGGATTACACCGGTCATCTACCAACCCGTTGGCGCTCAATCCGGCTTCTACGGCTTCGGAGACATGCAGCCTGCATTTTTCCTCTCCCCGAAGAAGAGCAAGGTGATCTGGGGTGTCGGGCCGCAATTGCTTCTGCCCACTGCGACCAAGACGGGTATTCTGGGGCAGGGCAAATTTGGTATGGGCCCAACCGCCGTCGCCTTGCTACAGCCGGGCAAGTGGACGTTGGGACTGCTGGTGAATAACGTCTGGTCCGTTGCTGGTCATTCCGATCTGCCCGATGTGAACCAGTTCCTGCTGCAATACTTCATCAACTACAACTTACAGAAGGGCTGGTATCTCACCTGGCAGCCCACCCTGACGGCCAACTGGGAGGCCACCAATGGCGGGCGATGGGTGGTGCCTATGGGGGGCGGCATCGGACGCATCATGCGCCTGGGGTTTCAGCCGGTCAACGTCGGGCTTCAGTTCTACGGCAACGCCGTCCATCCACCCGGCGCTTCGCCCTGGGGTATGCGGATATCAATGGCATTCCTGTTCCCCAAGTTAAGCAAAGAGCAGCAGAAGATGATGATGGAGCAAAAACTGAAACAGATGGACCAACAGCAACCGAAGAAGCAGTGACCCAAGAATGTTCCGCGGAGACCCGCTACTGTTAATTCTGACAGTTCCGCCCTGCGCCCCCGCAGGATAGCATCCACGCCTGATGCGGCCGGTTGGTCCCACTCGCTCACCTTCGGAATCGCCTTTTCGACGGGAGAACGGGCAACAGCGTGGGATCCGGACGGATTTTCCGCCGGTTTTGCAGCAGGTGTCACACCCCCGGCAGGATTATTGTTGACCAAGGGAGCAGCAGACTTTCGAGGTGACATGGAGCAGCCGGCACTGTCCCAGCAACGGGTGGCTACGAACGGTGGGACGTCCGGTGGCGTCTCGCTGGTTCGCGGAGGCCCATTCTACCGTGCGCAGGAGGCTGTGCGGCTCATCAAGCCGGATGGCTGGAACCTGGGCAGAAGAATAACCGTCGCCATCGCTGTCGGCTGGTTTCCCCTGGTCCTGATTACCCTGCTGTTCAACCCTGGCGCCGTCCTCGGCCTGCTTACCGACTATCCCATCAACGCCAGACTGCTGGTCGGCGTCCCCGTGTTGCTGGTGGGACAGCGGGTCATGGAAGCGACGTTCCGCACTATGGTGGGACAGATACGCGAATGCGGACTGCTGCCGCCGCCAGAGCTGGAGCGAATGGACCAGGTCATTGTCAATCTTATGCGGCTGCGTGATTCGTTCATCCCCGAATTGGTGATCGTAGGGGCGGGGTATGCCCACGTGGCACAGGGGGTAACCAGCCATATAGCGTTGGCACGGCCCTGGGCATTGGCCGGAACCCACCTGTCCGCCGCTGCCTGGTACTTCGTCCTGGTCAGCCAGTTGTTGTATCAGCTTCTGTTGGGAATCAGCTTGTGGAAATGGCTGCTCTGGTCGGTCTTCCTCTTCCGGTTATCGAAGCTCGACATGCAACTGGTTCCGACTCATCCCGATCATCACGGCGGGATCGGGTTTCTTGGCATCTCCCCGCTGGGGATTGCGCCCACGATCTTTGTAGTCGCCACGACAGTCGGCGGAACCTGGAGGGTCGAGATCCTGCGCCAGGGGGCGCATCTGATGAGCTTTAAGTCTTATGCCATCGTTCTGGTGGCGATCATGCTCATCGGCGCCCTGGGGCCTTTGGTTTTCTTCGTGCCGAAGCTGGGGCGCCTGCGCCGCAAAGGAATCCTGCAGTATGGGATACTCGCGCAGCTGCACAGTACAGATTTTCACAAGAAATGGATATTGGGCCGCGCCGGACACGAAGAGGAGTTCCTCACCGCCCCGGACGCAAGTTCGGTTACGGATTATGGGACCACGTACGAAAGCATCGAGGGGATGCAGCCGTTTCCTTATGATAGAACGGCGGTTGGCGCGCTGATCCTGGCGCTGGTCATTCCCATGCTGCCAGTGGTTCTCGCCGAGATTCCGTTATCTGAAGTGTTGAAGGGATTGCTGCAGGCGGTGAGATAGAGCCGGCGAGTATTCGCAATGGGCTGCAAATCCAGAAGATGTATTGAGCTACGGAGACACCTATGGCAATCGCAAAAATGCAACCGCTGCAGAAGTTTGATTTGGGCAGCGCAATGGTCTCATGGGAGCAACGGCGCGCCGAAGGCAAGGCGCTTCGCCGCACGAACCCGCGCGAGTCGCATGCCAGGTGGAATCCCGGGAAGAACCGGCCTGATCCACTGAAGTTGCTGGCTGAAAGCAACCAAGGCCGGCAGGCGCATCTGGTCCCGCTGCGCATGGGACGCATGGCGGCCTCGCCGTTCGCATTCCTGCGGGGCTCGGCCTGCGTGATGGCCGCTGATCTTTCCACATCGCCCATCACCGGCATTCCCGTGGTGATGGACGGCGACGCCCACCTGAACAACTTTGGTTTCTACGGCACGCCAAGCCGGGAAGTAGTTTTTGATCTGAATGATTTTGATGAAGCGGTCGTCGGGCCCTGGGAGTGGGACTTGAAGCGGTTGGTGGCCAGCGTCAACGTCGCGGGCCGGCAGAATGGCCTGAATCGCCGCGAACGGTCGGCGGCAGTGGTGCGTTGCGTCCAAGGCTATCGTTTCAATGCCAACCGTCTTCAGGACATGGGCGTTCTCGACGTTTGGTATCTCCACGCCTATCCGGGGCGCGAGAACCCGATGGTCAAGATCGATCCCAAATCCCGGGCGGTTCTCACCAAGACTGTCGCCAAGGCCCTGCGCACCGACAACCGCAATCTGCTGCCCAAGGTTGCCGACCGCAAGGGCGATGGATCGTGGAGCTTCAGAAACGACCCGCCCGTGCTGACCCGGGTCAGCAAAGAGACCAAGGCAAAAGTGATCGAAACCCTGAACCAGTATGCGTTCACCCTGGGGCCGGAGCGGCGCATGATGCTCGGCCGCTATCATGTGGCCGATGTTGCGCACCGTGTGGTCGGCGTCGGCTCGGTGGGCACCAGGGCATATCTGGTATTGCTGTTCGGGGTAGGGGATGACGATCCCCTGTTCCTGCAGGTGAAGGAGTCGGTGGCTCCCGCGCATGCTCCCTACCTTCCGCCTGTCCCCGAAGAATTCCGGCACCAGGGCAAACGCGTGGTGACGGGACAGCATGCGCTGCAGGCTTCCTCTGACCCGATGCTGGGTTACGCCAGCATGGATGGCCGCGACTACCACGTGCGGCAGATGAAAAACCTGAAGGCGTCGATTCCCGTGGAATGGCTGACCGGCGCATCCTTCAACTTCTACGCGTGGGCGTGCGCCATCATCCTGGCCCGAGCCCACGCCCGAACCGGTGATCTGGCCCGCATCGCCGGCTACTGTGGCAACTCCAAGGTGCTGGATGAAGCTTTGGCCGAATGGGCTGAAGCCTACGGAGACCAGACTGAGCGCGACCACGATGTGCTGGTGAAGGCAATTAAGAGTGGGAAAGTGAAGGTTATGACTGAAGCCTAATGCGCCATCAGGCATGGACCTGCCACGAGGTAACCTTCCGCCGATGCCGAAGCGTTTCTGATTCTTGCGTTTCTTTCTGCCCTTGGTGATTGCAGGCAGGACACAACCGGAGGCTTGGGTGACCTTCATCGATGCGGATCGAGATGCGAACCGTTCTAAAACTCGCTGGGCTGGCTGGATTGGTGGCGTGGTCCCTGGGAGTAGCGTTTGCTCAGGATCTGGCTCCCCGCGCTTATATCATCACCCCGATCCATTCCAACGCCGTCACGCTGACCTACTCCTTCTCCGGCGGTAGCATTCTCCTCGAGGGCGCAGCTCCGATTACGGATGCAAGTGGAAAAATCAATACATCGGTCGTGAGCTATTTTCACACCCTCAGTTTCTTCGGACGCTCCGCCAACATTACAGCGTCGTTGCCCTACGGAGTCGGTAACTTCCAGGGAAAGGTGAGAGGTACTGAGGCTACGGCGTACCGCTCCGGTCTGCAGGATGCGGGCTTTCGCTTCTCGGTGAACCTCCTGGGCGGTCCGGCCATGGACACAAAGAATTTTCTTCGCTGGCGGCAAAAGACGGTCCTCGGCGCCAGCCTGAAGGTCATCGCACCCACGGGCCAGTACGACCCAACCAAGGCGCTCAATTTCAGCGCGAATCGTTGGGCTTTCAAGCCGGAACTGGGCTACTCGCGCCGTTGGGGCGGTTGGGTGCTCGATGCTTACGGAGCGGTCTGGCTGTTCACCACCAACCCTGAATATTTCTCGCACACCCGGTATTCTCCCGGCACCAATACCCGGTCGCAACGCCCGATAGGAGCCTTTGAAGGTCATCTCAGCTACGATTTCAAACCACGGCTGTGGGCCTCGCTGGACGTCAACTACTGGATCGGCGGCCGCACCAGCCTCAATGGTGTGGAGAATCCCAACACGTTACAGGAGAACTCTCGCGTTGGAGCCACGTTCTCTGTCCCCGTGAGCAAGCACCAGTCTTTGAAATTCAACTACAGCGATGGTGCGTACATCCATTTCGGAGGAGACTTTCACAACGTTTCCGTCGCCTGGCAGTACAGTTGGCTGGGCCGGCCAAACTGAATCCAACCAAGCCCAAAGTCGGTGGGTTGTTGACTGTGATCTCAGTCACTGCTTGCCGAATCGTTCCGACCTATAAGAGGTAGGGAGAGATCCCGATGGAAGCGATCGATCTAAGACAGGGGGGCATATCGAGGAATATTCTTCTCGCCGCCCAGTCTGATCAGCATGACAATAGTGTCGCCGCCAGCCCGCTGCCCAAGCCTGCCACCCGGCCATACCCGGCGCAATACGTTTCGCCCTGGACAATGAAGGATGGCACCCAGGTGATCCTGCGGCCCATCCGCCCTGAGGATGAGCCACTGATGGTGAAGTTCCATGAAGCGCTTTCTGAGCGCAGCGTGTTTCTTCGCTATTTTCAGTTGTCCAAGCTCAGCCAGCGAGTGACTCACGACCGGCTGAGCCGAATCTGTTTTCTCGACTACGACCGCGAGCTTGCGCTTGTCGCCGATCACACTCTGCCGGACACGGGCGAGCACGAAATCCTCGCCATCGGCCGACTGAGCAAGCTTGACGGGAGCAACGCCGCCGAGGTGGCGCTTCTGGTGCGTGACCAGTATCAGCGTCGTGGTTTGGGAATCGAGTTGCTGCGGCGGCTGATCCAGGTGGCGCGCGACCAACACCTGGATTCGGTGCAAGCCTACCTGCTCCGGGAGAACATCGAAATGCGCCGCCTCATCGAGAAGCTGGGTTTCCAGATTGAGCCGGCCGACGAGGCCGGAGTTCACCTTACTATTCTCAGCCTGAATAACGGGTGAATTTCCTCCAACTCATGGCGGGTGGCACTTGTAGCCGTTGACCCTCTGCCCCTTTACAAAAACGCAAGGAGCGGAGCACCCCTATTCCAAGTCAGCCTTTGCCCCGATGTGTACATCCCCAGTGCCAGGGTTGCGAGTCTGGATTCCAATTGGGGCCGCACGGGCGGGGACGCCCGCGCCCACATTGGTCGCCGAGGGTGTGATTCAGATCACAAATGCTTGTGACTCCTGACGCTGCGGGCCTTGGAGCCTGCCCCGATAATAGCCCTCAAGTCGGGGAATAATAAGTGAAGCGAATAACCCACAACTTGGACCGCCAAGGAGGCGATTAAATGGATACGCGGCATCGGGTGTTCCTGCTTTTTGCTTTCATCCTTATATTGATGCTGCTGACGGGAACCGGCTACGCGATTCCGGCTTTCTCCCGCCAGTACGGCACTTCGTGCGCCACCTGTCATGTGAACTTTCCCAAGCTCAACGATTTTGGCAAGGCGTTCAAAGACGCGGGATTCAAGTTTCCCAAGGACGATGAGACCTTCATCAAGATCCCTCCCGTGATGCTGGGGGCCCCGGCCCAGAAGGAGTTGTGGCCCCATACCATATTTCCGGGAGTCATTCCTGGCCTGCCGCCGATCTCGCTGCGCTTCAATCAGTTCTTCCAGGTGACCAGCAATAATCGGAACAACTTCAATGCCCAGGTTGCGCCGGGCACGGTTGCGCCTTTCATCCCCCGAACGGATTTCCAGCCGGGTTTCTTCAGCATCTTCACTGCGGGAAATTTCGGAAGCGACATCGCTTTCTGGGTGGACGATGACATCAGCATCTCAGGTGCGAATGCCAACGGAGGCTTGGGCGACGCTTACCTGAGGTTTGTGAACGTAGGCCGTTTTTTAAAAATGCCGACCGACTCGCTGACCCTGAAAGTTGGGCAGTTCGAACTCGATCTGCCCTTCACCCAAGCTCGCGGCTACGATATCAGCCCCTATGACATTTACACCCAGGCCAACATCGGAGCCGTGAACCCGGCGTATCCTCAGCAATTTGTCAACAACAGTTTTGTACTGGCCGGGCCCGGACGAGGGGTGGAGTTGAGCGGAGGCCACCACTACGGAGGCTACCGCTACGCCATCGCAATCGTGGACCAGAACACCAGCGGCACACCGCCCACCAACTATCCAAACGTTCCATCGGGAACGGGAGGCAATAGCGGCGGTGTCGGTTTCTTCTCGGACTCGAACTTCAAGGATTTGTATGGCCGCCTGGCGTATCGCTTCAACCTGGAGCGTGACCCAGCCAGCCGAAAAGAAATTCAAGCCGCGGGAGCTACGGGGCCTCGCGATCATACTTATTTGACCCTGGGTACGTACTATCTCTACGGGCGCTCGGTGCAGCGGGTCTCGGGCTTCTTGCCCAATGGCACCACGGGCACGGTGCTCACTGCTCGCGAGCCGTTCTATCGTGTGGGAGGCGACTTCGACTTCAACTACCGCAGCCTGGACATCTATGGCCTGTATATGGCCGGACACGATAACGACGTGCTGCCCTTCATTCCTGCCGGTCTGACAGGCCCCACGGGATTCATTTCGGGGAGAGCGGCCACTTTCTCCGGCGGCTTCATCCAGGCGGACTACCTTGTGTATCCGTGGATGATGACCATCATGCGCTGGGATCGAGTGGGCTCGACTTCCGACTTCCTGAACGCAAGCGCCGCAACACCGCCGTCGACACCCTTCTTCGCGCCCTTCAGTTCGGTGCGAAACCGGTTTACACCGGGCGTACAATTCCTGATTCACGCCAACATCAAGGCGTCGTTCGAATACCAGATCCGGCCCAGGCAGGTGGTCTACAATCCTGGGACGACCGCACAACTGGTCAGCCCGTTCCGTACCAACACGGCTACTGCGGCATTGGAATTCGTATACTAATTTCAGGGGAGGACCGCCTCCCCACTATTTCTTACACTTTGAAACGAGGAGAAAAAATAATGAAACGCAGTCTTGTCCTGGCAGTGCTGGTGATTACAGCATGTGTGACTTCGGAAGCTGGCACGATCAGCGGGAAAGTTTCGGGCGTCGCGGGCGAGTCGGTGGTTTACGTGGATGCAATCCAGGGAAAAACCTTTCCGGCTCCAACGCAACAGCCCGTGATCGATCAGAAGGGTTTGATGTTTGCGCCGCATATCGTGGTGGTGCAGCAAGGCACGACTGTGGAATTCCTCAACAGCGACAGTGTTGCCCACAACGTGTTTTGGATCTCGATCGGGGGCAACAAGAAGCTTGGCCACAACCTGGGCACCTGGCCGAAGGGCGAAAAGCGCGCGTTCAAGTTTGACAATCCTGGGGCAGTGCCGTTGTTGTGCAATGTCCACCCGGAGATGTCCGGCTACGTTGTCGTAGCACCGACCCCGTACTTTGCTCTGACCGACAAGTCGGGCGCTTACAAAATCGAGAACGTCCCGGACGGCAGCTACACTGTGACGGCGTGGCATGAAGGCGCCAAGAACCAGTCCAAGCCAGTCACTGTGGCGGGCGACAGCAAAGCGGACTTCACCCTGAGCAAGTAAGGCAACAATCAGGGAGCGGGCGGTCACGGTCCGCTCCCCGCCTTTCTTCGAGTAGAATGCTTTCCATTCAACGAACACACTGGAACCGCCATCTTGCTGAAACGGTACAAAGACAAAAAAGTGGATAGGGATTGGTTGAACACCAACTTTCCCTGCATGATGGCTTGCCCAGCCCACACCAACGCTGGGCGTTATGTCGGGCTCATTGCGGAAGGGCGTTTTGAGGAAGCTTACAAGTTTGCCCGCGATCCCAATCCGCTGGCGAGTATCTGCGGCCGAGTCTGTGCTCATCCCTGCGAGACTGCTTGTCGTCGCGGGGATATCGATCGCCCCATCGCAATACGAGCCCTCAAGCGTTTTCTAACGGAGCGGCACGGGCCTGAATCCAAGCATCCCGTTGACATCAACGCGGGCCGGGGTCAGAACAAGTTGCCGTTCAAAGTAGCCGTGGTCGGCGGTGGGCCGGTAGGACTATCGGCGGCTCACGACCTGGCTCTCATGGGCTACTCGGTCACGATTTTTGAAGCCGCTCCCGTTGCCGGCGGAATGCTTTACCTCGGTATCCCCGAATACCGTCTGCCCCGTGACGTGGTGGAAGCGCAAGTGCGCGAAATTCTTGCGACCGGCGACATTACTCTTAAGCTCAATCAGTCAGCCGGCCGCGACTTCATGATTTCCGACCTGCGCCACCAGGGCTTCGATGCGGTGCTGATTGCCGTGGGCGCGCATCGCAGCCGCGATCTCACCATTCCGGGGGTTGACCTGGACGGCGTTTACAAAGGCATCGATTTCCTGCTAAACGTGAATCTCGGGTACAAGTTCACCATCGGCAAGAAAGTGATTGTGATCGGCGGCGGGAACGTGGCCATGGACGTGGCGCGTTCAGCGGCTCGCGAAGTTGTCCGCCAGCATGTCGCGGGAGTAGAAGATCTCGAGCCTTCAGAGGAAAACGTCAGTGCCGTGGCCACGAAAGAAATGGTGGACGTGTCACTCTCCGCACTTCGCCTGGGCGCGCAGGAAGTGCATCTCGTGTGCCTGGAAAAACGGGAAGAAATGCCGGCGGCACTGGAAGAGATCGAAGAGGCCGAAACCGAAGGTATCGTCATGCATCCCGGCCTCGGCCCCAAGCGCATGATCGGCAAAGACGGCAAAGTTGTGGCGTTAGAGACGCTGACGACCAAATGGGTCTTCGATCAGAACAAGCGCTTCAATCCCGCATTCTACGAGGGCAGTGAAACGCAACTGGAGTGCGACACCATCATCATGGCCATCGGGCAAGCACCCCGGTTGGACTTTCTCAAGCCCGAAGACAGCGTGGAACTGTCCCCCCGCGGGCTCATCGCGGTGAATCCGCAAACTCTGATGACCTCGGCGAACGGAATCTTTGCCGGCGGCGATTGCGTCTTCGGCCCGCGTTTGATCATTGACAGCGTGGCTGATGGCAAGCGCGCCGCGGTCGGAATTGACGAATTCTTGCGTGGCCGCAAGCATCCCGAGCCCATGGTCGAAGTCGAAGTGTTCAAGCGCCACAGCATGCCGCTGGAGTTGTTGGATCTGGCGCGCCCGCCGATTCCGATGCTTCCCCTCGAGCGCCGTACCGGAGTGACCGAGGTTGAGGTCGGTTACGACGCTGCCTCCGCGATGGAAGAAGCCCAGCGCTGCCTGCACTGCTGGGTGAACACGGTCTTCGAGGGCACTCCGGAAGACGGGAGCATGTGCATCCTTTGCGGCGGTTGCGTGGATGTGTGTCCGGAAAACTGCCTGCAGTTGGTGTCGCTGGATCGCATCCAGTTCGGCGCCGACGCCGTGCAGCATATCCGCGAACATCAGGAATTGTTTGGCGTCGAACTCGACGAAGTCGCGGCCGATGAACTTGGCATCGTGACCGGGTCAGCCATGCTGAAGGACGAGACGCGCTGCATCCGCTGCGGACTCTGCGCCATGCGTTGTCCGGTCGGCACCATCACCATGGAGTCTTACAACCTGGTTTCTGCCGAGCCGACTCGACTGATTTCGGTGGAATCCATTGATGGACCGCTCAGAACCAAAGCGCCAGTCTTGGCTGGAGGCCCCAGGTAACCATGTCAGAAGAAAAACAAATCACGCCGGCGGAAGGAAACAAAGAGTTCGACCGCCGCGCTTTTTTCGTTAAGCTGGGATTGGGATCGCTGAGTATCGCTGCTGCCGGCACGGCGGCGTTCGCGTACCAGTTTCTCTCGCCCAATGTTTTGTTCGAGCCTTCTCCCATCGTCAACGCAGGCAGGCCGGAAAGCTATGCTGTGGATTCGGTGACCCTGGATGTGAACTCGGGAATCTATCTCATCCATGCCCAGGAAGGTTTTTTTGCGCTGAGCGCTGTCTGTACCCACCTCGGCTGCCTGACCGCATGGAAACCGGAGTTGGGCATCATCGCCTGCCCTTGCCATGGCAGCAAATTCAAGCGCGGCGGGGAAAAGATTGAAGGCCCGGCTCCCAAACCGCTGCCCTGGCTGCAGACCTGGGTCAGCGATGAGGGTGATCTGATGGTGGACCGTTCCATCAACATTCGTCCCATGCAGTTTGTGAGGGTGTGAGCGTGGCGAAAACAATTACGAACTATTTCGAGGAGTTACGCGGTACGCGGGTGTGGCGCTCGGTTTTCCGCGGCGGGACCGGATCCAGCACTCTGCGCCGATCCCTGGCTGTGCAGCAGAACGTGTTCCTGCACCTTTTCTCCACCAAGGTTCGGACCCGCATGCTCAGCTTCAGCGCGACCTGGTATCTGGGCACTCTGACCTTCGGAACATTTCTCATCTTGGTGGCCACCGGCATTCCCCTGATGTTTTATTACCATCCCTCAGTACCGCAGGCCTATGCCGATACCAAGGATTTGCAGTTCGTAGTTTCTTCCGGCTTATTTCTGCGCAACCTCCACCGCTGGTCGGCGCATGCCATGGTCTTCCTGGTTTTCGCGCATATGTTCAAAGTTTTTTACCGCGGCGCTTATCGTGCGCCCCGCGAATTCAACTGGGTGATTGGAGTCATCCTGCTGCTGGTCACGCTGCTGCTCAGTTACACGGGGTATCTGCTGCCCTGGGATCAGTTGGCGTTCTGGGCGATCACGGTGGGATCTAATATTGCGTCTGCTGTGCCGGTGTTGGGCAACAAAGTCCACTTCTTGATGCTGGGCGGAAACATGGTGAACGCCAACGCTCTGCTGCGCTTTTACGTGTTGCACTGCATGATTCTGCCCCTGGTGGCGATGCTTTTTGTCGCAGTGCATTTCTGGCGCATTCGCAAAGATGGCGGCCTCTACGCGCACCAAAGTGAGCCCAGAACAGTCGCGGCTCAATCGGTGACGGCGGCCGTGAAAGGAGCGCAATAGCCAATGACCGATCCGAAGGATTTTATCGCTGGCATGGACTCGAATGCCCGTAAGTCGCCGACCCGGGTTGTGTTCGTCACCCGGCGAACCTCGGCCCAGGTCAAGGCTACGGACGAAGCCCAGGTGCAGACGTATCCCGAAGTCCTGTTCCGCGCCATTGTCGCCATCGAGGTGCTGACCATCGCGCTGGTGGGCGTGTCTCTTCTGTTCAACGCGCCCCTTGAGGGTATTGCCGATCCCTCGCATACGCCGAACCCCGCTAAGGCGCCCTGGTACTTCCTCGGACTGCAGGAAATGCTGCACTACTTTCCCCCGGTGGTGGCGGGCGTGCTGGTTCCGACTCTGGTGGTGATCGCGCTGATTGTGATTCCGTATTTCAACATCAACATCGAGGCCGAAGGCTTGTTCCTGAAGGATCGCAAACGCCGCATCCTTATTTTCTACGTGGTCGCGGCTGCGCTTTCTCTGTTCTTGTTGTGGTTTGATGTGTACGTGGCGCTGGCGCCGACCCTGATCGTCGCTGGGTTCATGATGCTGGCGGCGCAAAGTTCTCCGCTGTCGCCTTCGGCTTTCCGGCGTTATCTGGCTGCCAAACCGCTTTCCTTCTGGATCATGACCTGGTTTCTGTTCGAACTGGCCGTGCTCACAGCGGTTGGCACTTTCTTTCGCGGCCCAGGCTGGTCCTGGGTGTTGCCCTGGAGAAGCTAATTGCAATCATCCCCCAAGAACTCGACGTCCATGTGGCAGAAGTTGTTCGGCCATCCGGTTCGCGCTTTTGGCGTAGTCAGCCTGCTGTTACTGGTTTCGCTGGCCATTGCGCCGGCGAAGAATTACTTCAGCGAATGGCGCCACTACCAGAAAAAATATCTGGCGCTGGTTCGAACCCGCGGAGACGCAGTCACTTTGCAGCGCCACTTCCACGACGGGATCCAGCAGATCTGGCTTCCGCAGCTCGGAGTCGTCGATCGCTGCACTACTTGCCACGTCGGATTGAAAGAAGCCGGCCTCGCCGATGTCAGCACGCAACCGTTCCGTCAGCATCCGGCTATCCCGCACACCTCCGACCAGTTTGGCTGCGTGATGTGCCACCGCGGGCAGGGCGCTGCGACCACGGTCGAGGAAGCCCACCGCAGCACTCTGGCCTGGGAGCAGCCAATCCTGCCCGCGCGGTATGTGCAATCTTCCTGCGGGCAATGCCATCGCGCTCCTTTAACCAGCGCACCGCAACTGAACCTGGGCCGCAGTTTGCTGGGGCGATATGGCTGCGTACACTGCCACACCATTAAACTGCCCGACGGGAGCGCGGTCCAACCGACCGACGATCCACCTTCGCTTTCTCACGTCGCGGACAAGAGCACGCGGGAATGGATTTATGCGTGGTTGAAAGATCCTCAGGCCTATGCCGTCACCGCGACCATGCCGAATTTCAAATTGAGCGATTTCGACGCGCGCGATATTTCGGCTTTCCTGATCGCCAACAGCACACCCATCCATGGAGACACGGAGCCAGTAAGCCCAGTTGGTAATGGTAAAGACCAGAAGCCGCCTGATCCGACCGCCGGAGCCAGCTTGTACGGCGAGTCATTCTGCGCCTCCTGCCATGCTGTGCAGAACGCCGCCGGAAATGTGGTGGGCGGCGACGTCGGCCCGGAACTGACCCGCATCGGTAATAAGGCGAAGCCGGAATGGTTGCGGGCCTGGTTGCGTAACCCGCGCATCTACGATCCGACAACGGCCATGCCGCATTACCGTTTCACCGACCAGCAAGTTTCCCTGCTTGCCGCCTTCCTCGGAAACAAGACGGATTCCGATCTGCTGGCTAACGTGCATCTCGACGCCGCCACGCCGGAGCAGATTGCGCACGGCAAGCTTCTGGTGACCGAGTACGGCTGCGCCTCATGCCACGAGATCAGCGGCATCAAGAAGCCGGATAACTTCGCCCCGGAATTGACCCGCATCGGCAGCAAACCGATTACCCAGATTAGTTTCTTGCCCGACATGCCCCACACTGTGCCGGATTACATCTCCGCCAAGATCCGGCAGCCGCGTTCATTCGGATCGGCAGTGAAGATGCCGCAATACAGCTTCGCACCCGCGCAAGTCGATGCGTTGACCACGGCGTTGCTCTCGCTCACCGACCGGGCACATGACCTGCCTCTGTCATTGACCGTGCCAACGCGGCCGCCTTCGAATTACCAGCCCGCGGGCCGGGCCGGACAGCTCATGGCGGACCTGGCCTGCTTCAGTTGCCACGCCATCAATGGCCGTGGCAGCGATATGGCTCCCGACCTGACATGGGAAGGCAGTTCGGTCCAGCGGCCGTGGCTGCAGGCATTCCTGAAGAACCCCGGTACGCTGCGCCCGGCGCTGATCCGCCGCATGCCGCGGTTCAACCTTTCGGATGGCGAGATCACGGAGCTCACCGACTACATCATGACCGTGTATCAGACGCCGGCATTCGATCGCGACTCGTTGCCAACCAGCGGATATCCGCCTGCCCAGGTGGAGCAAGGGAAACAGCTTTTCTATTCCAAGTATGCCTGCCAGTCCTGCCACATCATTGATACCAAGGTGGACAAAGGCTACATCGGGCCAACCCTCACGCAAGTGGGTTCGCGTTTGAATGCTGCCTGGATTTACCACTGGCTGAAGGACCCACAGACCATGCGTCCCGGCACAACGGAACCCAACCGCAATATGAGCGACGAGGATGCTCGTGCGCTGACCGCATACATGATGACCCTCAAAGGCTCCGGCAAACTGGAGGCGAAGAAATGAAGAGACATTTGCGCGCCGTCTTCGTAGTCTCCCTTATTCTCGGGATTGCCGGATGCGCCCGCAAGCCGGGGCTGGCCTCTGCCCTGAAGCCCACCGCGTCTGCCGCCGCGCTGGTAGAGTCGAGTGGAGGCAAACAGACCGGCGCAACCGGCATGGTCCTTGCTCAACCGCTGGTGGTTCAGGCCAACGACGAGCAAGGGGTGGCCGTCACCGGAGCGCTGGTCGAATTCAGCGGGCCTGCGGGCGTCAGCTTCGACCCTGCGAGCGGCATAACCGATTCCAGCGGGCAACTCAGCACCAGCGTCGCTCTGGGCGGCATGGCTGGCCGATATCAACTCACCGCCCACATCCTCACCAAAGCTCAGAAACCAGTCGAGCTGAAGATTGAAGAAATTGCGCTGGGATATCAGCAGCAGGTCGGATCCCGGCTCGACGACAAATACTGCGCCCGCTGCCACAACCCGGAGTCGTCGGCGGAGCGGGTTTCCAATTACGATAATCTCGAGGTCAAACCGCACCCGTTC
>Ga0075018_10000280_pt1 | contig 14796 bp, 10 predicted proteins | sample ColStrG_CSR_2014_FD_71471 | JGI IMG/M metagenome (GOLD analysis project Ga0075018, IMG submission 71471) | Freshwater sediment microbial communities in response to fracking from Pennsylvania, USA - Cold Stream Run_MetaG_CSR_2014 | ecosystem: Environmental > Aquatic > Freshwater > Creek >... | reverse complement strand
CGAAGTCCAGGCGGTGCCCCGCCCTGGCCACAACGAATGCCTTCACGTCGTCCTCCGACAGCTCCGAGGGCACGGCCACCACGGCGCACTCGGCGACGTCGGGATGCGCAGCGATGGCGTCCTCCACCTCCGCCGGCGACAGGTTCTGTCCGCGTCGGCGCAGGACCTCCTTCTTCCGCGCGACGAAAGTGAAGCAGCCGCCGGCGTCGACGGTGACCAGGTCCCCGGTGTGCAGCCAGCCCTCGACGATGGTCGCGGCCGTCTCCTGCGGCATCTGCCAGTACCCCGGGGTGACGACGGGGTTGCGCAGCAGCAGCTCCCCGACTGCCCCGGCCGCGACGTCTGCCCCCGCCTCGTCAACCACCCGGCCGGCGTTCACCACTCCCAGCGTGGGGTGCTGGCGGAGCGCACCCAGGGTGCCGAACGGCCTGGTTCCGTGCGGCCAGATCAGCCCGTACGGCGACTCCGACAGCGCGTACCCGCAGACGATCCGCAGCCCGAAGCGCGCCTCCATCTCCTCCTGACGCTGCCTGGTCGGCGACGGCCCGGTGTACGCCAGGCGCAACGCAGTGTCAGCGTCGTCCGGGCGCTCCGGCTGAAGCATGAGCATCTCGAGCATGGCGCCTATCGCGTTGAACTCGGTCGCGCCAAGGCGCCGGGCGGAGTCCAGGAATCCGCTGGCCGAGAACCGGGGCAGCAGCGCCAGGGCGGCCCCGCAGGCCAGGGAGCCCATCACCGAGTAGGCAGCGGCGTTGATGTGGAAGAGCGGAAGTGACGTCATCAGGCAGTCCTGGGCCGTCAGCTCCATCCAGTAGGGGAAGCCCTCCCCGGCCATCGCGTACGCACGGTGGGTCTGCATGACCAGCTTGGAGCGACCCGTGGTTCCCGAGGTCGGGATCAGCGTGGCAACCGCGTCAGGTGAGGGCAGGCCCGGCAGTTCCGGTGCCCCGCCGCTGGCGTACGGCGAGTGATCGACAAGTTCGTCCACACGCGCGATCCCGCGTGCGCTGAGGGTTCCCGCTCCCGCAGACTCGACCATCGCCAGCGTCTGGGCGTCGGTGAGGGTCAGCCGCGGCCGCACCTGGGTGAGGAGCCCGCCGAGCTCAGCTGGGCTCTGCGCGGGGTCCGCGGTCACCGCGATGGCTCCCATGGAAGTCAGAGCGAGCCAGGCGAGCAGGTGGGTCGGGGTCGTACGCATGGTTACCAGCACAAGATCGCCGCGGCGCACCCCACAGGTGCCCAGGCGGCGGACGGTGCCGGCCACTTGCGCCACCGCCTGCGCGAACGTGACCTCGTCGCCGGCGTGCTCGACATGCTGGCCGGCGCCGGTGTCGGCGCGCAGCCAGACCTTGTCCGGGTCCCGCTGCGCCGCGCCCAGGAGCAGGCCGGGAATCGTGTCGGGCATGGCCTCCCCGCCGGTCGCTGTGACGGCTATCGTCCGCCCGACCCTACGCCGCCAACCGGTCGGGCCAGTCGGCGAGCCGAGGCCCGCCACAGCCGGTGAAGCGCCCCGGCCCAGCCAGGGTGGACGGCACGGCCGCCGGGCGACCGCGCGGCAGACCGCCGGCCGCCGTAGGCCTCAGTGCGTGGCATCATGCGGCAATGGAGAAAGCCTCGCCCGAGCTGGTGGCGCGCTTCGACGAGCTCGTCGAGGTGGTAGCCGGCGCAGACCGCAAGCTGGTCTTCGGCAGTCCCACTTGCCTGGTGGCCGGCAACATGTTCTTCGGTGTTCATGCCTGCGGCCTGTTCGTCAAGCTCGGGCCCGATGACGCCGCAGACCTGATGGCCGCGGGCGGGCTGCCCTTTGAGCCGATGCCGGGCCGGGCGATGGGCGGCTTTTACGTTCTGCCCGGATCCCTGGCGGATCAGGAGCAATGGGTGCGGCGCTCGCATGAGTACGCGCGCACCCTCGCGCCCAAGGCAGCCAAGAAGCGACCCGCCTCGACGGGCAAGGGAACCGGGCGCGGCTGACCGGCGAGCTGCGGGGTCGGCGCTCAAGTCAGCTGTCGGTCCCCGGTGGGTCCACGCCGTCGTCGCGAGCAGGGTGGACGCGACACGCTTGGGCGGTTGACGTGGCGGACCGTTCACATCTGGGGGCCGTCCACCCCGCTGCGCAACCCTGCCGCAACGGGCCTTTCCCACGATCATCCGGTGGGCCGACGAAGACTGCAGGTCATGCCAGGGTGCCCCGCGGTCGGGCTCAGCGCATCTCGGCGACGGACAACGCGAGCACCGCCAGTTGTTCCCCCTATACCCCCCTGGGTATACTGACGGTCACGTCCCGAGCCAGCAGGCAGGCCCGCCAGCGGTGGGCTCCGGTCCGACACCGAAGGAGCTGATCGTCATGACCCACGGAAGGCAGGTCCAGGAGGAGCTACGGCCTCTGGCGCGAGAGCTGCGACGGATGATCCCCGACGTCTACCGGGGCTTCGGGGCCCTGCACGACGCAGCCCTGGTCGACGGCGCGCTGTCCACGAAGACCAAAGAGCTGATCGCCCTGGCGATCGCGGTGAGCCAAGAGTGCGACGGCTGTATCGCGGCGCACGCTCACGCCGCGGTCGCCCACGGTGCCACCCGCGAGGAGGCGGCAGAGGCGATCGGCGTGGCGATCTTGATGAACGGTGGCCCGGCGACGATCTACGGCCCCCGAGCCTTTGCTGCCGTCGCAGAGTTCCACGCGGACAAGACCGCTGCGAAGGACAGCTCGCGGCCGTCTGGACCGGCCCCCGGGGCACGGTGGGAGCCGAAGCCGGAGTCCGACGCACTCGCCAGCAGGTAAGATGGGCACCGGCCCGCGTAGGCAACGGGCTGCGCGGGTACCAGTGAGCGCAGACACCTCGAGTGCAGGCTCGGCTGCGCTGGCCCGGCACCGACAGACGCGACCTTCCGTGGCCGGCCTCCGGCTGACCGGGCTGGCCGAGTCGCAATGGGTCAGTCGGCCGATGGTGGACCGAAGGTCAGCGGCCTAAGGTTCGGAAGTCTGCCCGTCCACCCGAAGGGAACTTTCGATGTCGCGTCCGCCCCGCCGCACAGTCGGGCGTGCCTGCGCAGCCATGGTCGCGGTGGCAGCGGTCGCTGTGTCCCTGCAGGCGGCCCCCGCGCTCGCCGCTTCCACTCTCGCGCTCACAGTCGACCAGACCTACCAGGCGAACGGGCGGGTGGCTGCGATCCTGTCCGTCGGAAACACGATCTATCTGGCGGGGTCGTTCACATCCATGCGTCCCTATGGGGACCCGCCCGGCACCGGCGAGGTCGGGCGGAGCTACCTCGCCGCGGTTGACCGCCTCACCGGACAGCTCTTGGCCTGGAACCCCGGCGCCAACAAGGAGGCGTATGCCCTGGCGGCATCGCCGGACGGGTCCACGATCTATGTGGGCGGCTTGGCGGCGGTGTCGGCGACCACCGGCAGCCTCACCTCGTGGGCTCCCACCGCCAACAACAAGGTAATGGCGATCGCCGTGACCTCGTCCCGGATCTTCCTCGGGGGCACGTTCACAACGATCAACGGGGCCGCTCGCGCGGAGCTGGCATCGGTTGACGCGACCGGCAACGTGGACCCAGCCTGGCACCCCGCCGCCAACGCCGCCGTCCGAGCACTGCTGGCCTCCGCCGACGGGCGCACCGTCTATGCCGGCGGCGACTTCGTCGCCGTCAACGGTGACACCGTCCAGAAGCACTTCGTCAGCCTCTCCACCGCCGCCGGCGCCGTGAACAGCTGGCTGTACCACCCGGGCTGGCCCGTCGCAGGCCTTGTCGCCAGCTCCAGCCTGCTCTTCATCGCAGGCAACGGGGCAGGGGGCAACGCCGGCGCCGCATCCTTGACCAACGGGGCCAAGGTTTGGACGCTGCAGACGGACGGCGGCATCCAGGCGGCCACCCTCATCGGATCGCAGGTGTACTTCGGCGGCCACTTCGACAATGTCTGCACGGCCACCGGATCGCCTCCCCCGATCGGATCGGGCTTCAAGTGCCCGCTGGCCGTCACCACCCGTCACAAGCTCGTCGCCGTCGACGCCGCGACTGGCGCTGTGGACCCGTGGAACCCCGGCGCGGACAGCCCCCTGGGGGTCTACGCGTTCGGCACCGGCGGCGGTTCGCTCCAGGTAGGCGGCGACTTCACCAAGCTCGGCAAGCCCGACCCGCTCGGACAGGCCACCTGGCGCCAGCAGGGCTACGGACAGTTCAGCTGAGCCCTCGTAACGGCCGGGTGCCGGCCGCCGGCAGACCGTTCGTCCCAGCGGTGAGGACCCCCGCAGGCGCCACCGGCCTGCGTGGCTGTTGGATGGGTGCGACGCCTGTGCCGATCGCGCCGGTGTCGACGTGAGGCGACCACTCGAAGGGTCCGCCGGCGCCGGGACGTAGCCGCGCGGCCCTGGCATTGTCCACCCAGGCAGGGCCGCCGCCAGCCCTGTCTCGGCCTCGGCACGACGCTCGGTCGCACCGTTCGGTCGCGGGCCCCCGTGGCACTCGATCGACGCCTGACCCTTGCGGGAATTACCCCGGCAGGTGCACAGTTGCATTACCGCATGACCGTACGGATGAAAGGGCGAGCCGTGTCCAGCCTGGCAGCGCGCAGCGATGGCGGCGCACCGGTCGGCTCAGCCACGGCACGGCCGCGAGGCTGGGCCGCACCCGGGTCGGGTATCGGGCCGGCTGACCGGCCGACTCGACAGTGGGCTGGCGAAGACCGGGACGAGCTGTCCTGATGGGCGCCCTCGACACGATCGGCAGGAGCCTGCTCGAAGGCTTCTACATGTTCTACGACACGCTGTGGGCTCTGGTGCTCGGCTTCGCCCTGTCAGGCGCGGTCCAGGCGTTCGTGAGCAAGCGTCAGATGGAGCGGGCACTGGGTGACCACCGGCCGGTGACGGTCGTAAGGTCCAGCTTCTTCGGCATGGTGAGCAGCTCCTGCTCGTACGCTGCGAGCGCGCTGGCCAAGTCGCTGTTCGCAAGAGGCGCGGACTTCACCTCGTCGATGGTCTTCATGTTCGCCAGCACCAACCTGGTCATCGAGCTGGGCCTGGTGCTGTGGTTGCTGATCGGCTGGCAGTTCGCCGTGGCCGAGTTCATCGGCGGGATCATCATGATCGCGATCTTGGCGACAGTGCTCCCCCACGTGGTCGACGTGCGCGCCATCGACGCGGCCCGCTCACGGTTGACGACAGGCGGTGACCTGGAGAACGGCAACGACTCCCCTGCTGCGATCGGAGTCCAGGGGCAGGGGGGGCGTCTGATCCGCACCCGGGCAGGCTGGTCCGAGGCTGCCGGCTACACGATCAGTGACGTGACAATGATCCGGAAGGAACTGGTCTTCGGGTTCATCCTGGCGGGGTTCGCCAGCATTGCCGTGCCGGTCAGCGTGTGGCAGGCGCTGTTCATGACTGGCAACGGCTTCTGGTCGACGCTGCAGAATGTGATCGTCGGACCGGTCCTGGCGTTCGTCAGCTTCGTCTGCTCGATCGGCAACGTCCCGCTGGCGGCGGCACTGTGGAAGGGCGGGATCAGCTTCGGCGGCGTGATCGCCTTCGTGTTCGCCGACCTGCTCGCCCTCCCCCTGGTCCTGATCTACCGCCGGTACTACGGCACCCGACTGGCCGTGCGGCTGTGCCTGGTCTTCTGGGCCGTCATGAGCACGGCGGGACTGCTGACCGAGCTGATCTTCCGCGCCGTCGGCGCGATCCCGCCCCCCGCAGCGGGCGACATCGCCACGACGCACATCGGGTGGAACTACACCACCGTGCTCAACATCGTCGCGGTCGGCGCGTTCGGGTACCTGTACTACCTGTACAAGAGCGCGGCTCGCCTGGGTGCCGGCGCCGCCTATGGCAAGGACCCGGTGTGCGGAATGCAGGTTCGCCGGGCCGACGCTCCCGCGCGCAGGTCCGAGGCGGGGACGGAGTACTTCTTCTGCTCGGACCGGTGCGGGCGCAAGTTCGACGCCGACCCAGCCAGGTACGTCAGCGGAAGGGCCACCGCGTCAGCGGACGCCCCCACGAGCCAGCTCGTGGACCCGGTCTGCGGGATGACCGTCGACGGTGCGGCCGCACCCGGGCACGCGGACTACTCCGGTCGCCAGTACGTCTTCTGCTCAACGGGCTGCCGCGACCTGTTCACCAGCGATCCGCTGGCGTTTGTGTCCCACGCCCGAGACATCGTCTGCGGGATGGAGGTCGAGGTCGCCACCGCCGGTGCGCGCGCCGTCGTTCTCGGTACCGACCTTGTCTTCTGCGGCGCGGGGTGCGCAGCGGCCGCGGCGGCGCATCCGCGCCGGTACCTGGCGACGACGTCGACCGCTGCGGTCGGCGACGACGTCGACCGCGACAGGGGAGGTCCGGCACCGCTGGTGACCGACCCGGTGTGCGGCGCACTGGTCGACGCCCAGACTGCCGAGTCGACTCTGAGCGCCGAAGGCATCACCGTGTCCTTCTGCTCAGCTCGGTGCCGGGCCGCGTTCGCCGCGGACCCTTCGGCCCACGCTTCTGAGGACGCCAGATGACCGCTCTCGGAGCCAAAGCGGGCCCCGCAGCCACGACCGGAGCCTCGGCGCTGGACCCCGACCGCGTGGCGCACGCCCGCCAGAGGCTGCCGAGCGCAGATGACGCGGTCCGGCTCACCGGGTTGCTCTCCTTGATGGCCGACCCGATCCGCCTGCGCATCCTGTACGCCCTGGACCTCACCGAGGAGCTGTGCGTCGGCGACCTCGCGCTGGCGCTGGGCGCGAACGAGGACCAGGTCACCTACGCCCTTCGGCTGCTGCGCACCGCCGGGCTGGTGCGGGCCCGCAAGCACGGGCGCACCGTGTACAACAGGCTGGCAGACGACTTCCCCGAACCGCTGCGCGAACACTGCATGCGCAGGCTCATCGAGATCACCCGTCACGTCGCCGACGGACAGGCCTGATCCACTGCCGCCGACCGTGCCCGTCCAGCGCGTTGGTCGAGCTCGTGAACCGGTCCTGAGGTCCGTGCCTCGTCGCGCGAGGCGGCGGCGCCGGGCCTCACGGAGCCCGCAGAGTCGAGGCGATGATGGCCGCGAAGGCGCTGATCCCAGCGGGGGTGAGGTGCACACCGTCGGACACGAACCAGTCACGGTGGCCGAATGAGACCGTGGACCAGTCGGCGACCCGGACGTTCGGGTACTTCCGTGCCACCGCGAAGATGTCGCTGTTGGTCTGGCCCATCCAGACCCTCGGGACGCGCACGGTGAGGATGACGACCCGGCTGCGGTCGCCGAGGGCCGAGAACAGCCGCGTGAGCTCGCCCTTGGTGACCAGCCCGTTGGTGCCGGCCGAGACGATGACCATGGGCGCGAGGGCGCCGGCGACCTTGCGGGCCATGATGCGCGCGAAGATCACATCCGGCTGCCGACTGACCACAGCGTCGACCACCACACCGGGAATGTCGCGGCCTACCCCTGCGCGGGCACCGAGGAGCACGGAGTCGCCGACCGCGGTCGCCGCCCCGGCCCACGCCTGCGGCGACGGGCCAGCCTGAGCGCGGGTACCCGGATTCGCGGTGACACTCGAAGTTGTGGGGGCAGTTGCGGCCCAGGGCGCGGATTCCCCACGGGCGGGTGCCGCCGGGAGCTCTCCGTCACCCACGGCAGTGACGCCGCCGAGGTAGCTGCTCGGGCTCACCGTGGGAACCTCACCCAGGGACACGGCCAGCAACGCCACAGCGGTCACCGCAGCGGCGGCAGGTAGGCCCAGCCGCATCGCAACCGTGCCAGTCCCCCCGGTGTGTGCCCGTGACCACGCTCGAGCTAGCGACCCGCGCCGGATCGGCATCTCGACGTATCGGTAGGACAGGTCCGCCGCGAGGACGGTCAGCCCTAACGACAACGCAACGACCCAGGCGCCGGTGATGGGGACATCGATGCCCGGTCGGGTCACCATGAAGATCGGCCAGTGCCACAGGTAGATCCCGTAGGACCGCTGCCCGATCCAGCGTGGAAGCGCCGCGCCGAGGGATGCGGCCGCTCCCAATGCGGGGTGGCTAGCCGTCGCGATGAGCAGGGCTGCGAGCAGGGAGACCACCAGGAAGCCACCGCGGTACAGGAACCAGGAGTCCTGGGTGAACAAGGCCAGTGCCAGTCCCAGGCCCACCAGCGACGCCACAAACCCAGCAAGTCCCCACCGGGCCGCCGCCGGACCCACGTTCGCCGACAGTCGGTCGGGCCGCCAGCACGTCGCAAGCGCCGCCCCGACCAGAAGACCGACAGCGTGGGTGTCTGTCCCGAAGTAGAGCCTGCTCGCGTCCCCGCCCGCCGGCAGGTTCTGCGACACCGCGATGGCGGCCATCAGGGTTGTCGATGCCAGGGCGCCCACGATCGACAGGGTGCGCAGACCCCTGCGCCCGAAGCGCCGGACCGCCAACCAGAGCACGACAGGCCAGACGAGGTAGAACTGCTCCTCGACCGCCAGCGACCACAGATGCTGCAAAAGAGGTGGACGGCCCACCGAGTCGAAGTACGACTGCCCATGGGCGATGTACCACCAGTTGGTCACATAGCCCAGCGAAGCGAGCCCATCCTGCCAAACGCGCTCGGCGGCGTCCCGTGCGACCGTCAAGGCCAGCACTGAGCTGGCGACCAGGACCAGCAGCAATGCAGGAAGCAGTCGCCGCGCCCGGCCGAGGTAGAAGCGGCCGAACGCGATCGTGCCCGATCGGTCGATCTGCTCCAGCAGCACAGAGCTGATCAAGAAGCCCGAGAGCACGAAGAAGACGTCGACGCCCAGGAAGCCACCGGGCAGCCACGAGGCTCCCGCGTGGTAGACCAGCACCGCTGTGACCGCGATGGCGCGGATCCCATCGAGCGAGGGGATGTAGGAGATGGGGGATAGCTCTGGGCGTTGTTCGGTCCCCCGGCAGTCCTGCACGCCGGCTTTCGACCCGGCCGGCCCCCGCGTGTGCGGCGGGAGCTTTGCGATCGAGGGACGGGTCACGAGCGAGTCTCCAAGCAGCTGGTCCCCACCATAGGCACGAACACGCACTAGGCAGGGTATGCGTCGCAGGGCACAGAAGGTGTTGTTCCCCATGAACGGCGACCGAAACCGGCGTCAGCTCCAAGCCGCCGCCCTTCGGCTGGTCCTCAGCGCGCGTCGGCGCCAACCAATCACGGTCGCCGGGGTCACCCAGGGCAGGACCCTGCGGCCGGCGCCCGCCCTGCGGGGCTCGAACTCCCGCGCGGCGGCTACTTCCCGAGTTGGTCCCCCACCTCGCGCGGACCTGCGGCACATCGGCCGAGGTTCGCTCGACCACCTCGCCGCTGTGCGCCAGCTGAGCCCGATGTACCTGCCGGGTGGAGATACCGGCTTGAGCCTCTTCCGCGCGCCCACGTCGAGGCGGTTCGTGCGCTGAACGAGGCGACTGGCGTCCCCCTCGACCGGATCACTGCCGCCGTCCTGCTGCTGCCCGGCGACGCGTGCCTGGCCGGCTCGCACCAAGCCCCCCTGGGGAAGGAGCCCCGTGCAACGCATGCTCCTCCCACGCGCTCCTACAACCCGCGGAGCTGGCCGGTAACGAGCCACTCGTGCGTCTGCCGGATGTCCGTGGTCGGGTCCGCGGCGAAGTGACCGCCTCCCGGAGTCTCGATCACGATCGCGCCAGGCACGGCAGCGGCCAGGAACCTGCCGTGTGCGACGGGACAGGAGGTATCGGCGTCTCCGAAAGTGATCAGGACGGGCACGCGGACGGCCGCCGGGTCGAAGCCCCAGCCGCGGACGAATGCGAGGGTGTCGTCGACCGATCCGCCAACGCCGTAGAAGGCTTGCTCGGGAATGATCCGGCGGAACGCCTCGATCGTTTCCCGGCGCCGGAGGAAGCCCACGTCGATGTCGTTGGCCTCCTCGCCCAAGAGCGCGCCCGGGTCGGCTTCGACTCTCGTCTCCATCAGCTGCTGGGCCGCCGTCAGTTCTGCGACCAGAACGTCCTCACCCGCCTCGGCCCAGGTGAGTTCGGCTGCCGACTCGGCACCCATGCCAGCGAGCCACTCGTCGCGGGACAGCCCGCCCGCGCCCAGGGGGGCGAGACTGGACTGGCAAGCAACCCGGTCCAGCCGATCACCGAGCAGCGCGGCACAAGCCAATGCGTGCGGACCTCCGCCTGAGCCACCCACGACGGAGAACCGATCCAGCCCCAGCGCGTCGGCAACGGCTCGAACATCGACAGCCTCGTCGGCGACCACCCGGCCCCGATGTCGCGAGGAACGTCCGTATCCCGCCCGATCAGTGGTGATGTAGCGAACACCGGCCGCGGCGTACAAGGAGTCGTCGGGCCAGCGGCTCAGGCGACATCCCGGGGTCCCATGAAGTCCCACGACGGGGTACCCGCCCGGGTCGCCACCATCGAGGAACGCGACGTTCCGACCGTCACTGGTCACTACTGACCCGAAGCCCGACTCCACGCCCACATAATGCCGCCCCCTGATCTCAAGGCCTTTCCTGGCTGTGGCCCTGAGTGAAGTCGAGGGCTGACCGGCCGCTTGATCCAGGAGCCGACCGCCGAGTCGAGGGTCGGCGGCGCGGGTCTGCCGACTCCCCCATCGGCTCCCGGCCGCGCTCGAGGAGCCTGAGCGTCAGCCAGGAGCTTGGCAGCAGCCGCGTCCCCCCGCGCGTCGCGTGACGCACCGCAAGGCTCCCCGCGTCCGGGTCATTGAGCGGAGCCTCCCGCGTACGGCTGACGGCGGCTCCGGCAGACATCTGCCTGTCACCTCGGCCAAGCACGAGGCGGTACGGATGGTAGTAGCGATGCGGTCCGCGGCTACGGATTTGAGCGCCACCACGGCGAAGGATCTTGCGCTCAACCTCTCGGGCCGGTCTCCGGCTCGCCCGGTGGGCCGCCCGGCGCGGCGCGACCGTAGCCGTCACCGGGAAGAAACCCGCACGCAACACGGCGCTGCGAACATCTGCCGTCGACTAGGGAGGAGGCTTGGTGTCGCACCAAACGCTCGGGCCCGTCGAGGCCCTGCTTGGGGACGCCTGGCGGGCTGTCGCGGATGTACATGACGGCACGGTCGCGACGTACATCCCCGAGCTGGCTAAGGCGGATCCGGCGACTTTTGGGATGAGCCTGGCGACGTTGGACGGCCAGGTCTACACAGCCGGCGAGCTCGTGGCCTTCACCATCCAGTCGGTGTCCAAGCCCTTCGTCTACGCACTCGCCCTGGCCGACAGCGGCCCGGCGGCGGTCCTGGCGAAAGTGGGTGTGGAGCCGAGCGGGGACCCGTTCAACACGATCAGCCTCGACGACGTCAGCGGCCGCCCACACAACCCGATGGTCAACGCCGGAGCGATCGTGACCACCAGCCTGCTGGGAGGGGCGAGCCGCGAACAACAGCTGGTCAGGCTCCTGGACGGTCTGTCCGACTTCGCCGGCCGCGTGCTCGAGGTGGACGAGCGCGTGTTCGAGTCCGAACGGGACACCGGGGACCGCAACCGCGCCATCGCCTACCTCATGCGATCGGCAGGGTTGCTCGACGAGGACGTCGACGCGCAGGTTGACCTGTACTTCCGGCAGTGCTCCGTCCTGGTCACCGCGGCCGATCTCGCGGTAATGGCGGCCACACTCGCAAACAGGGGGGTGAACCCGGTTACCGGCAGGCAGGTCGTGCCCGTCGAGGTGGTCAAGTCCGTCCTGACGATCATGACCACATGCGGGATGTACGACTACGCCGGCGAGTGGCTGTTCCGGGTCGGGGTGCCGGCCAAGAGCGGGGTGAGCGGCGGCATTGCGGCGGCGCTGCCCGGTCAGTTCGGGCTGGGCGTGCACAGCCCGCCCCTGGACCGGGGCGGCAACAGCGTCCGCAGCGTTGCCGCCTGCGAATGGATCTCGGACCGGCTCGGCCTGCACCTGCTCTTACCAGGCGCCCAGGCCAAGTCGCTGCTGCGGCGCACTTACCGGGGCGACACGGTCCGCTCCAAGCGGACCTGGGGCATGGCCGAGCACGAGCTTCTGGACGCTCATGGCGCTCAGATCCTGGTCATCGAGATCGCCGGTGACCAGAGCTTCGCCAGCGCCGAACTGCTCGCGCGCACCGTGCGGGGAGAGGCGGTCCCCATGCGCTGGTGCATCCTGGATCTGCTACGCGTGACCGGGATCGACACGGCCTCGGCTAACCTGCTGGGCGTCCTGGTCGCCGACCTGGCGGCGCAGGGTGTGGCCTTGGCGATGGTCGAGCCCGCATCCCCTTCGGCCCGCGCGGCGGCCCGCGAGCTGGGCGGCTGTCTCGAGCGGTTCGGCGCAGCAGAGTCGGCACTGGAGTGGGCGGAGAGCCGGCTGCTCCTCGACTGCGGAGTGCGGGACCGCCTCCCAGACCAGCTCGTCCCGTTCAGCGACCAGGAGCTCATGCGCGACCTGCCGGCTGACGTCGTCGCCGCCATCGAGGGCAGAACCGTCACCAAGGTGTTCACCCCCGGTTCCATCGTCTTCGACGAAGGCACCGAGCCGGATGGCTTGTACTTTCTGAGCGCCGGGGAGGTCACGGTCGACATCCGGGTTCTCAAGCCCGCGGGGAGGCGCCGACTGAGCACGATTGGCGCCGGGTCGTCCTTCGGCGAGCTCGCCCTGGTCGACGGTCGCACGCGCTCGGCTCGGGTCGTGGCCATCGAGCCGGCCATGTGCCATGTCCTTTCCACAGACGCGTTCGCCGACCTGCTAGAGACCGCACCTGCCAGCTACGCCCACCTCACGCTGGCGATTGCCAGGAGCCTGTCAGTGCGGCTTCGGTACTCCACGGCCGAGGTCGCAGCATTCGAGGCGTCATAGCGGCGCCGATGTCCACACGAGTGCAACACCGGGACGTCTGATCACCAAGGGTCGCCTCGCCGAGGCGCACGAGACACTCGCCCGCGTCCTGTCGGTGCTCCAGTCGGTGCCCAGTCCCTGTGTTCCAGTCGCCGGGCACCGCTGAGTGGACGAGGTCGCCGTGGCCCGAGCTCGGCCGTCCCGACGGTAGATCGCCGGGTCACTGACCATGAAGCCCTGGAAGACACCGCGGTGGATCCCGAGGCAGATCCGCAGCCGGGCGCGCGCCGCGGAGGTCTCCATCGACCGAACCTGTTTATCAGGCTGCGCATCCGGTGGCGGCCCGACCGGCGCGTGCGGTGTGGTCCTGGCCGATGAACTGCACCAGCACGGCGTCGCCACCCCACTTCACGAGGCAGGCACCATTGCGCAAGCGACCTTCAGCGGCTGGCCGAAGGTCTCGTCGAGCATGTCGCTAGGCTCCTCGGCCCCGGCCGCCCGGTCCCGGCCGGCCGCTTCGTCAGCGTCGCGAAGCCCAGATGTGGAGGAATGCCAACGAGTCGGTCACCTCACGGCCGCTGCGTCGGGGGTTCCCGCGGCCAGTCGACGACCGGGCGAGGAACGTAGGGCTCTAGCGCCGAGCCGCGTGGCGGGGCCGGGCGTGAGCCCTTTGACGCCGTTCTGCCCTCAGCTGGTCGGGCACCAAGAACCGGCGTGCCTCCCACCCCCGGGCACCGCTACGTGCGTCGTGCTCTCGGGGCGAGGACAATGAAGCCTGTGACCGAACTGCTCGCGTTCTGCGCTGACATGCCCGTCCAAGAATTGGCGGCTGGCGACGTGCTGGTGGCTGAAGGCGCACCACCGTCGGCCCTGTGGATCCTCCAGTCCGGCACGCTCCTGGTCGAGCGTGCCGGTGTCCCGTTTGCTCGCATCGACACCCCGGGCGCGGTGTTCGGTGAGATGTCGGTGGTGCTCGGCCGGCCGGTGACTGCGACCGTGCGCGCCAGCTCCGACGTCCAGGTCAGGGTCGTCGAGGACCCGCTCTCCTTCCTCCTGCACCGCCCCGAGGCGACCCTGACGGTGCTGCGAACAACGGCGGCACGACTGGACGGTCTGACGCAATACCTGGTGGACGTCAAGCGACAGTTCAGCGGCCTCGAAGGTCATCTGGGCATGCTCGACGAGCTCTTGGACGCTCTGGTGCACCACCAGGGCCCGCCCGCACGTCCAGGCTCCGCCCGCGACCCGGCCGGCACCGCGGGGCCGGACACCAACTAGTGCGCCCACACACTCACTCCAGGCTGACCGCCGCCGAGCTGAACACCCCGAACCACTCCACGGTCCGCGCGTCGGTGTCCCACGTCAGGTGCGGAGGCACGGGGCCGACCTGCCGGCCAGCATTGAACACCCACGTCGGTCCCAACCGCGCGTTCCAGGACCCGCCGTCGATCCAGGGAGCCTGATGGATGTGTCCGCAGAAGACCATGTCGGGTTCGTGGTCCTGGATCCACGCCGCCAGGTGATGGTCGGGGAACTCGCGGCGGCCGTCCCGGCAGAGCACCGTACCCGCCGGCGGTGCGTGGTAGAGCCAGGCCCACCGGTCCGGTCGGTCCGCGGCCGCAGAGACCAGCTGCCGCTCCACCTGCTCACGCGCGACGGGACCGTCCCACCAGGGGCAGACGGTGAACCGGACCCCGTCGATGTCGACGCTGGCCCCGTCGACGTGGATCGCACCGGCCCTGGGCCGTTGCAGCCAGCCGGCAACCTGCTCTCCGTGGGCCCCAGGTCCGTCGAGGTCGTGGTTGCCCGACGCGACGAGCACCACCGCCCGATCGGACAGCAGGCCCAGGTACTTCTCCAGGACAACAACCTGGAGCTCGACGGGGACTGGGCTGACCACGTCGGCAAGATCCCCCACGAGCGCCACCACGTCGACCCCGTCGGCGGCACGGACCAACCAGTCGAAGTGCGCAAGACGGTAGTGCAGGTCCGACACCACGAGAATGCGCACCCGCTGATCCTGCCGGACGCCGGCTTACGGACGACAACCCAC
>Ga0075018_10000277_pt1 | contig 14889 bp, 13 predicted proteins | sample ColStrG_CSR_2014_FD_71471 | JGI IMG/M metagenome (GOLD analysis project Ga0075018, IMG submission 71471) | Freshwater sediment microbial communities in response to fracking from Pennsylvania, USA - Cold Stream Run_MetaG_CSR_2014 | ecosystem: Environmental > Aquatic > Freshwater > Creek >... | reverse complement strand
AGTGCACCGGCGAACTGCGCCAGGAGTGTCTCGCGGGATGGCAGCTCGGCCAGGACGTCGATGTCGGCGGCCGACATGATCGTCGATCCGACCACACCGCCCTTGACGATCAGGTTGGGGTTGGCCCGGGCGAAGTCCCGGAGCGCCTTGGCTACCGCACTGACATCGCCCTGCACGAAGGCGATGGCCGTAGGACCGGTGAGCAGGTCGCTCACTCCCTGGCGATCGGTATCGGCCACGGCCAGACGGACAAGGGTGTTCTTGTAAACCTTGTAGTCACCGCCGGCGGCCGCCAGCTCACGTCGGAGCTCGGCCAGTTCCGCGACGGTCAAGCCGCGGTACTCGGTCAGCAGAGCACCATCGGATGCCGCCATGCGCTCACGCACTTCGTCGACAACGGCGACTTTCTCAGGCTTCGGATTGTCCATCGTGCCTCCACCGAGCGATTCGCTCAGATTCGGGCCGCAGACACCATCGAGTGGCCAGCCGCGAGCACTGGATGCTCGAAGCGGAACGCCTCATCAGGCGGACCCAGCGGGTCCCTTCGGTACCGGATGAACGGCACACCGGAGGTCTACGGCAGTTCTGTAGTTCGGGAAAAAAAGATACTAGCTCAACTGTGCCAGCCGAGGCCAGCGCCGCGTCGATCTGCAGGGGTCAGACGGAGCCGGCAGTTGCCAGGTCCTCTTCGGCCCGGCGGGCCAGCAACGGGTCGATGTGGACGCCTGGGCCCATGGTGGACGACAGCGTGACCCCCCGGACGTACTTGCCCTTGGCACCGGCCGGCTTGGCCCGGTGGATCTCGTCCATCACGGCGTGGATGTTGTCCAACAACTTGGATTTTTCGAAGGAAGCCTTGCCCACCCGAATGTGCACGTTGCCAACCTTGTCTGTCCGGTACTCCACCCGGCCGCCCTTGAACTCCAACACGGCACGCTCGATGTCGTCCGTCACGGTACCGGTCTTCGGATTGGGCATGAGGCCCCGTGGGCCGAGTACACGGCCCAGAGTTCCGACCTGACCCATGAGGTCAGGGGTGGCTATGGCGATATCGAAATCGAGGAATCCCTCGCCGGACACTCGGGCCACGAGGTCATCGGCACCGACCACGTCGGCACCGGCCGCACGGGCTTCGGCGGCCTTCTCGCCGGCAGCAAACACGGCGACACGGGCCGTACGGCCAGTTCCGGAAGGCAGCGAAAGGGTGCCGCGGACGATCTGATCGGCCTTGCGGGGGTCGACTCCTAGGCGAATCGCCAACTCGACGGTCTCGTCGAAGCTGGCCTTGGCCGACGATTTCACCAGGTCCACCGCCTCGGAGGCCGAATAAAGGTGTTGACGGTCGATGCCGGCAAGACTGGCTGTGTACTTCTTTCCCCTGGACATGATGTCTCTTTCGTCTGTTCGTTTCGGCGCGGTCGTCGGGCTCAGCCGGCGACGGCGATCCCCATCGACCGGGCAGTACCGGCGACCTGCTTCTTGGCCGACTCGATGTCGGAGGTATTGAGGTCGGGGAGCTTGACTGTGGCAATCTCGGTGATCTGGGCGTCGGTAACAGTTGCGACCGTCTCGCGTCCGGCCGTCGATGCGCCCTTCTCGATTCCCGCGGCCTGACGCAGCAGGGCAGCAGCCGGGGGGGTCTTGAGTACGAACGAGAACGTCCGGTCCTCATAGATCGAGATCTCGACCGGGATAATCGACCCGGCCTGCTTTTCCGTTGCCGCGTTGTACTGCTTCACGAAGTCCATTGTCTGGACGCCGTGCGGCCCGAGGGCGGTGCCGACGGGTGGTGCAGGCGTGGCGCCTCCAGCGGGCAGCTGGATCTTGACGACCGCGAGGATCTTCTTCTTGGGGGCCATGTGGGTGTGTCTCCTAGTGCGTAATTGCGAGTGGGGGAAGCTTTACAGCTTCGCGACCTGGCTGAACTCGAGTTCGACCGGAGTCTCCCGGCCGAAGATGTTGACGAGAACCTTGAGCTTGAGTTGGTCCTCGTTGATCTCGGCGACCTGGCCCGAGAAGTCCGCGAACGGACCTTCCTTGACCCGTACCGTCTCGCCGACCTCGTGCTCGAGCCGGGGACGACTGCGCTTGACAGGGGCATCGCCACCCTCCACCTTGACCTGGAGGATGCCTTCCACCTCACGACGCGAAAGCGGAGTCGGCTTGGTGCCGGGACCCACGAAACCCGTGACACCCGGGGTGTTGCGGATCACAGCCCAGCTGTCGTCGTCCAGTTCACAGCGGCAGAGCAGGTAGCCCGGGAAGACTTTCTTCTGGACGATGACTTTCTTGCCGTTCTTGAATTCGGCCACGTCCTCCATCGGGATGACGACCTCGTAGATCCGGTCTTCCATGCCCATCGACGCCGTGCGGCTGTGAAGATTGGACTTGACCTTGTTCTCATACCCGGCGTAGGTGTGCACCACGAACCAGCGACCCGGTTGGTCGTACGGGCTGACGACGAATGGCTCATCTTCATACTCATCGTCATCGTCCTCGATGGAATCGACGGCGTCGGCCAGGTCGGATGCGTCGGCGGCGGCGTTGGCCGTGGCGTCGTCCAACTCGGCACTGGCGCTCACAGCGTCAGAGCTTGAGTCGTCGTCAATGGGAGCAGTGGTTCCGTCTTGGGTCACAGTCATACCGATCAGGGCTTGAACAGCCAGAGGACGCCTTTTGCAAAGGCGTAGTTGAGAATGAAGATGAAGACCATCAGCGACAGCAAGGTGAACAAGGTCACCGTGGTGTAGTTGATGACCTCTGCCCGGTTGGGCCAGGCTACCTGCCGCAGTTCCGAGCGTACCTCCCGAAAGAACTGGCCGAGCCGAAATGGTTCGCGCTTCACCGGCTTGCGAGCAGGCGCAGCAGTGCGAGTGGGCGCGGACTCCCCTTCGGGGTCCTGGCCCTGTTTCTGCATCTGTCGTTTCTGTTCTCGGTTCACGTGCTTTTTCCTTCGACTTCTGTCACAGGTGCAGAGCAGGGCAGGAGGGACTTGAACCCCCAACCTTCGGTTTTGGAGACCGGCGCTCTACCAGTTGAGCTACTGCCCTCTGTCCACCGCCATGCCGCGCACGGACTTCCGAGCGAAAGGACGGTGCACCAGGCTACCACCGGGGACGGTGGCTGGCCTAAGCAGCGGTCAGGGCCGCCGACCCAGGGAGTGGTACCGGCTGCCGATGGCGCTCAACGGGTCTCCTTGTGGAGGGTGTGGCGGCGGTCCCAGGAGCAGAACTTCTTCATCTCGATCCGCTCACGATCGTTCATCTTGTTCTTCGTGGTGATGTAGTTGCGCCGCTTACAGGATTCACAAGCCAGGGTGACCTGGATGCGCTTGTCGTTTCTTGCCACGGTGACTCCCTTGTGCCCGTGGCCGATCCGGCCACGGGTCCGTTGTACGTACTGCCCGGTTTCTGCTGATGTGCGGTACTGCTGTCCTTCGTTGCTACCGGGTCCAACTTCGACCCGGGGTACCTGCTGCTGCGCCCGACCGTCCGAAGACGACCTTCCGCCCGATTGCCATGGCACTGCGGTGAACTGGTAGCGGCGGCCGGACTCGAACCGGCGACCCCACGATTATGAGCCGTGTGCTCTAACCAACTGAGCTACGCCGCCACGGGCGAGCCCCCGGTGGGGATTGAACCCACGACCCCCGCCTTACCATGGCGGTGCTCTACCACTGAGCTACAGGGGCAATGCAGCTCTCAAGAGCGGCAGAGGGAAGATCATAGCCGCGCCCAGAGGACCTGAACAGAGGGCCTCCCGTCTACGATCGTCGAGATGTACCTTCGCCTGGCCGAGCCCGACGATGCCGAGCCCATTCGTCGGATCTACAACGCGGAAGTGCTGGGATCGACCGCTACCTTCGACCTGCGAGCACGCACCGCGGTCGAACAAGCGGCATGGTTGAGGGAACACCAGGGTACCTATCCGGCGGTCGTGGCCATTGACGGGGCCGGAACCGTACTCGGCTTCGGATCCCTTTCCACGTATCGAGACCGGCCCTCGTACTCCACCACTGTGGAGAACTCCGTGTACGTCGACGAGGGTCACCGGGGCAAGGGTGTGGGACGCGCCCTTCTGGAAGAGCTGGTCCGACTGGGAACACTTCACGGATTTCACTCCATGATTGCCCGGGTAGGTGGTGGCAACGCCGCTTCCATCAAGCTCCACGAGGGTTGTGGATTCGAATTGGTGGGCGTGGAGAAGGAGATTGGTCGGAAGTTCAACCGTTGGTTGGACGTCGCCATCCTCCAACGGATGCTCGGAGGGGACGGATTCGGGGCCGACCAGGTATGACGGATCGAAGTGCGATCAGGCTCGGGTAACCGCCGACCCGGTCAGACCGAGACGGTGGTGACTGGCGCTGACCGTTCAACACCGGCACCGGGCCTGCGTTGGTCCCAGGAGGACAGCGGCACGGTCATGACCACCAAGATCCACAACATGGTCAGCACGATCAGCAGCGGGTCGCCGTGGAGGAGTGTGGAAACCAACTGGGTTCCTCCGGGCAACTCGATAAATGCCGTCACCATCGACAACCCGATGACCAGCGACCGAAGCTGCCCGAGAGCCACCGGGGCCAGCAGGATCAGGCCCCACGACAGATACCAGGGTTGCACGACAGGTCCAAGCAGCACAAAGAGCAACAGCGTCAACCCCAGGGCCTTGAGCGTGCCGATCCGGTCGCTGTTCAGTAGCAACCAGACCGCAGAAACCACGGCAGCAATCAGACCCAGGAATCGAGTCACCGACAGCACTCCGCTGACACCTACGCCCACATGGAACAAGTGGGCGATTCCCGTGCCGGCAAAGGCAAGCCCCGTGGTAGGCGATGCCCAGGAACGCACCACCCCGGGTGTTCCCAGGATGGAGATCCAGCCCCAGCCGAGTCCGCTGACGTAGGAGAAGAACCCGAGTACTCCGACTCCGATCAGCCCCGCCGTCACTACCGGCCGGATTCTGTCCCTGATCGGCACACCGGAGCCGAGCCAGCCCCAGCCGATGTACAAGATCCCCAGGGCAGCGGGGGCCTTTACCGCGGTGGCCAATGCACAAAGGACAATGCCCCAGATGGGCCGCTTCTCCTTGGCCAAGGTGACGCCAGCCACCAGAAGGCCCAGCATCAGCGCATCGTTGTGGGCACCGCCGATGAGGTGGAAGATCGTGACCGGGTTGAGCACCATCAGGGTGAACAGTTCAGCCGAGTCACGGTGGTAGAGGCGGGCCAACCGAGGTACGCAGGCGGCAATCAGTAGGACCCCGACCAACGCCAGCAGACGGAGCAGCACGATGGTTGCCAGCTCGTTGTGGAAGGTGACCTTGGCGAAGAAGCCGTCCAATTGGAGGAACATCGGTCCGTAGGGGGCGGGAGCATTGCCCCAAAGAGGGTCGACCGGAGCGGTGTAGGCGTTGTTCCCCAGTTCAAAGGGCCCGTACAGGTACGGGTTCATGTGGTGACTGACCATTTCGCCCTGGGCGGCATACGAGTAGGCGTCGCGACTGAACAAGGGGGCGACCACCAGCACGGGAAGCGACCACAGGGCGAACACCCCCAGCATGGTGCGGTAGGCGACACCGCGCCGCCGATGGTAGAGGCGAGCCATGGCCCACCAGACCCGCATGAACAAGAAGAGCCCGCCGTACACGGCAGCGAGTGAGAAATAGACACCCCACCGACTCGGGGTGGCCGTCGACGGTTCGCCGAAGAACCACACACCGGGCATCTCCAGTTTGAACGGCGAACTGGGCATGGAAGCCCCGACGGCGACGGCGAGGATGGCGACGAAGCCCAGAAGCGCAGGGCGCAGGACCAGGCCGCGGGGTTCGGCGCCTTCGCCGAAGTCCGCCACGATGTCACGTCCTTCCGCCGTTCCGACGAGGCGGTCCCGCCAGGAATCGACGTGCCGTACGACGGAAGCGACGAGTGTCGTCCCACCTTCGCGAGACCGGACAGTCGCGTGCGACTTGCCTTCGGGCACTACCGCCGCTGTGCGATCCGATGCCATTGGTTGTGAGGTCTCCTGGGTCGTTGCTTCGATTGTGCGCCTCAGGACCCATGTGGGCTGTCGGCGTCCTCTACGAAGTGGGTCCACGTCCCCCGACAGGCCGAGCTGCACAATCGCTCGACGCTGAACGCCGTCATTCCGTAACGTCATTGTAACCAAATCGCGGCTCCGGGGCCGGGTAGCCCCACGAAGGTACGGTCGTGCCCGATCTCTCCTGTGGTCGGCCGAGAACTCCTGGGCGGAGACGACTGCTGGTCAATGTGGCGCACGGCAGGATTCGAGGCCTGTCGTCCGCGTCGAGTTACGGCGCTTCAGTCAGTCCAGTCATCGGCCCGTTGAGCTGATTCTCAATTCCAACGGTGTAGGTGTTGCCGAGGAATTGAGCGTCACCGTAGGCGAAGACCCCTCCGTCAGCAGCAGCCAGCCAGTAGCCGTTGCCATCGGGAGTCGCCGCCATTCCCACCATGGGTTTCGTCAGCTGACGTTCGATCCCGGTGGTGTAGGTGTTTCCCAGGAACAAGGCGTCGCCGAAGGCGAATACACCTCCATCGCCGGCCACCAGCCAGTAGCCCTTGCCAGCCGGAGAGGCTGCCATCCCGACCACCTGCGCAGCCAGTTGGTGCTCAATGCCGATGGTGTAGGTATTGCCCGCGAATACGGCATTCCCAAAAGCGAATACTCCCCCATCGCCGGCCACCAGCCAGTAGCCCTTGCCATCCGGGCTGATCGCCATGCCCTTGATGGGCTGGTCCAAACGGCGTTGGATGCCGATGGTGTAGGTATTGCCCTCGAAGGCGGCGTCTCCGAACGCGAAGACTCCACCATCGCTTGCCACTTCCCAGTAGCCGCGCCCATCAGGCGTGGCGGCCATTCCCACAATCGGCTCGTTCAGCGAAACGTGGGCACTCGCCGGGGTCCCGTAGGACTTCGCATCACCGAATGTGTAGATGCTGCCGTCCTGGCCGACCAGCCAATACCCATTGCCACTTCGGTTGGCGGCCATTCCGGCGATCGGCGCGCTCGGTCGTACCCCACGTGACACCAAGGATCCGAGGAAGGAGTCGGCCCCGAACGCGAATACACCACCATCACTTGCCGGTAGTCGATAACCCTCGCCGGCGAGGGGTTGCGCAACGATGACGACCGTCTGCTGGACCTGGGCGGCGGCCGAATAGTTGGCATTGCCGGCCTGGTTGGCGTCGATCACGCAGTTCCCCACTGCCGCGTAGCTGAGTACAGCTCCGCTCAGCGAACACGACCCGAGTGTGGACGACGGGTCGACCGTGAAGGTGACCGGATTGCCCGAGGCGCCGCCTGTGGCCGACAGCGTCGTGCCACCGCCGACCGTGCCCGTGGCAGGCGGCGTGAAACTGATCGTCTGGCTGGCTTTCCCGATGACGATCGTCTGCTGGACCTGGGGGGCGGCCGAATAGTTGGCATTGCCGGCCTGGTCGAAGTTCAGGATGCAAGTACCCGGGGCGATGAACGCAACCACTCCGCCCGTAAGCGTGCAACCGGTCGACAACAGGTCCAGGGTGACTACCACCGAATTTCCCGATGATCCGCCCGAACCGGACGGGGTGTACGTCGGGCTCCCCACGGTCACACTGCTCGGAGGTGTCGAGGGTGTGATCGTCTGCGGAGCCTGCACGGCAACAACGGTCCCCGGGGCCAATGCCGGAATCGCTCCATCGGCAGCATCGGAGAACTTGACGACGAACTGGAGACTCCCGATTGCTCCGATCGTGGCGTTGGCGGCAACCGGCGGCAGACTCGTACCAGGGGTGACAGGTAGCGAACCTTGATAGTCGCAAGTCACCAGAGTTGCCGAGTTACGAATGCAGGAATAGCCACTCGAGGTCGGGGCCGAAGGGAACGTGGCACCCGATGGCGCCGAAATGGCCACGGATGGAGCCGACATCGCCGGACCGCCCGCGGAGGTGAGCGACGGTTGGACGTTTACTTGGACGGTTGATCCGAACGTGGGACCAGAAGGAGTGACTCCGACCGCTACGGCAAGCACAGGGAGGGGGACAATCGTCGGGGCAGTCCCAGCTATTGCCGGCGTGGCATTGTCACCCGCATCGGCGAGCTTGACGGATACCGCTGGCGAACCGGTGGTGGCTGGCGCAAGTACGACGGTAGCCACGATCGCCCCTAGCGAACCCGAGCCAATCGGTGGCGCAATTGTGGACGTGCAGGTGAGTGTGTCGTTCGCCACGGTTGTGGTCGAACGCGCACAGTTGTAGCCCGACTGGGTGGTGGCCGATGAAGGAAACGTCTCGCCGGCAGCGAGTACCGCGGTGACCACGGGACTGCTGTTCCCCGTACCGCTCGCGATCGACGGGGAGATGGTAAGCGGAAACGACGTGCCTGCGTAGACGAGCGATGGCCCTGATGCCTGCACCGCCAGGAGCGGAGGAGGCGGTGCAGCCACATTGGCACGGTCGGTGGCAGAAGCCGACAGTCCATCCGGCGACGTCACCGTGGCGCTACTCGAGATGTTGCCGGACCCAAGAGTGGTCGCCGCCGAGATCGTGATCGCCGGGAAGGAACTCCCCGGCGCGGGAATCGCCCCACTGAAATCGCAACTTACGACCCGGTTGAGCGACAGGAGCGTGCAGGTCCACCCGGTGCCGCTAGCCGCCGATGCCGTTACGCCCGGAGCCAGGGCCTGGGTGACCGTAGGGTCGAGGGTTTCCGTTCCCCCTGAAGCCGAAAGTGACGGGGTGGACGTGTAGGTGAACGTCCCGTTGGCCGGGATGTTGCCGCCACTGGAGTCGGTGAGGGTCAATCCATAGGCAGGAATCGACGTGACGGATCCATAGTCGGTTGCATTCGCGGTGGCAGCATCGGACGACGTCAACGTCACGGTCGTGGCCACACCGCCGGACGCAGCGGCCGACACGGAGACGGGCACGGATATCGCCGGAAGGACGGTGCCCGGGGCGATCGGAAGGGTGCCCGCCCAGGTGCAGGTGACCGTCTGGACGACCGTGGTGCACGACCACGAGGTGCCACTTGCGGTTCCGGGGACGATTCCGGCCGGAAGCGTGTCGGTCACCGAGACGATGTGACCTTCGGCCGAGCCACCCGAAGAGACCGAGGCCTGCACGTTGAACGTAGCCGTCCCGCCCTGCGTGAATGATCCCGCCACGTTGTCCGACAGAGCAACGCCGAGGATCGGTCCGACAGCCGCCGCCGCATTGATCGTGCCCGCATCGGTGGCGATGTCCAACTGAGCGTTATCGGACACGATCTGCGCTGTCGCAGATACCGGTCCGGACGCTCCCGGGCTGACGTTGGCAGGAATGGACACCGGAGGCAGGGCGGTTCCGGATGGGATCGGCAGGGTGCCGGTGTAGGCACATGTCACCGTCTGACCTGCCGTCACGCAAGACCAATCGGTTCCCGATGCCGTTCCCGGCACTACGCCCGTAGGCAGCGTGGCAATTAACGAGGCGGGCTGATTGAGTGACCCGCCACCGACGGACAGCGAGCCCGCTGCCGTATAGGTGACAGGCGTCCCCTGGACGAGCGCACCCGAACCGGTGTCGGTCAACTGCACAGCTACCTGAGCAGGGTTGCTGAAGAGTGGCTGGACGGCGATGTTCCGGACCTCGTGGACATCGGTCGATCCGCCCGTCGACGCGGCGAATCCCATGGCCAGTTGGTACGGGATCCCGCGAGATGGCTCGAGCCACGGTGCCGGCTCGAACGACGAGGCGTTGGGGAGGCTCCCGGTGATGATCTGGGTGGGACCTCCGAGTGGTGAGACCGAGACGACATACGAGTAGGCGGGAACCGACGCGATCCCCGAGGTGCCGACGGCCGCGGCCGTGGGATTGATGGCGATCTCCACCGGAACCAGCGAACCAGAACGGGTAGCCGAGCTGTTTCCGCCGAGTTTTCCACTCAACCCGCCAGCTGCTGCCGAGCTCGCCATCGGGCAGTAGCCGACGGTTCCTGAGCCTGGGCCGCGCACAGTTACCTGCCCGGCGACCTTGGTGGCCGCACCGACCCAAGCTGGATTGACGCATCCGCTCCCATTGAAGTTGCTGTTGGTGAAGTTCCCGTAGACGTCAAAACCGATGCCGAGGTAGCCGTTGGCCAGTCCGTTGCCAGTTGGCGCGCCACTCCCCCCCGAATATCCGAGATGCCCTCCCGGGGGACCGAGCGCAGTCGGGGGAGCTGGGTAGGTCGGGTCGGATCCGGCCAGATAGAAGAGGATCCCGTCAGCACCGTTGCCCCCGTATTGGTAGGTGTTGAACCGGATGTCAAGACCTTGCGCCGAAGGGACAGTTCGGGCGAATGACGTACCACCGTCGAGGCTTCCTGCTGCCGAGGTGAGCCGAAGTGCTCCGTTCGGCGCCGCATCGATCGCCGGGTTCTGACAGCCGGGGATAGGTGTCTGGGCAGTCAGGAGTGAGGCTGTCATGCAGGCGACGTTGGACCCGGGAGTACCGGAAGGCAGCGCAGGAACCACCCAATTCGAAGGTATCTGGACCTGTGGGCCGGTGAAGGGTTCGTTCAGGAATATGAGGTGAGGTGGAGCGGCACCCGCCGGTGTCGTACCGGCGAGCACGGCGACACCGGCGGCCACCGTCGCCACGGTGACAGCGGTGATCACGCGGACGAACCGGCGGGCACGCCAACGGGTCCAGCCGAGTATCTGGTCGATCGTCAATTGGGCTCCCTCATGTCTGCCAGGAATAGTCGACACGCTGAGCCGAACTCACTCTGTCCGCCGTGTCCAGCGACTGACAGTAACTACTGCCCCGGTCTCAGTGGCGGATGATCCGGCGTCGAGGCGCGCTGGATTCGACCCTTCCGGTGCGGGCGTGAGCCCAACTTTGCGGAACGGAGCGGATCGACCTCGGCGACGGCGCCTACCGGCACGACCGGAGCATTGCGCCAGCGGAAAGCACGAACGACTCACCGGTTGCGCGAAAAAGCCCTGGCCAGGAGCGGTTTAGACTCTCTGACCAGGGCTTCTGTCTGCGTGGGCCGAGAAGGATTCGAACCTTCGTAGGCAGAACCGGCAGATTTACAGTCTGCTCCCTTTGGCCGCTCGGGCACCGACCCGCAGGCGGGCAAGGTTACCGCTTCGCGCGGCACTACTGTTTCGCCATGCCCACCTTCGACATCGTCTCCGAAGTCGACATGCAGGAAGTACGCAACGCTGTCGACCAGGCCAACCGTGAGGCCACCACCCGATTCGACTTCAAAGGCACCGATTCCACGATCGAGCTCAACGACACCGAGCTGATACTGGCGTCCTCCACCGAAGATCGCCTGCGAGCGCTCTACCAGGTTCTCCAGGAGAAGATGGTCCGACGAGAGGTCTCCCTCAAGTCGTTCGACGTAGGAAAGATCGAGGAAGCGGCCAAGGGAACTGCCCGTCAGCGACTCGGCATCCAGGCTGGCATCTCCTCGGACCATGCCAAAAAGATCAACCGGTTCGTCAAGGATTTGAATCTGAAGGGCGTCTCCTCCCAGACCCAGGGCGACCAGTTGCGGGTGACAGGCAAGAAGCGGGACGACCTGCAGGCCGTCATCGCCGCCCTCAAAGGCGAAGATTTCGGCATCCCGCTGCAGTTCGACAACTTCCGCGACTGACCAGCCTGAACAGCACGACCGCACCGGGTCCGCGGCTGGCACGACATACTCAGAGGATGGACTCCTCTCGCAGCGCGCTGATCACCGGCGGATCCACCGGCCTGGGACTTGCCACCGCCCTCCGCCTCGCCGCCCTCGGACTAGGCGTAACCGTCACCGGTCGCACCCGGTCGACCCTCGACGCAGCCGTGGCAGAGCTGAAGGCGGCCGGAGCTGACGCCCTCGGCGTAGTGGCTGACACCTCTGGATGGGAGGACAATCAGCGGGCGGTCGCCGCCCACGTCGCCCACCATCGTGGCCTCGACGTCGTCGTGGCCAATGCCGGGTTCACGGCAACCGGTGACCTGGCCGACGGAGACCCGGACCAGTGGCGGTCAATGGTACTCACCAACGTTCTCGGGCCGGCCTTGCTCGTCAAGGCCTGCATTCCCCACATCACCACGCCAGGCGGCCAGATCATCCTGATCGGAAGCGTGGCGGGGCGGATCATCCGGCCCGGCAGCCTCTACGGGGCCACCAAAGCGGCCGTCGCCGCCTTCGCCGAAAACTTGCGACCTCAACTCACCACGTCAGGCATCAAGGTCGCGCTGGTGGAACCGGGCATCACCGACACCCCGTTCTGGGGCGAGGCGGGGGCACCCTCCTTCGCTCTCGAGTCGGCGTCCGTCGCCGAAGCCGTCGGGTGGATCGTGCAGCAACCGCTCGGTGTGGATGTAAACGAACTGCTCGTGCGGCCGGTGGGCCAACCCATCTGACCGCACAGTGGGACGATCAGGCGCAAAGCCGGACACCCGACACCCGACACTTCCGTCCTACGAAGTGCGCCGGCGTGCCGCTCGGTAGACGGAAGCGGTCAGTACCCCGGCCACGAGCACCGGTGCCACGAACGCGGCGATTGTACGAAGGCCGGGCTTCGAGGAGAGGACTGCCAGGACACCGATGACGGCCACTGCGCCGACGAACAGTTCAGGGGTGTCGCCGATCAGGAAGTCCCACCAGAACCGGCCGAAAGCGCGGATCCATCCGAAGACGAGAGACGGGTTGTCGTCCGACCGTACTTGAGGCGGTTGCTGCCCCGCTGACTGATCTTCAGTCATGGAGGGCCTCCCCAGACGCGGCCAGGCCGGCGGGTTCCTCGGCAGTGTCGTGGCGCAGGGCCGCGACCAGTACCCAGGCGACGAGACCGTAGAAGGCAACCAGGGCCGGAATGGCGAGGTCGGTGCCGGGCCAGGTGACGTGCACGCCTTCCGCCGCCCAGAACGTACCGAAGCTGACCAACATCAGGCCGACACCCATCTTCATGGCATTTTCAGGGACACCGGACAGCTGGCGGTGGACGACGAGGCCAACGATGAGGACTACCAGTGCAGCCGCGCCGGCAGCGATGGCGGCGAGGCCCAAACGATGGGACGTAGTACCCAGGGTGATCACGATCACCACCACCTCGAGGCCTTCCAGGAACACTCCCTTGAAGGCCACGGCGAAGGCGGTGGCATCCCGTCCAGACGTCGGCGCCGCTACGGAGAGTTCGGCCACCTGCTGGGCAAAGATCGCATCCTCGTCGTGCTTGGCCTTCAGGCCGGCAGCCCGAAGGATCGCCTTACGCAGCCATTGCAGGCCGAAGACCAGGAGCAGGCCGCCAACCACCAATCGCAATACGGACAACGGAACGTAGTGAACGAGTGCTGGGCCGAAGAGGAGCACCAGACCGGCCAGGGCCACCAGGGCCACAGCCACGCCCTCGAAGGCCGACTTCCAGCCACGGGTGACACCGACGGCCAGAACGATCGTCAGGGCCTCGACCATCTCGACGGCGCTGGCCAGGAACACCGCTGTCACCAGGACCAGTGACCCGGTGGAGGTGGTGGTCGCCATCAACACGACACCGCCCACCTCACGGTCAAGCGGCTTCGACGAGCTCGTCGAGCTCCTCGAGCGGGTGGACGTGGAAGATCCGGTTGAAGATGAGAAACTTCAGTACCCAGAAGATGCCGAAGGACGCCAGGTTGGCCAGCAGCACGAGGACCGTCTGCTCGAGATGACTGAGGTGGTGGACCTTGCTCAGATGTCTGGCGGCGGCGGCGCCGAAGATCGAAACGAAGATCCCGACAGCCGACAGGGCCCAGAAAGGAATGATTTCCTTGGTGAGGTGGGAACGTCCACCTTTGCCCCACACCCACTTCCGATTCAGATAGTAGGAGGGGATGGTTGCCACCGCATTGGCGAACACCGTGCTGCCGATGGGGCCCCACAACTTCAGTACGCCGAAAACGATGGCCAGGACACCGAACGAGACGATCGTCGAGATGACGGAGACCATCGTGTACTTGAACAGGTGGGCGGCCTCAGGCGTTGCTCGCTTCTCCCACAGGTGGACGATCCGTTCCGAGAGCGTCACGCTTGGGGAATCGGTCTCCATCGCCGTCATGCTAGTCGTCACGCGTCCGTAACATTGGGGCGCCGCCAACGCTCCGAAGAGTCGTTCCGGACACGTGGGACCAGATCGGGCTCAGAGTCCGTTGGCCCTGGCCACGCCCCCGAAGAAGGCCGCGCTGGGCTTCGCCGTGCGTGCGAAGGTTTCCCGATCCACCTGCACCAGTCCGAAGGTCGGGCCGTAGCCGAGGACCCACTCGAAATTGTCGAGCAGGCTCCAGTAGAAGTACCCGCGCACGTCGATGCCGTCGTCGAGGCAGGTTCGAACGCCGGCCAGGGCCCGGGTCACGTACTCGATCCTCAGCGGGTCGTCGTCGGTACCGATGCCGTTCTCCGTGACGTAGACGGGCAGGCCACCGGTCACATCGGTTGCCCGGCGGATCGTGGCCGCCAATGATTCGGGCCACACCTCATATCCCATCTGGGTCGTGCGCACACCGTCCTCGGCACCTAGCCCTCCATCAGGTCCGACCCGCATACGGGTGTAGGTCTGGACACCGATGAAGTCGTCACCCTCGGTCGCCTCGAGAAAGACGTCCTCATTCGGTTTGCGCAGGCGCTCGATCCACGCCTCGCCTCCCGGCTGGAGCTGGAAGTCGGTCATCGACACCGTCATCCCGACGGGGAATTCGCCCGGGCCCGACCGGATGGCGTCGACTGCTTTCCGATGCGCTGCGACCATGGCGGCATTTACCGCGTCGCGGCGGTCGCGATCGCGTACCCGTGGCGGGAACAGACCGTGGCGCCAGCCCATGGTGGCAACCACATTGGGTTCGTTGAGGGTGCAGGCCATACCGATGAGGTCGCCCATGTGGGCGGTCACCTTCTCGCA
>Ga0075018_10000274_pt1 | contig 14905 bp, 8 predicted proteins | sample ColStrG_CSR_2014_FD_71471 | JGI IMG/M metagenome (GOLD analysis project Ga0075018, IMG submission 71471) | Freshwater sediment microbial communities in response to fracking from Pennsylvania, USA - Cold Stream Run_MetaG_CSR_2014 | ecosystem: Environmental > Aquatic > Freshwater > Creek >... | reverse complement strand
GGGTTGATGACATTGCCGTTGGCGTCAAGCGTGGGCGGAACGTAGCCCAGCGGATGACCCGAGCTGCCCTGCGCATAGCCCGAGCCATGGAAGAACTCTTCGCGGACGCTGGCATCGAGGTTCAGCTTGCCGATGTCGAGGTTGACGTCCAGGTACGGCGCATTGTTGGTGAAGGTCGCATCGAACTGCTGGTTCCAGCCGCCGTTGAAGGCGCACTGGCCGCCGACGCACAGCAGGTTGCCGGTGCCGTTCAGGCCATCCACCAGATCGAGTTCGGCCGGAGTGGAGCCACGCGCTTCGTTGATCGAGCTGTTCGAGTGCCAGTCCTCGGCGATACGCTGCGAGTAATACAGGTAGCCGAGCTTGAGGTCGATCTTGGCCGCGCCAGATTCGGTTTTGAATGTACCGGACAGGTCATTGGCAATGTGATCCATGTGGTTCATGTTGGTGTGCACCGAGGCACTGGAACTCACATAGGGGTCGGTGAACAGCTGGCCCGCTTTCGGTCCATTTGCATAGATCAGCGACTCTCCGGCACCAATTGCGCCCGCCGTGGGGCCCGCGCCGTAGAACTGAACGTTGAACTGGCCACCCATGCGTGCAATGCGCGCGTTGTCATCGATCGTCAGGCCGTTGCCGTAGTCATAGTGCGTCTGCATCTGCACCCAGTGCTCGTGCGTGAGGATGCCGTTGAGCGGCTGGCGGGCGAGATTGCCACTGACATCCGGGAACAGGGCGCTGCCATTGAGCGCAGAATAGCCGGCTGCCTGATTGCGGCCATCACACCACGGTGACGGCCCGAGACCGCCAACACTATTGCCACTCTTGGAAGCCGAACTGACACAGCCGTTGTAGCTCGGCTCTTGCGTATCGGCAGCCTTGAACAACAGGCGAACGTAGCCCTTGCCGCCGTCCAGTTCGCGGGTGATGTTGCCCTTGACCGCATAGGAATTGCTGACGTTGTAGTCGGCATTCTGGATGCCGCGGCCGACATCGTAGTAGCCGCCGAGATTGTAGTAGGTCGTGTCATTCAGGTGGCCGCCGAGGCGGAAATTGAATTTGGTGTAGTCGTAGCCGAGGCCCTTCTCCAACTCAACGTAGCCGCCTTCGTTGCGACCGGTGTAGCTGATGTGGTTGAGCACCGCGCCGATGGCCTGCGAGGCGAGCGTCGAAGCCGTGCCGCCGCGGATCGCCTCGATGCGCTCGTCAGTGGGCATCGGATGGGTCCAGTAATCGTTGTTGCCGAACTGGATGTCGCCGAACAGCACCGTGGGCAAGCCGTCTTCCTGCACCTGCACGAAGGGCGAACCGCCGGTGGGCGTGCGCAGACCGCGTACGCCGATGTTGGAGTTGCCGCCATCGCCTTGCGTACCGGCGACCTGGATGCCGGGAATCAGGCGATAGAGCTCCGCCGTGCTGGTGGCATCGAAGTTCTGGATCTGCTCGGTGGTGATCGAGCTGATGGAAGTCGAGGTATTCAATTTCGATTTGTCGCCCGCCGATGCGGTGACGACTACTTCTTCGAGCGTGTCACCGCTGGTCGCCGCATCAGCGGCCGGTGCCGGCTCGGCGGCCTGCGCGTGAATGGACGCGGTGGCCAGCAATGACGACGCCGCGAGAATACGCAGCAACAACGAGTCTCTGTACGTGTGCTTCACAGTCTTGTCCCCCTGATGGACGAATTGTTTTCGGCCCGCGTTCCCGGGCCGGGGAGGCGATTAAAACAAGAAATGCAATCGATTGCAACAATCGATTGCATTGCCGTTTCGAACGGCTGACCTCAATGCTCCAGCGAGCGGAATCCTCGGCAAATCCGGTGGCAGAAAGCGTTGCTACAGCGCAACACGCTTGTGGGTGGATGAGTCAGCGCCCGGGAGCGGCGATATCGAAGGCCATCGTGAGCCGCTCACCGTCATTGAAGGGCACTGTGGCATGCCACAGGGTCGATGGAAACAGCACCAGCCGGCCCGGCTTCGGCTCAACGCGCAGATAGGGATCCAGCGGCAGCTTGAGTTCGGGTGGCGGCGTACCGAACTCGAGCCAGCCGGCCGGAGCGTGGCCGCGCGCGGCAGCATCCGGCAGTGCAATGTACAGCGCCGAACTGATCCAGCCTTTCGGATGCGTGTGGCTGACGTGAAAGCCCTGTGCGCGCAGCAACACGGACCAGCTGCCGCCGAACAGCAGCGCTTCACGCGGCGTACCAAGCAAGGGATGACCGGCCTCGAACGGCGGCAGGCTGTCGATGTAGGCGCGCACGGCCGCAAGCACGCGGGTCTTGAGTGCTGCGATGATCGGCTCGTGGCGGAAGAACAGCGGTCGATCCGTCTGCGTACCGCCGCGCACGGACTGCTCGAGATAGGGCGAGCGCGCCGTATGCAGGCCGCGCAGCAAGGCAGTCAACTGTGCCAGTTCGTCAGCCGTAAGTTCGAGTTCGTAACTGCGCACATACGGCGGCGAACCATCGAGCCATGCCGCACGCGCATTGCCGGTAAGCCGCCAGATCAGCGACAGGTACGGCCAGGCCAGGCGCGCAGAGGGAGTGCTGGTCAGGCGCAAGGCCAGCTCTTCCGCCGCCAACGGGTCGTTGCAGCGCAGGCAATGTCGCACCCACGCCAGGGCGCGCACTTCATCCTGCGAATCCGCGGTTGCGGCGAACAGCGCCGCGGCGCGCGCTGTGTCACCCGATTCGCTGGCGATGAACAGCCGCGCGATTGTGAAGGCCGGCTGCGCTCCGCAGGCGCGCTCGCCATCCTCGATGATGCGACTCGCCGCCTCCCAGTTGCGCGCCTGCGCAACACTGCGAAACCAAGCCAGGCGCAGCGGCAGGTGCTGCGGGTGCAGGCGCACCGCAGCCGCGTAGCCACGCGCGAATTCGCTCGGGTCACCACCGGTGTAGCGCACAGTGGCGAGCAGCTTCTGGCCCTCCAGCCAGTCCGGACGCTGCGCCAGCGCAGTGACCAGCAGATTCTCCGCCGCGCGGCGCTGACCCTCGGCCGCCAGCGCTGCTGCACAGCAGCCGATGGCCGCGGGATTTTCCGGCGCGAGCTCGAGTGCGCGCCTGGCGAGCGTGGCGGCAGGCAGCCCCGACTCGTAACTCGCCTCGGCGTGCGCGAGCGCGCTCAGGGCATCATCGGGAGCGAGTTGCAACGCCCGCGCAAAGGCCCGCATGGCATCGGGCATGCGCTGCTCATCACGGTAAGCGAAGCCGAGCAGTTGCCAGGCTTTTGGCTCGCCGGGCGCTTGCCGCAGGTACGCTTCAAGTGCCGCTATCGCCAGATCGACGCGCGCACCGTCCATGGCCTCGCGAGCGGACCGCAACACCGTAGTGACATCCGCTGTCTGCAAAACATCCGCGGCGCCAAGCTCACTGGACATGCGGCGCAGCTTATCGCAAAGGCATTAGAATCAGGTCATGAACCCGAGCACGCCACGTCCGCCCGTGACCGAAGTCGTGATCCTCGGCGGCGGCACCGCGGGCTGGATGACCGCGGCCTCCTTGCTGCACCGGATGGGGCGCCTGGGCGTCAAGGTCACGCTGATCGAGTCCTCGCAGATCGGCACCATCGGCGTGGGCGAGGCCACGGTACCGGCGATCAAGCACTACTTCGAGTCGCTCGGCCTCCAGCCCTACGAGGTCATGCGCGCCACCAACGGCACCATGAAGCTCGGCATCGAGTTCGACGGGTGGCGGCACGAGGGCTACAGCTTCATCCATTCCTTCGGGCGCTACGGCATCCAGGCCGGCCCGGTGGCCTTCCACAGCATCTGGAACCGGCTGCGCGCCGCGGGCGAAACCGCGCCGCTGGATGATTATTCGCTCGGCACGCAGCTGTGCCGGGCCGGGCGCGTCCTGCTGCAGCCGCGCGAGCCGCGCGGTGACTTCGAACACTTCGACTGGGCGGTGCATTTCGATGCCGGGCGCTTCGCACAACTGCTGCGCCAGTTCAGCGAGGCGCGCGGCGTGCGACGCATCGATGCGCGGCTGCAGCAGGTACAACTGCATCCGGAGCACGGCCACATCGAGCAGCTGCTGCTCGACAATGGCGAGTCGGTCGGTGGGCAGCTGTTCATCGATTGCTCGGGTTTCAATCGACTACTGATCGACGGCGCGCTGCACGCGGGCTACGAGGACTGGCGCCACTGGCTGATGTGCGACCGGGCGATCGCCCTGCCCTGCGCGCTGGCCGATGCGAATGTGCTCGCGCCCTACACGCGCTCGCGCGCCATGGACGCGGGCTGGACCTGGCGCATCCCGCTGCAGAATCGCGTCGGCAACGGCTACGTCTACAGCTCCGATCACATCAGCGACGATGCGGCGTTGGCGGCGCTGCGCGGTGAGCTCGAGGGCGAAGCACTGGCCGAGCCCAACAGGCTGCGCTTCCGTGCCGGCCACGTGCGCCAGTTCTGGCTGAAGAACTGCGTAGCCATCGGCCTGGCGGGCGGTTTCCTCGAACCGCTGGAATCCACCAGTATTTCGCTGATCCAGATGGGCATCGACAAGCTGCTGCACTTCTGGCCCGACACCGAACTCGCGCCCGAACTCGCCGGCGAATACAACCGCCTGTCGATCCAGGAGTTCGAGCGCGTGCGCGATTTCATCATCCTGCATTACTCGGCCAATGCGCGCGAGCGCGGCGAGCTGTGGCGCTACTGCCGCGAGATGCCGCTGCCCGACACGCTGCTCAACAAGCTGGCGCTGTACCGCGCGCGCGGCCACATCGTGCAGTACGAATCCGAGAGCTTCTTCGATCCAAGCTGGGTATGCCTGTACGCGAACTTCGGCATCGAGGTGCGCGCCTGGGATCCGCTGACCAACCTGCTGAAGCTCGAAGACCTGCAGGAACTGACGCAGCGCCTGCGCGCCGATATCGCGTCCCTCGCGCGCGAGGGCTCGCCGCACCGCGACTTCCTGCGGCTCGCTGGCGCACTCGCCGGCGAGTGAGCAGCGCCGCGTGCGGACACGCGGGCTCGCAGCTCAGCCCGTGCGCGCGGCCGGCGACACGGCAGCCGGCGAGCGGCAGTGGCGATTGATGAACTCCTCGTGCAGCGGGAGCTTGCGCGCCGCATCCGCGATCAGGTCGCGGATACCCTTGAGATAGTCGGCGCGATCCGGCGGCGACACCGTCTCGACAAAGGGATGCGCGGCGCGCGGCGTGATGCCCTGGCCCCACATCACCTGCAGCCAGCTGGGCAACTGGAACAGATCCTGCGTCGAACAGAAGATGCCGCCGGTCTCGCGGAACAGCTCGATCTTGTGGGTCAGTGAATCGGGCACCGACATGTGGCGGCAGTCATCCCAGAAGGGCTCGCCCACGCGGTTGTTGGCGTAGTAGTGCAGGATGATGAAGTCGCGCACGTACTCGTATTCGGCCGCAGAGCTCTGATTGAACTCATCGCGCCGGCGCGAGTTGTCGCCGCGATCGGGGAACAGCAGCACCAGGCGGTGGATCGTCATCTGGATCAGGTGGATCGCCGTCGACTCCAGCGGCTCGAGGAAGCCGCTGGCCAGCCCCATGCTCACGACATTGCGGTTCCACAGCTGCCGCCGTCGCCCGGTCGTGAAGCGGATCGGCCGCGCCTCGGCGAGCGGCTTCGAATCGAGGTTCTGCAGCAGCAGCTGGTGCGCGCGCTCATCGCTCATGTGCGCCGAGGAGTACACGTGGCCGTTGCCGGTGCGATGCTGCAGCGGAATGCGCCACTGCCAGCCGGCATCCTGCGCGGTAGAACGCGTATAAGGCGTCAGCGGACTGACCCGTTCGCTGGGCACGGCCAGCGCGCGGTCGCAGGGCAGCCAGCGCGTCCAGTCCTCATAGCCGGTCTTCAGTGCCTGCTCGATGAGCAGCCCCCTGAAGCCGGAGCAATCCACATACAGCTCACCGCTGAGTTCGCGCCCATCCTTCAGGCGGAGCTTCTGCACATCGCCGCTGTTGGGGTCGAGCTGCACATCGACCACCATGCCCTCGACGCGACGCACGCCCTGCCGCTCTGCATAGCGGCGCAGGTAGGCCGCATACAGCGAGGCATCGAAATGAAAGGCATAGACGATACCCGGGAGCGGCGTGCCCTCTATCGCAGCCATGCGCGTGAAGCGGTTCTGGCGCGCGGCCTGGTAGTCGAGGCTGTAATCCCACAGTGAACCACCGCGCCCCAGCAGGTGTTCGTGCAGCCAGTAGTGGTGGAAGGGGATGTAGGCCAGGTCCTTGCCGACCGTGCCGAAGGAATGCATGTAGGCGTGGCCGCGTTCGTACCAGTTGGCGAACTCGATGCCCAGCTTGAAGGTGCCATGCGTATTGCGCAGGAAGTCGTCTTCGTCGAGGCGCAGCATCTGGTTGAACAGGTTGATGGCCGGAATGGTCGCCTCGCCGACGCCGACGATGCCGATCTCATCCGATTCCACCACGGTGATCGAGAGGCGCGGCCCGAACACCTTGGCAAGCGCCGCCGCGCACATCCAGCCCGCGGTGCCGCCACCGACGATCACTACCGACTTGATCTCCACGCCAGGCATGGGCTACTCCAAAAAAAAACACCTGCCGGCATCGCTGCCGGCAGGTGTGATGTTACTGCGTCGCGGCCTGGCCTAGAACTTGTAAGTGGCCGAGAAGGTGTAGACCGCGCCGTATTTCTCGTACTTCTGGTTGTAGAACTCCGGATCACCGACGTTCCACTGCACGAACGGCGTATCGTTCAGGTTGGTGCCCGAGAGATTCAGGGACAGGCCCTTGACAGGACCTTCCTTGAACTCGTAGCCGACCTGCGCGTCCAGCAGGTTCTCCGATTTCACTTCGCGGTTCTGGATCGAACCATCGAAGGTCGGCACTTCGCCATCGAATCCGCCGCGGAACCGGCTGCTGACGCGCGCCGAGAAGCCGTACTTCTCGAAGTAAAAGGTCGTGTTGATGACCTTGGGCGACAGGCCGGGAAGCGGCTGCGACCTCCCGTTCGGGCTGACCGACGAGGCATTCCAGGACGCACTGACGATCAGGCCAAACCCATTCAGTGCGTTGGCGAGCAACGAGCCCGGGAACGAGCCCGACAATTCCATGCCCCTGACATAGCCACCGCTGCCGTTCAACAGCGCCGATGCTACGCCCACGCGACTGTTATTGGCCTCGGTATAGATCGTCGGGTCACTAGGACTGGTCTGGTCAGGCAACAGCGCGCCGGTGAAATCGACAAGCCGATGATCCGAGTACAGGAACCGCTTCAGTTGCTTGTAGTACACCGAGGCCGCGACATAGCCCTTGTTGTCGGAAAAATACCTTTCCAGCGACAGGTCAAAGGCATTGGCCTTCCAGGGCCTCAGCTGCGGATTACCACCCGAGTTTCGTTGCCAGTAGTACAGGTTGCCGTTGTATGCAATCGGTACCCCACCCAGGGCGATATTGCTGACAACGTTATAGGTAGCGCCACCGGCCATATCGTCCATGCGCGGCCTCGACACCGTGGTCGCAGCGGCAAAGCGCAGCTTCATGTCGTCCGCCAGCGAGAGGCTGAGGTTCAGGCTGGGCAGCACGTCGGTGTACTTGGCCCCGTCCGTAACCCGCGATACCAGATGGGACGGCGACACGACGTTCAGGAGCGCCGATTGATCCACGCTCTGCGCCTGCACGCCGATGTTGCCCGTCAATTCGTGCGAGCCGAGATGGGTGTTGATGTCCAGCTTGATATACGGAGTCGTCAGCTTCTCGGTCATGCTCCAGCTGCCGGTGTAGTCGGCATCAAGAGTGCCTTTATCGACCAGCACGGACGAGTCCTGACGGGCATCGATCACATTGAAGAAGCCGTTGTGGAACATGCTCAACGCGTCGTAGTTGATCATCCCATTGGGATTGCCGAAGAAGCTGGTGTTGATCACGCCGCGGCGATAGGCGTCGGGGACGGCGAGGAAATACGGGCCCGCAGTGAGATTGCCCGCAAAATACAGCGCATTCTGCTGCCGATACTTGTCTTTGGTGCGATCAGCATAATTGACGCCGACCGAAATGCCGCTCAGGAAACTGGTCTGGAACTTGCGAGTCGCGGCGAGCTTGATGGACTTGATCTCGTCGTTGATGGCCTGATCATCCCAGAAACCGGCACGGCTGCTGTGCGCAGGGGAGCCGCCAGCCCAGCCGCCCGGATCGGCGAGGAAAGTCGTGTTGTAGTTACTGTAGTTGCCAGTGATAGTCGGTACCGTGACGCCGTCCGGCCCGGTGGTAAAAGTGTTGGTCTCAGTGGTGGGAAGCAGCGGCGAACCGGGATCCCCTGAGCCGTTTCCTCCAGTGGACTCAAGTCGCAGCCTGTCGCGGTGAGCCTTCGAGTAACTGAGGTCGTTGTCCAGGGTCCAATTGTCGGTCAGCTTGAAATCGGTCTTCAGGCCATAGGCATCCACCTTGGCGTGCGTCTCATTGTTGTAGTTCTCGATGACGACGAACGGCACATTGGTGTAGGTACCCGAGGTCAGGCGGTTTTGCTCGAACGAACCCGGATTGGTGAGCGTGCCACTACCCCATTGCAGCGGATACTCCATGCGACGGATGTTTTGCAGTTCCTTGAAGTTGGAGTGGTAGCCGTCGAGGGTCGAGTGCAACCGGTCGTTCGGCTGGAATTCCACCACGCCCATGAAGCCGGTGCGCTGGAAGTACGATGACTGGACGCCGTCCTTGGTGCCACCGACGACAGAGGAACCCACTGGATACGGGCCCGGATTGTGGGGCGGCGGAGTGCAGCTTCCATCTGTAGCGGGCAGGCACGCGTAGCCCCAGGACTCGCGGGCCTGCGCCTGGTAGGGCGTCTTGTTGTAGGCCACGCCGAGCGCGACGCCCACTTTGTTGTCCATGAATTGATCGATGTACATGCCGCTTACGCGGTTGCCGGTATCCGACAGCGAGGGCACATTGGCCTTTTGGCCATCCTTCTCATACTTGTAGGTAATCGAGCGTGCGCGACGGCCATAGGCAAGCGGCTTCACGGATTCGATGTCGGCCGTGCCGGCAATGCCCTGGTAGGTCATGGCCGCATCTGGCGTCTTGAAGATCTTGACCTGGTTCACGAGTTCCGAAGGGTACTGGTCGAACTCGACTGAACGGCTGTCGCCGGTCGAGGGCTGCTCGCGCCCGTTGAAGGTGGTGACGGTGTAGTCGGGACCGAGGCCGCGGATCGACAGCGTCTGCGCACGGCCAGCGGTACGCTGCGCGGCGAGGCCAGGCAGGCGCGCGATCGACTCGGCAATGGAGTTGTCCGGCAACTTGCCGATATCTTCCGCGGACACGACCTCGACCATGGAAGAGTTGTTCTTCTTCGCCGCGATCGAATCCTCGATGCTCTTGCGGATACCGGTTACGACGATCTCTTCGATGGGCGCGCTCGAATCTGCCGCTGCCGCGGACTGATCGGCCGCGCGTGCCGCGCTGGTCGCTGCCATCAGCAGCACCGCACAGCCCGTGGCCGTGGAACTCACCGCAAACAGAGCGCGGCGCGTGGCCGGCTGCGTGCAATAGGCCGTCTTGAAGGTCTTCACCTAGGCGTCTCCTTAGAATGTTTGGTCGGCGCGTCGCAGTCTCCCCATAGACTTGCGGCGGCCCTTCCCCCCAGGGAAGTGTTGTAAATATCCGGCAGTCGCAATCTTAGCGATCAGCCGCCTTTTGCCAATGCTTATGCATACGTATTCATACCAACCTGTTGCGCGGCGGACACAACGCTCAGGCTTCGCCCATCAGGAAGGTATTCACAGTCAGTCGTCCGGCGCGTGGATCTGATAAATATGATATACCCTCCGGCAACAGGGCGCAGTGCAATACATGGCCGCGATAAACCAGCGCGCGGTTGAATTGCCCTTCGAAGCTCGCGATCTGCTCGTACATCGGCGTATCGCCGCTGATATAGGCCGGCTCCGGTAGCCCGTAGGTAGCCGCGTCGCGTGACAGCGCTGCGCTGAACTGCGGATAACGCACTGCATCCACGCTCTCGAAGCCGGTGGAGCGGTGCCGGTAGAAGGCCGTACCACTGCTGCGATCGCTGCTGATGAAGTGCAGCAGTGCCAGGCGCTCGCGTTCCAGCCCATCGAAGTGCGGCAGTCGCTGGATCGGTCGCAGTGCAGCCGGCCGCGTGGTCACCAGCGAGTAGTAGGCCTCGAGCACCTGCAGCTGCGAACCGCACTCGAAGGTGCTGCACAGCAGGTCGACGATCGGCGCCAGGAAGGCGCGCACACGGGCGGCCGGCACGCCGGCCCGTATGCCCGGGTAATGCGGACCGATCGCGGTGTATTGCAATGCCGCCGCTTCGTCGATCAGCGCGCGCGGCTCGGGCACGAAGTCGTCGATCACGAGCACCGGCTGGCGCTCGCGGCCGACGAAGTGCAGCTGCGCCGCGGTCACGGCGTGGTGATGCGCCGATACACACGGTATTCCCAGGCGCCCAATGCCACGGCCGGCAGGCTTCCGGCCGTGGCTGCGCGGCCCGGCGTGATGTCCTCGTAGCGCCCCTCGTCGGCCGTGACTACGCCGGTGAACGGCGCCGTGGACAGGTTGATCGCAATCACCAGCGACTCGCTCGCATCGCTGCGCGCATACGTGAGCACGCGGCTCTCGTCGCTGTTGTGCAGCCACTGCACTGCGCCGCCACGCAACGCGCTGTGCGCTTTGCGCAGCGCGATGAGGTCGTGGAAGAACTGCGGATAGTGCGGTCGTAGCGCATCGCCCTGCCAGAACACCGGCAGCTTCTCGAACAATGCGGGCGCCGTGGATTCCGCGGTGTCGCCCACTTCCATGCCCTGGTAGAGCAGCGGGACGCCATCGAGCGTGAACATCAGCGCGTTGGCCGCGAGGGTCGCCGCTTCGCCGAAGCGCGCGATGGCGCGGCGCTGATCGTGGTTGTCCGTGAAGCGCAGGCGCAGCGCGCCGTGCGGGTACTGCGCCGCACTCGCGCGCCAGTTGTCGACAATGGCAGATGCCGGCTTGCCGTTCTGCAGTACATCAGACAGCGCGTGGTAGAACGACCAGGCGTAGTCGGCATCAAAAGCCTTCACCAGCAGCTCGGGCGAGTCGGCTTCGGCGAGCATGAAGATATCGGGCTTGGCCTTGCTGAGCGCGGCACGTGCCGGCTCCCAGAAATCGGTAGGCACGCCAGCGGCGTAGTCGCAGCGGAAGCCGTCGAGATCGAAATCCTTCAGCCAGTGCACCAGCATGCCGGTCATGTACTGGCGCAGCTCCTGGTTGTCGTAGTTCAGGTCGGCGACGTCGGTCCAGTCGGGGTCGGGCGGAATGATCTGGCCCTTGGCATCGTGCGTGTAATACCCGGGATGCGCCATCAGGTTCGAATCCCAGGCCGTGTGATTGGCGACGATGTCGATGATCACCTTGAGGCCACGCTTGTGCGCCTCGTTGATCAGGCGATGCAGGTCATCGGCACTGCCGTAGTCGCTGTTGATGCCGTAGTAGTCGCGCACCGCATAGGGGCTGCCGAGCGTGCCCTTGGATTTGAGCTTGCCGAGCGGATGGATCGGCATCAGCCACAGGATATTGACGCCCAGCTGCTGCAGGCGATCGAGCTGCGCAGTGACGCCCGCGAAGTCGCCGCGCGCCGAGAAATCGCGCGGGAAGATCTCGTAGACCACGCCATCGTGCACCCAGGCCGGGCTGCTGCGGGCCTCGTCCTTCGAGTAGTCATGCGTGGCGGCAGCCGCGACGGACACGCCGCTGGCCGTGGCCAACAAGAGGACGGGCACGAGCGTGCGCGCCGCACGGCACAGGTATTGCAACATCTGGTCCCCCTGGCGCGTCTAAGGGCTGCGCCTTCGTGCTCCGAACATAGACGCAGGCGGCGCGGCGCGGCGAATGAATACGTATGCGTTGCCGACGGGCGGCGCGGAACAGCGGGTAAGCTTTCCAGACGAACGGATCAGAGGTCGGCCTTGAGCAAGGACATAGCGGTCGAAGAATCGCGACGGGCGGCGCTGGCGCTGGCGCCGGCGCAGGCCTGGTGGCATGGCGCGGTGATCTACCAGATCTATCCGCGCAGCTTCCTCGATACCAATGGCGATGGCGTCGGCGACCTGCCGGGGATCATCGAGCGGCTCGACTATGTGGCGAGCTTAGGGCTGGAGGCCGTCTGGATCTCGCCGTTCTTCAAGTCACCGATGGCCGACTTCGGTTACGACATCGCCGACTACTGCGCGGTCGACCCGCTGTTCGGCACGCTGGCCGATTTCGACCGGCTGCTGGCCAAGGCCCACGCGCTGGGCCTGAAGATCATGATCGACCAGGTGCTGAGCCACACTTCGGCCGAACACGAATGGTTCAGGGAAAGCCGGCAGAGTCGCGACAATCCGCGCGCTGACTGGTACGTGTGGGCAGACGCCCGCCCCGATGGCGGCCCGCCCAACAACTGGCTGTCGATATTCGGCGGTGGCGCCTGGAAGTGGGAGCCGCGCCGCTCGCAGTACTACCTGCACAATTTCCTCTCTGAACAGCCCGATCTCAACTTCCACAGCCAGGCGGTGCGCCGCGCCGTGCTCGACAACGTGCGCTTCTGGCTGGAACGTGGCGTGGATGGCATGCGCCTCGATGCCATCAACTTCTGTTTCCACGATGGGCAGTTGCGCGACAACCCGCCCAAGCCCGTGGAGCAGCGCAGCGGTCGCGGCTTTCGCGCCGACAACCCCTATGCCTACCAGTACCACGTGTACGACAACACGCGTCCGGAGAACCTGCCCTTCATCGAAGAGCTGCGCGCGCTGATCGACCGCTATCCCGGCCGCGTGACACTCGGCGAGATCTCGGCCGAAAATTCCAACGCAACCATTGCCGAATACACGCGCCCGGGTCGGCTGCACATGGGCTACAGCTTCGAACTGCTGGGCACCGATCATCAGCCTGCGCACATCCGCAGCACGGTCGAAGGCGCGCTGGCCGCCTCGAGCGCGGCCTGGCCCTGCTGGGCGATTTCCAACCACGATGTCGAACGCGTCGCGAGCCGCTGGGGCGAAGCCGATGCGCCCGCACACCTGGCGACGCAACTGAGCGCACTGGTGTGCTCGTTGCGCGGCGCGGTCTGCATCTACCAGGGCGAAGAGCTCGGCCTGCGCGAAGCGCAGGTGCCCTTCGAGTCGCTGCGCGATCCTTACGGCATCGCCTTCTGGCCCGCCTTCAAGGGGCGCGATGGCTGTCGCACACCCATGCCCTGGACGACTGGCGAGCGCGGTGGCTTCACGAGTGGAAAACCCTGGCTGCCACTGCCGGCACAGCATCTGCAGCAAGCGGTGGAAGTGCAGGAACACGCAGCGACGTCGACACTGCAGGCCTTCCGTCGCCTGCTGCGCTGGCGCAGGCAACATCCGGCGCTGCTGTGGGGCACGATCGAATTCCTGCTGAGCACCGCTGCGGTGCTGGCCTTCACACGCACCTACGGTGACGAGCGGCTGCTCGTGGCCTTCAATCTGTCATCACAAAACGCGGTCGGTGATCTGCCGCGTGTGATGTCGGGTCAAGTGCAGTCAGGCCACGGCCTGCCCGAGGGCAGACTCGAGGGCGCCCGGCTCACGCTGCCGCCGCATGGCGTGCTGTACCTGCGGCTGAGCTGAAGCGCGCGCGCCCTTCAGTGCGCGTGCCGTCGATACGCCTTCACGAGCTGATCGGCCAGGCGATCGATCGTCAGGCGTGCATCGGACCAGGTATCCAGTGAGGCCGAGGCTTCCTGCAGGCTGGTGGCGTAGTGATCTGCCGATACGCGCTCCAGCTCCTTGCCGTCTGGGCCGCGCAGCACCGCACTGAGCGTCGCGCCGCCCAGCGATATGGAGCGCACCGGGTCGATGCTGGGATTGGCACCCTGCTGGTGATGCGTCGGGTGCGAAGGCCGCGCGTCGCTGAGCAGCACTTCCGTGCGCGGCAGCGCCGCCGGCGCGAGGCCAGCGCGCTTCACCGCTCGCGCCACGCTGTCATGAATTGCCTGCTGCAGTACCTGTGCTTCCTCGCTGCCGTAGCTGGCAGCCAGTTGCTTCTGCAGCGGCTCGGCGATGCTGATCGATACGCTGCTGTCGCCATTGACGTTTTGCGACGCGGCGAGCGCCAGCAGCGGCGAAAAGCACAGGATCAGAGCGAGCGAAACCAGGCTGTGCATGGCATATCTCCTGTGACCAGCACCCAATTGTACGCCCGGTGGCCCGCGCCCGAAGCCGCTGTGGCAAGATAGCCCCAGGCCAGATCCAGGGGGGCCTGGGGCGGCGCGCTCCAGCGGGTGCAGTGGTCACGCAAAGCAAGCCTACGTCATTCGACATCGCGTACCTGGCGGGCGTCTCGCAGCCGACGGTCTCGCGTGCCTTGCGCGGCAGCCCGATGGTCAGCGCCGAGACCCGCAAGCGCATCGAGGCCATTGCCGAGCAGCTCAACTACAAGGTCGACAAGAACGCCTCGAACCTGCGCTTCCAGCATTCGAACACGCTGGCGCTGCTGCTGTTCGAAGACCCCACCCCCGACGATTCGCACATCAATCCCTTCTTCCTGGCGATGCTGGGCTCGATCACGCGCGCCTGCGCGCGGCGCGGCTACGATCTGCTGGTCTCGTTCCAGCAGCTCTCGGGCGACTGGCACAAGGACTACGAAGACAGCCGCAAGGCCGACGGCCTGATCCTGCTCGGCTACGGCGATTACCTCGACTACCAGGCGCGACTCGAGCAGCTTGTCAGGCAGGGCACGCATTTCGTGCGCTGGGGCGCGGTAGTGGCTGGCCAGCCGGGCCTGTCGATCGGTTGCGATAATTTTCGCGGCGGCTTCGATGCCGCGCGCCATCTGATCGGACTGGGCCGTCGTGCGATTGCCTTCCTCGGCAACGCTTCGGATCACTATCCGGAATTCATGGAACGCTATCGCGGCTATGCCGAAGCGCTGGGCGCATCGGGCATCAAGGCCGCAGCGCAATTGCGCTGTGA
>Ga0075018_10000272_pt1 | contig 14913 bp, 9 predicted proteins | sample ColStrG_CSR_2014_FD_71471 | JGI IMG/M metagenome (GOLD analysis project Ga0075018, IMG submission 71471) | Freshwater sediment microbial communities in response to fracking from Pennsylvania, USA - Cold Stream Run_MetaG_CSR_2014 | ecosystem: Environmental > Aquatic > Freshwater > Creek >... | reverse complement strand
GATGCGCAGGATGTGCAGGGAACTGTTCGAATCCAGCCAGGGGAGTGGCGGCAGCTCGGTCATGTGCCATTCCATCGCCAGTCCCAGACGGTCCAGGCGCGGCGCCAGCCGGTAGCGGAGCGTCGCCAACAACATCACCAGGTCCTGCCCAATCGGCTCCAGCGAATCGATCATCAGCCGCATTTCATCGACGGCATCGCGCAGCACTACAGCCGTGGCTTCGCGGTCCATATTGCCCCGCTCGACACTGGCCAGCGTCGAGATCAGCGTTGAGCCGAGGCCATCGTGGATCTCGCGCATCAACCGTTGCCGCTCATCGTCCTGCGCGCGCTCGCGTTCGTAGTGGCGCAGCTGTTCGTAGCTGCGCTGCAGTTCCTGCTGCCGGCGTGCGAGGCGCTGCTCGAGCGAGGCATTGAGCGCCGCGCTCGATTCCAGAGCCTCGCCATAGCGGCGCGCCAGCGCATAGATGAATGCCAGCAGGATCGGCAAGGCCGCGTAGGGCAGCAGGAAGAAGTGCTCCATGTTGATCGCCCAGGATTGCAGCAGTGCGTCGTGGACGCCGAACAGCAAGCTGATCCACAGCGCTGCGGCCAGTGCGAACTGTTCGGCCTTGCGCGTGCGCAGCGCCGCCAGCGTCAGCATGCTGGTGACCAGCACCGATATCAGGGTCTGGCCGGCATTGACGATGACATCCTGGAACCAGATCGTGTCCGGGATGATCGGCAGGTTCAGCACCGTCAATACGATCGCCCCCCACAGCAGCGCGCGCTCGGTGCGCGCACGTCGTTCATTGCGCAGCCGGAAGGCGAAGACGTAGACCGTGAGCGAAAGCCAGTTCAGTGCACTGTCGGTTACCCACCAGAACATGGAGATCGGCTGCGGGTAGTGCGGCAAATGATAGTGCAGCGTGCGCAGTGTCCACAGCGCTGCGGCCAGCGCGAACAACAGGTAGACCGATGCCTGCCGCAGGCGCAGCCAGAACAGCAAGGCAATCACGCCCGCGGTCAGCATGGCCATGCTGCCAATGCGCGGACCGTCGATGCGCCAGAACTGCTGTACCGAATACCAGGAGTTCACCGCGGCAAGCGTGCCGACCCGGAGCGAGGGCACGCCGCAGCCCCTGGCGCTGACCTCGCATTCAAGACTCAGCAGCACTTCCCGTGGCGCAACGGCGCCGGGCGGCGGCAGCACCAGCATGACCGGCAAGTTCCACTGATTGGCAAGCGAGTTGTCGGTCTCGGCGACCGGCAGGCCATCGACGTACAGCGTGGGGTGCGCGGCACTGTACATGTAGGCGCTGTAAGCGACCGCCTGAGGCGGACTTGACGCCGGCAGCGCCGAGGGCACGCGCACCCATAGCCTCAGCCGCGAGTGCACGGGTCCCAGCACTGCCGCGTCGGATTCGGTCCGCGGCAGCGTCGCCCGGAACCAGCGCAGGCCTGGCGGCACTGGCCCGGCCTGAGCAGTGCTGGCGTTGGCGCCGTGCGGCTCGAAGGCGATTTCGGCGGTGGTGATGTGCTGCAGGGTAACAGCCGGGTTCGCGCACAGTCCTGGCACGGCCCAGAGCCAGAGACCCAACGCGCAGCCGACCCGGCCGGCAAACTTCATGGCGTGCCTCCTTGCAGTGGCAAGGATGCGCTGATCGGTGCGGCTAGTCGACCACCGTCTGCGACTGCTCGCGCAGGTATTGCGGCAGGTAATAGAACGAGCCGATCGCCTTGCCGGTATTGCCTGAACCCTTCCAGCCGGCGAAGGCCTGGTAGCCGGGCCAGGCACCGGTGGTGGCGCCCTGTGGACGATTGGCGTAGGTCACGCCGGCCTCGATGTTGTCGTGGAACCAGGCGATCTCGTCGGCAGCGCCGTAGAAACCCGCAGTCAATCCGAGTGGCGTGGCATTCGCGAGCTGCATCGCTGCTTCATTGGACGCTACGCGTATCGACATGAGGATCGGCAGGAACATCTCCACCTGACACAGCGGGTGATCGACTGGCGCTTCGGCCAGCGTGGGGCGCACGAACAGGCCATCGGCATATTCACCCTCGCGCAGCTGCGTGGCGCCGCTCAGCACGCGCGCACCCTGTGCCGGCAGTTGCGCCGCGTAGCGCGCGTAGTCATCGTAGCCGCCCTGCGTGGTCACGGGTCCCAGCGAGGTCTCCTGCAGGGCGGGATCGCCGATGCGCAGCGCCGCGATCCGCTGCAGCAGTTTCTCATGCAGCGCGTCGGCGACCTCGCGATGCACGTACAGGCGCGAGAGCGCCGAACATTTCTGGCCGCCCATGCCGAATGCCGAGCGGGCGATGCCAGTGGCGGCGCGTTCGAGATCGGCAGCAGCAGTGACGATGCAGGCATTCTTGCCACCCATCTCGGTGATGCAGGGTCGCGGAAATCCGCCGCCCTGCAAGCTGCGCAGGATACCCATGCCCACAGCGTGTGAACCGGTGAACGTGGCGCCAGCCGTCAAGGGATGATCGATCAGTGCCGCGCCGATCGCGCCGCTCGAACCACTGAGGTAGTTGAATACGCCGGGCGGCAGCTGTGCATCGCGGATGCAATCGGCGAGCAGGCGACCGGCCCAGGGCGTGGCGCTTGCGCCTTTCAGCACCACCGTGTTGCCGGTCACCAGCGCGGCCGCGACCGGCCCACCTGCGAGCGCCAGCGGAAAATTGAACGGCGCGATCACGACCCAGGGGCCATAGGGCTTCATCACGCTGCGATTGCGCGAGCTGACGCCAGCGATCGGATCGTTGGGCAGCGGATGATCGTACCCGCCGTTGCGCTCGAAGTCGGCGCTGTAGCCGCTGAAGAAATCGGCCGTCTCCTGCGCCTCGCCCAGTGCCTCGAGTCGATTCTTGCCCGTCTCGAGCGTGAGCGCGGCGGCGATGTCGTAGACGCGCTCTTCGATCAACTGCCCGACGCGACGCATCAGCTGCACGCGCGTCGCCAGCGGCGTGCGTCGCCAGGCGGGCCAGGCGCGCTGCGCTGATCGCAGCGCCGCGTCGGCATCCGCAGCGCTGGCCAGTGCGAAGTGGCCCAGCTGTTGACTGCGCCTGGCAGGATTGAAGGTGGCTGCTGAGCTGCCCGCCGTCTGGTCCACGCCGTTGATGTGCAGTGGATGCGTACCGCCCAGCTTCGCCAGCATGCGCGTCATGGCGGCCTGGTAGCTTGCATGCATCGATGGCGGCGGATCGAACATGGTCGAATAGGTCAGCTTGAAACTCATGCTCAGGCTCGTGTGGGAGTGGTCATTGCGATCGTGAGTTCACCCAGCAGGCGTTCGAGCAGGTCGAGCGCATCCGCAAGGTCCTTTTCATGGATGACCAGCGGCGGAGCGAGCAGCAGCAGATTGCCACGCGCCGCGAAGGATACGCCCGCCTCCAGCGCAGTGCGCAGCAGGCCCTTCAGGGCGACGTGCAGGTCTGGCCAGGGCGAGAGGGGTTCGCGACTCTTGCGATCGCGCACCAGTTCGATCACGGCGAACAGTCCGTGGCCGCCCCGCACCTCGCCGATCAGCGGCTGGCGCTGCTGCATCTGCTGCAGGCGCGTGAACATCGCGGCACCGAGGCGCCGCGAACGCTCGATCAGGTCTTCGGCCTGATAGCTTTCAATCGCGGCCACACCCGCCGCGCAGGACAAGGGATGGCCGCAGTAGGTGAGACCGGTGTACAGCATCTGTGGCTCGAGTACGCGGGCGAGAGCGCCCGAGAGTACGACGGCGCCGAGCGGCAGGTGGGCGCCGGTGAGACCCTTGGCCAGGGTCATCAGGTCCGGCCGTCCTTCCTCGCCGTGACGTTGCCAGGCAAACCACTCGCCGCAGCGACCGAAGCCGCTCATCACTTCATCGGCGACCAGGTAGACGCCGCGCTCGCGTGTGTGCTGGCGCAATGCCGGCCAGTAATTGTCGGGCGCCACGATGCCATTGGTGCCGGCATTCGCCTCCATCAGCACCGCAGCGACGTTGGCGGCACCGCGTGCGTCGATGAGCTGCGCGACGTTGGCGGCCGCAGCAGTGCCGCAGGCGCTGGCGCTCGTAGTGCCATTGGGACAGCGGTAGGCATAGGGTGGCGGCACATGCGCGACGCGCAGGCTGGCCGGATCGATCTGCGTCGCGGTGCGGCTGTCACCCGAGAGCGCCATGGTCGCGTAGCTGGCGCCGTGATAGGAGCGATCGCGGGTGATGACCCAGCCCTGCGGCTTGCCGCTGGCCTGGCGCGCGAATTTCACGGCGTGTTCGTTGGCGTCGGCACCGCCCAGCGTGAAATACACGCGACCGTCGCTGAAACCCGATTTCTCCAGCAGCAGTTCGGCGAGCCGCGCGCGCGGCTGTGCGCCCCAGGCATTGGTGACGAAGCACAGCTGCTGCGCCTGTGCCCTGATCGCTTCGACGACCCGCGGATGCTGGTGACCGAGATTGCTGCATTCGGCCAGGCTGCTAAAATCGAGAATCGATTGCCCTGCATCCGTTTGCAGGTGGGCGCCGGCGCCACCCACAATGGTGGGTGCATTCCACTCGGTCTGTCGGCACCAGCTGTGCAGTACGGTTGTCTTTTCGGCGCGCATGGCAATGGGCAGGGAGAACTGTCGCCTGCCCATGATTGCATACGGCGTCGTGTATTGCGAAACGGCGGCGATGCCTCTAGGCTCGATCGATGAAAACACTGCTCGCCGCGGCGCTGTTGACCTGCTCCGCACTGTGGGCCGCCGAAGCTACGGAGCCCGCTGCCACGCCATCGATCCTCGGCTTCACTGCGGCGCATGCCGAGCGCGAACAGCGGATCGAAACCGCGTTCCAGGCGCTGCCGTCGCCTCAGCAGGCGCGAGCCTGGCATCGGGAGTTTTCCGCCCGGCCGCACCCGGCGGCTTCGCCACGCAACAATGAGCTGGCCGGCATCATCGCGGCCGAATGGCGCAGGCAAGGCTGGGAGCAGGTCCGATTGCGCCGCTATGAGGTGCTGCACTCGAGCCCGCGCAGCGTCTCGCTCGAGATGACTGCGCCGCGGCACTACCAGGCCGGGCTGCGCGAGGACGCCTACGATGTCGACGACGCCAGCCGTGATCCGGACATCTCCAGCGCTTATTTCGGCTACTCCGCTTCAGGCGATGTCACGGCCGAACTCGTCTATGCGCACAGCGGCAATCCCGAGGACTACGAATTGCTGCGCAAGCAGGGCATCAGCGTCCAGGGCAAAATTGTGATTGTGCGTTACTCGAACCCCTACAGTTACCGGGGTTTCAAGGCACTGACGGCCGAGCGCGAGGGCGCGGCGGCGCTGTTGATCTATTCGGATCCCGCCGAAGACGGTTATACCAGGGGCAAGGTGTTTCCCGATGGCCCATGGGGACCCGAGAGCCACATCCAGCGCGGCGCGATCACCTACGACTACATCGTGCCAGGCGATCCGACCACGCCAGGCTGGCCCTCGCTCCCGGGCGCGCGCCGCGTGCCGCTGACCGAGGCGCGCTCACTGCCGAAGCTGATCGCGATGCCGCTGTCGTGGCGCGATGCCAAGCCGCTGCTCGAGAGCATGGACGGGCCCGAAGTCGTGCCGGAATGGCGTGGCGCCTTGCCCATCACCTATCGCTACACCGGTGCGGTCACGGTGCACGTGCACGTCGACATGGATACCCGCATCAAGCCGTACACGGTGGTTGAGGCGCGCATCACGGGCAGTGAATTGCCGGATGAGTGGGTGCTGGTCGGCAATCATCGCGATGCCTGGGCCGGTGGCGGTGTCGACCCCGTGAGCGGCACGGCCTCGATGCTCGAACTGACGCGCGCGCTGGGGCAGCAGAAGCGCAATGGTCACCGGCCGCGCCGTACGATCGTGGCCTGCAGCTGGGATGGCGAGGAATATGCGCTGACGGGTTCGACCGAATGGGGCGAGCAGTTCGCCGACGTACTGCAACGCAAGCTGGTCGCCTACCTGAATGTCGATGAGAGCGTAGCTGGCGCGGCCACCACCGCGGGGCCCGAAGGTCTCGCTTTCGATTCCTCGGCAGTGGCTTCGCTGTCGCCCATGCTGGTCGAAGCATCCAAGAGTGTGCGCGCGCCCTCAGGAAAATCCCTGTACGAGGCCTGGCGCGCCACCGCCATGCGCGACCACAAGACCACTACTCCACCGACCGATGCCGAGCTGGCCGATCCACGCATTGGCAGCGGTTCGGACCACACGGTGTTCCTGAATCACCTCGGCCGAGCGGTGATCAACCTGGGTTTCACCGGCGACTACGGCGTCTATCACAGTGGTTACGACGATCACTACTGGATGTCGCATATCGGTGACCCGACTTTCGAGTATCACACTGCGCTCACGCGCATGTGGGGTGTGACGGCACTGCGGCTCGCAAACGCCGACATCCTGCCCTTCGACTACGGCGCCAATGCCGCGGTGCTGGAGACTTTCCTGCTAGAACTGGAAAAGAACAGCCACTTCGACCCGCAGCAGCTCTCGCTCGCCGCCCTGCATCAGCGCGTGGCGGAATTCGCGGCGGCAGGGCAGGCGCTGCGCGCCGCCACGCTGGCGACGAGCGCGGCGAGCGCAGCAGCCAGTGCCCGGCACTTGCAGCACCTGAATGCGCAGCTGCTGCAGGTGGAATCCAACTGGCTGGATCCGGCCGGCATTCCCGGACGCCCCTGGTTTCGCCATCTGCTGTATTCGGCGCGCTACACCTATGCGCACCTGGAATTCCCGGGCCTCACCGAAGCGGTGGAGAGTTCGAACTGGCCGCTGGCTGCCGACCAGGCACAACGTCTCGAGGCCGCGCTGGTGAAGAACACGCAGCTGCTGCGCAACGCGCTCACCGACTGGCAGGGCGGCCATTGAACTAAACTTATAGTTGACAAGCCGGGCGCGCGCGGCTAACTTCTACTAACACCTTAGTAGGGAGCCGCCATGAGCATCGCCCTGACCGACCGCGAAGCCGATGTGATGCAGGTGCTGTGGGACCACGGCCCCTCGGTAGTGGCCGAAGTGCGCGCACGACTTGGCGACGAGCTGGCCTACACCACGGTGCTGACGGTGCTGCGCATCCTGGAAACCAAGGGTTACGTAGGCCATACGGAGCAGGGGCGTGGGCACCGCTACCACGCCTGCATCGAACAGCAGTCGGCGCGCAAGAGCGCGCTGCGCCACCTCACCGACAAACTGTTCCAGGGTTCGAGCGAGCTCTTGATGACGCACCTGGTGACAGACCAGAAACTCAGTGCCGAGCAGATTCAGCGCATGCGCAAGCTCCTGGCGGCCAAGGCGCTGCAAGGCAAACGCTGATGCTGGCCTGGATGCTGCTGGCGATGGCGCCGGCGATGGCGCTGTGCATCGCCGGCCTGCTGGCCGAGCAGGCAGCGCGCCAGCGCCTCGCGCCGAGTCGCTGGGCCTGGTTTGCGGCGCTGGCCACTTCGATGTTGCTGCCGCTGGTCGGTCCGCTGCTGCTCGAACTGGCTCCGGTCAGGTTGCCATTGCCGCCGCTCCCACATGCCTTGACCGGACGATTGAACGGCGGGTCCGGCGCCACACCCTTGCAGACTCTGGATACGCTGGCGCGCATCCTGTGGCTGCTGCTGTCGCTCGGTACCGGCTGCGCCATTGCCGGCGGCGCCTGGCTGCTCGCGCGGCGGGCCCGCGGCTGGAGCAGGACGCAAGTGGGCGCTACCGTGGTCTATGTGGCGCCGCGTTCCGGGCCGGCCGTGTTTGGCTGCTGGCGCCCGCAGATCGTACTGCCCGCATGGTTGATGACGGCGCCGTCGCGGCAGCGTGAGCTGGCACTCGCGCACGAACGATCACACCTCGAGGCCTGTGACCCGCAGTTGCTGGCGGTCTCACTGGCGCTGGTGGCGCTCATGCCCTGGAACCTGCCGCTGTGGTGGCAGTTGCACCGCCTGCGCTGCGCCATCGAAGTTGATTGCGATCAGCGCGTGCTCCGCGGTGGTGGTGATCTCGTCGACTACGGTGAAACGCTGATCGAACTCAGCCAGCACCAGTACCGCCACGCCGGCCTGATGGCGGCGGCCCCGCATTCCCAGTCATTTCTCGAACGGAGGATCAGGATCATGTCCACACAAGCTCATCGCTGGAGCCGCAGCGCGGCCGCAGTTCTGGCCTGTCTCGCCGTCAGTGTCGTGGCGCTTGCGGCAGAACTGGCGCCACCCGCCGCGCCGGTTCCGCCAGCGGCGCGCGCCGCGGCACCCGCAGCGCCGGCCCTGGCAGCGCTCCCCGCCACGCCGGCGCTCCCTGCGCTTCCGGCATTGCCAGCGCTGGCAGCGCTGCCGCCCAAGCCCGGCACGCACACTGTAGTTTCCACTGACAGCGATGAAGCCAGCGAGGCGGAGGATGCAAGCGACTCGACGATGGAAGCGCAGAGCGCTGCCGAGCGGGCCGAAGAGGCTAAGCAGGAGGCCGAAGAAGCCGAGGCGGATGCGCGTGAAGCCAAGCGCGACGCCGAGGAACAAATGCAGCAGGCCACTGCCGCCAAGCACGAGGCTGAGCGGGCTGAAGCCGAGGCGCGAACCAAAAAGCTCGAGGCTGAGGCTGCAGAACGGGCAGCGCGCGCACCGGGCGCATCGTAACGCCGAGACGCGCGGAATCAGGTAGCCAGTTGACCGGATTCATGCTGCTCGTTCAGGGCGCGTAGATGCGATCGAAGATGCCGCCATCATTGAAGTGCTCGGCCTGCGCTTTTCCCCAGCCGCCAAAGTCGGCAATGGTCACGAGCGTGGCGATCTTCGGAAACTGCCCGGCGTATTTCGTGGCCGCCGCCGCATCGCGCGGCCGGTAGTAGTTGCGGGCGATGATGTCCTGCGCTTCCGGCGAATACAGGTATTGCAGGTAGGCCTGCGCGACCTTGCTGGTGCCGTGGCGGAGTGCGACCTTGTCCACTACCGAGACCGGCGGTTCCGCAAGCACGCTGACCGAGGGATAGACGATATCGTAACTGCCGGGGCCCAGTTCATTGAGCGCCAGCCAGGCTTCGTTCTCCCAGGCGAGCAACACATCGCCGATACCGCGCTGTACGAAGGTAGTGGTCGAGCCGCGCGCGCCGGAGTCGAGTACCGGTACGTTCTTGTACAGCTTGCCGACAAAGGCCTGCGCACTCGCGGGCGTGGCGCCTGGCTGCCGTTGCGCATAGGCCCAGGCGGCCAGGTAATTCCAGCGCGCGCCGCCTGACGTCTTGGGGTTCGGCGTGATCACGCTCACGCCTGGGCGCACCAGATCGTTCCAGTCGAGCAGCCGCTTGGGATTGCCCTTGCGCACCAGGAAGACGATGGTCGAGGTATAGGGCGTGCTGTTGTCCGCCAGACGCTTTTGCCAGTTTTCGGGCAGTAGCCTGGCGTTCTTTGCAATGGCATCGATATCGCCCGCCAGGGCCAGCGTGACCACGTCGGCTTCGAGGCCGTCGATGACCGAACGCGCCTGTTTGCCTGAGCCGCCGTGCGACTGGCGCACCGTCACGGTGTCGCCGGTTTTGCCCTTCCAGTAACTGGCAAAGGCCCTGTTGTACTGTTCGTACAGCTCGCGCGTTGGGTCATAGGACACATTCAGCAGGGTCACTTGGGCCGCCAGCACGGGGCCGGCGCCAAGTGCGAGGGCCGCCAGCAGCAAAGCAGGTTTGAATCTCACGTTCAGTACTCCAGGCCAACAATCGTTGCGTCAGAAAATCAGGGCGAAGCGCGTCAGTGCGGCGCGCTCATCGGGGCGATCACCGCTGGCGGCACCGCCGGTGAAGCGCGTGACCTCGTAGTCCAGCTGCCATTTGAAGTTCTGGCTGAGGTACCAGTTGAGGCCGAATCCGAGGGCGTCGGCCTTGTGCACCGAGCTGGCCGGATTCGCAAACGAAGTGGCGCCGCCGCTGAAGGCCTCGTCATCGAAATGGATGCCCTGCACCCGTGCCACGAGCTCGATGGCTCCACTGCCCGGTTTGCCCGGCAGGAAGCTCGAGCGCGTCGTGAAGGCGGCGTAGGCGGCTTCTTCACCGGTGAGGAACCAGGAAGCCGACACTTGCCAGGCGCTGTGCTGCAAGCTGCCATAGCGCGTGGTGGTGGCATCGATCTGGCGGCGCACCTGCTGCGTCACCTGCGCGTACTCACCCAGCAGGCCGAAGGGGCCGACGTAGTAGTAGAACTGCGGTGACACGCGCCGGCGCACGCCAGCAGCGACAGTCGCTTCGTTGATCGTGGTGGTGCTCGCGGTGTCGCCGCGATAGCTGAACAGCGACTGCTGGCCCGGTGTGCGGTAGGTGGGCAGCAGGCTGGTGGCGCTGACCGCCGTCGCCGAACTCGTGGCGACGCCGGTGCTGTTCACATAGCTCGCGCCCACGCCGATGCCGAGTCCGCGCAGCGCGAATGAATCTGAATTGGCGAAGGGCAGCGCGAACAGACGACCTTCCCAGTCGCGCTTGCCGTCGTTGTCGGCATCAGGCGTCGCGTTGGCATCCGTGCTGCCACCATCCGCGGTGCCGTTGAAATAGCCGGCGGCATAACTGAGCGTTCCGCCGAGCAGTGTTCCCGACAGCTGGATGCCCAGATCCCGGTTCGGCACCAGTCCGCTGGGGAATCCGAGTTCCATGAAGCGGTTGTACTGATCGGGCTGTAGTCGCTCGAGGCCCACGGGTCCCTTGAATTTGCCGGCCTGCAGCGCCAGCCACGGCTTGAAGCGCGCGGTGACGTAGGCATCCTGCACGATCGCGCGGCCACCGCCGAAGTCGGGCATGAAGCGGAAATCATAGATGCCGCCGACGGTGCCCTCGATGTAGGGGCGCACGCGCCGGAACAGGAAACCATCGGCGGTGCTCGGCGTGTTCTGGTCGAGGAAGAAGCGAGCGTCGACGGCCAGGTTGCCGCGCAGCTTGATCACTGTGGCGGCATCGCCGGAGCTGATCGAGAGGCCGGCCGGTGCGGCCTTGACCACCGGCGCGGCCTTGGCGGCCGTGGTCGCAGTTTCGTCGGCCAGTTCCAGCCGGCGTTCCAATACCTTGATGCGCTCTTCAGCGCGCTGGAGTCGTTGCTCCAGCGTCGTCTGCGTGTCACCGGTCGCGCCAGCGGATTGTTCCGCCGACTGATCGGCCGCCTGTGCCATGAAGGTCACGCCACTGGCCAATGCGGCGATCGAAAGATTTCTCAGATTCATCGTGTACTCCCACGCTGTCGAAATTCATTGTGGGAGGCTGCGCGGGCGCAAAGCAGTAACCAGCGGGTGATATTTCTGTCACCCGCCGCAGTGCCGCGTGGGGCTTCGTGCTAGGCGGTGGCGCAGTACTGGCTGCGGCCGCCGTGCGCGCGCAGCAGATCGACGTAGTAGCCCGCCATGGCGATGGCGCGCTGCATTTCCCGGGGATTCGCGTCCAGCAGCGGCTTCACCGCGGCGCTCCACTGCGCGGCGCAGGTGCTGCCTGGGTCGCTGGAGTCTGCGCACTTGATGAAGGCCACAAATGCATTGCGGTAATCTGCAAATTGCGCACGTGACATCGGGGTGCCATGACCCGGAACGGCCAGCGCGAACGGCGTGCGCGCGATGTCACCCAGTGCCCGCAGCCATCCCTGCGGACAGGCAGTGTCGAGGAAAGGTGCCGGCAGTGTCACCAGGTCGCCGAGCGCAGCGATCCGGCTGCTGCGGTCGAAGAGCCAGACATCCCCGGCGGTCGCCGCAGCGGGCGCGAGGTGGACATCGAAGCGGCGCCCTGCGAGCTTGAGGTTGCCTGAGGCCTTGATGAACACGTCGGGCTTCAGCGCTGCACCATTGCGGATGGTAGCCAGGTCGAGACGGATGTCGGCGCGCGTGTCGGCAGGAATGCTTTCATCATTCAGGTCGTGCTGACTGTCGCGCGCACTGGCTGCGAGGAAACCGACCAATGCGCCATCGATCGCGTCACTGGCATACACGTGCAGTCCGGGGAAGGCCGCGCGCAGCGCAGGATTGCCACTCACATGGTCCAGGTGCCAGTGACTATTGACCACGGCGGCAATCGCCTGGTGGCTGGCGGTGGCGAAATCAATGATCGCCCGTGCTTGCCAGTCGTGGCGGCCGGTATCGAGCACGACCAGGCCGGCAGGCGCAGCAAAGATGACGCTGTTGCCGTCGGGTTCGCGATCGGCGCGCATGCCGCCCGGAATCAACCACACGCCGGCCGCGATTTGTTGTGCCTGCGGGGCAGGCTCGGTGACCGTCGCGGCACAGGCCACGGTTGAAAATCCGAGTACGCCGATCGACAGCAGAAAAGCCTGCGCCACTAGTCCTTTCATCGGCGGTCTCCGCTATCCTTCGGCCGCAGATTACACCCGCACTCGTCGTATCATGGTCCATTCATACCGCAGGAGCAGCCACTCGTGACCCCCATTTCCGTACCCTCCCAGGCCCGCGTGGTGGTCGTCGGTGGCGGCGTGATCGGTACTTCGGTGGCCTATCACCTGGCTTTGCTCGGTTGGCAGGACATCGTGCTGCTCGAGCGCGATCGGCTGACTTCCGGCACCACCTGGCACGCGGCTGGCCTGATGGTGACTTACGGTTCGACCTCCGAGACCTCGACCGAGATACGCAAGTACACGCGCGATCTTTACCAGCGCCTCGAAGCGGAGACCGGGCAGGCCACCGGCTTTGCGCCCATCGGCTTCATCGAAGTGGCCGACGACCGGGATCGGCTCGAGGAGTTTCGCCGCGTGGCGGCCTTCAATCGTTATTGCGGCGTGGACGTGCAGGAACTCTCGGCGGTCGAGGTCGGCAAGCTGTTTCCGCTGGCGCGCGTCGATGACATCCAGGCCGGCTTCTACGTGGCGGGCGATGGTCGCGTGAATCCCGTGGATGTCACGATGGCGCTCGCCAAGGGCGCGCGCAAGCGCGGCGTGAAGATCTTCGAAGGCGTCGCCGCACTCGGCGTGACGAAGGATCGCCAGCGGGTCACCGGTGTGCGTACCGGCCACGGCGACATCAAGTGCGACTACGTCGTCAACTGCGCCGGCATGTGGGCGCGGCAGTTCGGTGCGCTGGCCGGCGTGAACGTGCCCAACCAGGCCGCCGAGCACTACTACCTGATTACCGAGCCCATCAAGGATCTGCCGCCCAACATGCCGGTGCTCGAGGATCCTTCTGCCTACGGCTACTACCGCGAAGAGGGCGGTGGTCTCATGGTCGGCCTGTTCGAGCCGCTCTGTGCACCCTGGAAGATCGAGGGCATACCGGAAGACGCATCGTTTACCGAGCTCGCGCCCGACTGGGAGCGCATGACGCCCTTCCTCGAACGCGCCATGTCGCGCGTGCCCATCACCAGCGAAGTGGGCATCCGCAAGTTCTTCTGCGGACCGGAGAGTTTCACGCCCGACCTGCGGCCGATCATCGGCGAGGCACCGGAGCTGCGCAATTACTTCGTGGCCGCGGGACTCAACTCGGTCGGCATCCTCACGGGCGGTGGCCTGGGCCGCGTGATGGCGCAGTGGATCACGACGGGTACCCCCGACGTCGACGTCACGGGTTTCAATATCGATCGACTGCATCTCTATCAGGCGAACCCCGAGTACCGGCGCAAGCGCACGGTCGAGGCGCTGGGCATGGTCTACAAATGCCACTATCCGACCATGGCGATGCAGACCGCGCGCGATGCGCGCCGCTCGCCCTTTCATGAACGGCTGGCAGCCGCGGGCGCGCACTTCATGGAGGTCAGCGGCTGGGAGAGCCCGGAGTGGTACGGCGAGCCGGGCGGCAAACCCGATCCCGGCCCGCTCTCCTGGGGACGCCAGCAATGGTTCCCGCGCTGGCAGGCCGAGCATCGCGCCGCGCGTGAAAGCGTGATCGCGATGGATATGTCTTTCATGGGCAAATTCCTGGTGCAGGGGCGCGATGCGGCGCGCTGCCTCAACCGGATTTCCGCCAATGATGTGGCGGGACCCGTGGGCACCATCGTCTACACGCAATGGTTGAATGAGCTGGGCAAGCTGGAAGCCGACCTCACCGTCACCAGGCTCGGTGAGCAGCAATTCCTCGTGGTGGTCACCGATACGATGGTGCGTCATGCCGAAACCTGGATGAAGCGCCACATTCCCGATGAGGCGCACGCTTTCGTCACCGAGGTCACGGGCGCTTACGGCCAGCTCAATGTGCAGGGCCCGCGCTCGCGCGAGTTGCTGCAGCAGCTGACCAGTGCCGACCTGTCGGATGCCGCCTGGCCCTTCCGCACGGCGCGCGAGATCGACATCGGCTTCGCGCGGGTGCTGTGCGTGCGCATCACTTACGTGGGCGAGCTGGGCTACGAGCTGTACGTGCCCGCCGAGCAGGCAACCCATGTCTACGATCGCATCGTCGAGGCCGGCGGTCCGCTGGGCCTCAGGCACGCGGGTCTCAAGGCACTGGGGAGCCTGCGCATGGAGAAGGCCTATCGCGACTACGGTCACGATATCGACAACACCGACGATCCCTATGAAACCGGCCTCGGCTTCGCCATCGATCTCGACAAGGCCGACGGCTTCATTGGGAAAGAGGCCCTGCTGGCCCGCAGAGCGAAAGGACCGCTGCAACGACGACTGGTACAGGTGCTGGTGAAAGATGCCGGGCCGCTGATGTTTCACGCCGAGATCGTGCGGCGCGATGGCGTGCCGGTGGGCTATGTGCGCGCCGCTTCGTACGGGCACACGCTGGGCGGCGCCGTAGGGCTGGCGATGATCGAACCGAAGCTGCCTGCGGGTTCGCAGCAGCCTGTCGATGCCGCGTGGTTGGCCGCGGGCCGCTGGGAAGTCGAGATCGCGGGGCAGTGCTATCCCGCAGTGGTGTCGCTGAAGCCGATGTACGATCCGGCCAACGCGCGTATCAAGGCGTAGCGACGGGCGATGCAGCGCCATCGACCGCGCTGAGGGTGAACGCGCCATCGCTGGCAGTGACCACGCTGTGGAAGGCGGCCCTGACCACTGAATGATGCTGCAAGTCGAGCACGCTGTCGGCG
>Ga0075018_10000271_pt1 | contig 14922 bp, 15 predicted proteins | sample ColStrG_CSR_2014_FD_71471 | JGI IMG/M metagenome (GOLD analysis project Ga0075018, IMG submission 71471) | Freshwater sediment microbial communities in response to fracking from Pennsylvania, USA - Cold Stream Run_MetaG_CSR_2014 | ecosystem: Environmental > Aquatic > Freshwater > Creek >... | reverse complement strand
ATTTTGCGGCGTTTTGTGGCATTTTCGTCGTCTGTGGTTGGCTCGGCGGCGCTCAAATCTCGATTCGCAGGCCATCATAGGCGGGCTCGACATCGGGCGGCAGCCGGCTGCGCAACTCATCGTAATCGAGGTCGCTGTGCAGGTTGGTGAGGATCGCGCGCGTGGGCGCAATGCGCTTGATCCAGTCGAGCGCCTCGGCGACGGAGAAATGGCTCGGATGCGGCTTGTAGCGCAACGCATCGACAATCCACAGATCGAGGCCGGACAACGCCGCGACGCTTTCCGGCGGCAGATCGCGCAGGTCGCTGGAATAGGCCACGTCGCCGAAGCGAAAGCCGAGCGAGGCAATGTCGCCATGGTCCTGCAGGAACGGCAGCACCGTGATCGGACCGCCGTGTCCTTCGATTGTCAGCGGGTGGCCGGCGCTGATCCGATGCTCGTTAAGGATTGGCGGATAGTTGCTGCCGGGCGGCGTGACGAAGCAGTAGCCGAAGCGGAAGTAGAGAACCTGGTAGGTCGGCTGGTCCAGATAGACGTCGATCCGGCGCCGGTGACGCAGGAACAGCCCGCGTAGATCGTCGATCCCATGGGTGTGGTCGGCATGCTCATGGGTGAACAGGACGCCATCCAACCATTCCACCTCGGCCCCCAGGAGCTGCTCGCGCAGATCGGGCGAGGTATCGATCAAGACGCGGGTGCGCCCGCCGCTCGTGTTGCGACGCTCGACCAGCAGCGAGCAGCGACGCCGGCGATTCTTCGGGTTGGCCGGATCGCAATCGCCCCAGCCGAGCGCCGGGCGCGGAACGCCGCCCGACGAGCCGCAGCCGAGAATCGTCAACGTCAGCGTCATGGGAACGTCAGCGCCAAGGTGCCAGCCAGGGTCATGCCGCAGCCGCGGATTGGCGCGGCACCTTGCTGAACAGACGAAAGAAGTTTTCGGTGGTCTGCCGCGCGATCTCCTCGAAGACGACGTTGCGGGTTTCCGCCAGCACCTTGGCGGTCTCGACCACGTAGGCCGGCTCGTTGCGCTTGCCGCGATAACGGCCGGGCGCGAGATATGGCGCATCGGTCTCCACCAGGATACGGTCGGCCGGCAGCTCAGCCGCGATGGCGCGTAGCGCGTCTGATTTCTTGAACGTCAGAATGCCGGTGAACGAGACATACAGGCCGAGCGCGATGGCCCGTTGCGCCAGCTCGCGCCCGCCGGTGAAGCAATGCAGCACGGCCGGGAAGGCCCCCTTCCCGGTTTCCTCCTCGAGGATTGCCGCCATGTCGGCATCCGCTTCCCGCGAATGAATGACCAGCGGCAGCCCGGTCTCGCGCGCGGCGGCGATATGATTGCGGAAGCCGCGTTCCTGTGCCTCGCGCGGGCTCAGATCGTAGTGGTAGTCGAGCCCGGCCTCGCCGATCGCCACGGTCTTGGCGTGCCGGGTGAGCCCCACCAGGTCCGCGAGGGTGATATCGAGCTCCTCATGGGCGTGATGGGGATGGGTTCCGATCGAGCAATAGACGTCGGGAAAACGGTCCGCGATGGCCACGAGCCCGGCGCGGCGCTTCACTCGCGTCGAGATGGTGACCATGTGGCCGATGCCGGCCGCCTGCGCGCGCGCCACGATGCCGTCGAGGTCGCCGGCAAAATCGTCAAAGTCGAGATGGCAGTGACTGTCGACCAGCATAGGGCTACACCGCTATAAACGGACACCACACCGTGGCGGGCACCGCTGTGCCCGTTTTGAGCCTCCATATCAACCCCGCGAGTGCCGGACTTCGGACGGCTGGGACAATCTGACTGGATCGGGCGGCCAGGATACTAAATGTCGCGTCCCAAAGCGTCGAGTGACATCGCGCGTCCCCTGATGGCGGAGTGGGTCTGGCTTCCCAAACCGCGTCCCACAGCGCCGCTGCGTCTTTACTGCCTGGCCCATGCCGGAGCGGGTGCGAGCGTGTTCGTGTCATGGGCGGCGGCCGCTCCTCCCGAGATCGAGATCGCCGCGATCCGGCTTCCGGGCAGGGAGACTCGGCTGGACGAGGAGCCATTGCGCCGGCTTGCCCCTGCGGCTCGCTCGATTGCGGAGTTGATCTTGCGCGGCGACGCGCGGCCCTTCGCGCTCTTCGGTCACAGCCTGGGTGGCAGGCTCGCGGTCCACGTCGCATCGCTTCTGGAAGACACTGATCGCCATCCGGAGCATCTCTTTGTTTCCGCCACGCCGTTCGTTCCTCGCCAAAGATTCCTGCACAAGCTCGACGATGCGGCTTTCATTCGCGCGATCGCGGACAGGTTTGGCCCGCTTCCCGTGCAGATTACGAACGATCCTGAACTTTTGAGCCTGTTCGCACGGCCGTTGCGCGCCGATTTCGAGGCACTTGAGACCGACCATCAGCCGCCACGTCGGCTCGATATCGCGCTTACCGTGATCTCCGGAAGCCGCGATACCGTTGTCGCCAGCTCCGAGCTCGCGGGTTGGCAGGAATGGAGCTCTCGGCCGCTCCACCACGACACGCTTGATGCCGATCACTTCTCCTATCGAACCCAACCCAAGGAATATCTCGGGATAATCAGGAAGCATTTGTTCGAAGAGCGCCCCTGAGGCCCCTCCCCGCCGATGACGCCCCTGGCCATTGCTGCCGCGGCTTCTCAAGCTCACGGACTGACCCGGCGTGCAATAGCGGCTATCCTCGCGCGTTCGCCGCCGAATCGGTAAAATGCGAGGGATTCTCTCGCTTGGCCGGTAGCGCCGAAAGGCGACGCTCGACGATGTGAGGTCATTGCCATGAAACCGAAGGTCTTCGTCGCCCAGCCAATTCCGGAGATCGCTCTCGACGTGTTGCGCGAAGCCGCCGAGGTCGACGTCTATCCGTACACGGACCGGCAGATCAGCGTCGACGAACTGGTCGCCAACGCCAAGCGCTGCGATTGGCTGTTCGTCCTGCACGAAACGAATGTGACGGCCGAGGTCATCTTCGCCAATCCCAACCTGCGCGGGATCGGCGCCATGACTTCCTCCAATCCGCACATCGACATGGAAGCCGCGAACGTGTGCAAGATTCCGGTCATCCTGGAAGACCCCAAGGCCACCTTTCCGGGCGTGGCGCCGACCACCGCCGATCTGACGGTCGCGATGCTGCTCGGCTTGGCCTACCGGCTGGTGGAGGCTGATCGCTACACCCGCTCCGGCCGGTTTCGTCAGGAGCAGACCATGGCTCTCATGGGCGTCGGCTGCCCGGGCAAGACCGTCGGCCTGATCGGCATGGGCAAGCTCGGCGAGAACGTGGCAGTTCGGATCCGCGCCTTTGGGATGCACACCGTCTACACGAAGCGGACCCGGCTGCCCCCCAAGCGGGAGCAGGAGCTGGGCATCGAGTGGACGCCCGACCTCGACGACCTGATCAAGCGCAGCGACTTCCTCTGTCTCGCCTGCGACTACAATCCGAGCACCCACAAGCTCATCGGCAAGCGCGAGCTCGAGCTGATGAAACCGGAGGCCTATCTGATCAACACCGCGCGCGGCCGGATCGTCGACGAGCCCGAGCTCATCCGGGCCCTGCAGGAAAAGCGCATCGCGGGTGCCGCCCTGGACGTCTACTGGAACGAGCCGCCGGTCTCGCGGGATCCGGCCGTCCCGGAGGAGCTTTGCAAGTTGGACAACGTCATCCTGGCCCCCCACAACGGCGGCGCCACCTGGGACGTCCGTGGCCGCATGGCGGTATCGGTCGCGCAGGGCATGGTGGCGATGATGCGCGGCGAGCGTCCCGCGGCGCTGCTCAATCCGGAGATTTATGCGCGCCCCTAGGCTTGGGGGTGGGGCCGACTACGATTCAGAATGGCTCGACTGCATGGTTGGTTGAACCGTCGCAAGATACGGGCGCATCAGGCCTGCGCGCTCGGATCGCTTTCGACATAGCGTGGGAAGACCGCAACGGGCGGCGGCAGCTTCGAGCCGGCGGCGATCCGGTGTTCGCCGCCGAGCGCAAGGAACGACCGCTCCTCGCCCGGCACGGCCAGGAGATCGAGCAACTTCGCGGCCGCGGCCGGCATGAACGGCTGGGCCAGCATCGCGACCTGGCGGATCACCTCGGCGGTCACGTAGAGCACGGTCCGCTGCCGCGCCGGATCGGTCTTGGCGAGCGCCCAAGGCGCCTCGCCGGCGAAATACCGGTTGGCTTCCGCCACCACCGTCCAGACGGCGTTGAGCACATGATGCAGCGCCTGCGTCTTCATGGCCTCGCGCGCTTTGCCGAGCATGGCGTCCGCCGCGGCCAGCATGGCGCGGTCGGCTTCGCTCAACGCACCGGGAGCCGGCAGCTCGCCGCCGAGCTGGCGGGCGATCATGGACAGCGAGCGTTGCGCCAGGTTGCCGAGATCGTTGGCGAGATCGGCATTGATGCGCGCCACGATCATCTCGTGGCTATAGTTGCCGTCCTGCCCGAACGGCACCTCGCGCAGGAAAAAGTAGCGCAGCTGATCGACCCCATAGGCATCCGCCAGCGCGAACGGATCGACCACGTTGCCGACCGACTTCGACATCTTCTCGCCGCGGTTCAGGATCCAGCCATGACTGAAGATCCGCCGCGGCAATTCGATGCCCGCCGACATCAGGAAGGCCGGCCAATAGACCGCGTGGAAGCGCACGATATCCTTGCCGATGACGTGCAGGTCGGCCGGCCAATAGCGGCGGAACGCGGCCGACTGCGTGTCCGGGAAACCAACCCCGGTGATGTAGTTGGTGAGCGCGTCCACCCACACATACATGATGTGTTTCGGGTTGCCCGGCACCGGGATGCCCCAGTCGAAGGTGGTGCGCGAGATCGACAGATCCTGCAGGCCCCCACGCACGAAGCTCAAGACCTCGTTGAAGCGCTCCTTGGGCAGCACGAAATCGGGGTGCGCGGCGTAGAAGTCGATGAGCTTCTGTTGATAGGCCGACAAGCGGAAGAAATAGCTGTCCTCCTCCACCCATTCGACCGGCGTGCCATGGGGGCCGAGCCGCGGCCCGCCGTCGGCGAGCTTGGTCTCGCTCTCGTCGTAATAGGCTTCGTCGCGCACCGAGTACCAGCCGGAATACTTCGACAGATAGATGTCGCCCGCCTCTTCCATGCGCCGCCAGATGGCGGACGAGGACACATGGTGGCGTTCCTCGGTGGTGCGGATGAAAGCGTCGTTCGAGCAATTCAGCCGCTCCGCCATCGCCTGGAACCGCGGCACGTTGCGCGCAGTCAGCTCGCGCGGCGTCAGCCGCTCCTTGGTCGCGGTCTGCAGCATCTTGATGCCGTGCTCGTCGGTGCCGGTGAGGAAGAACACGTCATAGCCGTCGAGCCGCATGAAACGCGCGATCGCGTCGGTGGCCATCACCTCGTAGGCATAGCCGATATGCGGGGGGCCGTTGGGATAGGCGATGGCCGTGGTCACGTAGTAGCGGGGCTTGTCGGCCATTTCGCGGTGCTCACAATCGATCCAAGTTTCGGCGATCCGCGCCTTGGGTATCAACCGCGCGCTGCCTCGGCAAGCCAGCCGAAGACCTTAAACACCAGGGGCTTGCGCTCGAGATTGAACATCTCGACATCGCGCGCAGTGCGGTTGACGTCCTCCCAGGCCTGCGCCAGGCGCACGAGGCGGCCGCCTCCCCTCAGCTCGCCCGCCAAGCGGGTCGAGAGCCAATCCCGCACGGCGTCCACGAAGGTCGCGAGCACCAGGCGGTCCGCGCGTTCGAGGCTTTCGCCGAGTGCGTGCATGGCGCGCGCATCGGTCGCCGGCAGCAGCGCGAGGAGCTCGATCACCCGCTCGCGGACCGCCAAGAGCGGCCCGCCGATGAGCGCGATGGCCTGCGCCACGCTGCCATCGGCCGCGGACGCCGCCTTTTGAACATCCGCGTCATCCGGGCTGCGGCCGAGCGCGGCACCGACCGCCTGGGCGATCTCCGCCGGCGCGAGCGGCCGCAACAGCAGGCGGCGGCAGCGCGACCGGATGGTGGCCAAGAGCCGGCCGGGCGCATGGCTGACGATCAGGAACAAGCAGCGCCGCGGCGGCTCTTCCAGGAGCTTGAGGAGCGCATTGGCGCCGGCTGCGTTCAATTCATCGGCGGAGTCGACCACGACCACGCGCCATCCCGCCTCGCCTGCGGTCGAGCCCAAAAAAGGCACCAGCCGGCGCACGTCCTCGACCGCGATGACGGTGCGCAGCGCACCGCTGTCGCCGGGCCGTCGTTCGAGCACCAGCAGGTCCGGATGCCCTTGGGCCGCAATCAGGCGCGCGGCGCGATGATCGGGAGCCAGCGCCAGCGAGCGGGCCGCCTGTACCTCCGGCGTCGTGCAATCCGGCTGAGCCAGCACGAAGCGCGCCATCCGATAGGCCAGCGTCGCCTTGCCGATCCCGGGCGGACCACCGATCAGCCAGGCGTGGGGCATGCGTCCGCCCCGATAGGCGTCGAGCAGCGCCCGTTCCGCCTCGTCATGTCCGAACCAATGCAGGGTCTCGCGCGGATGCGGCGGGCCACCCTCGTCGTCGTCGTCACTCACGACGCGACGTCCTCGAGCGTCACCGGAGCGGTCGCCGGATCGAGCCGCTTGGCGACCGTGTCCCAGATCCGCGTGGCGACGGCGGCTTGCGGGTCGCGCGCATCGATGAGCACGCACCGGTTCGGCTCGCTGACGGCGAGATGGAGGTAGGCATCCCGCAGCTTCTCGTGGAATTCGAGCGATTCCCCCTCGAAGCGGTCGGCCCCCGCCTCGCCCCGCCGTTTGGTCGCCCGCTCGAGCCCGACTTCGGCCGGCACGTCCAGAACGAAGGTCAGATCGGGCTTGAGCTTGCCGACCGTCACCCGATGCAGGCCCCCGAGCAGGAGCGGATCCACGTGCCCGAGCGCGCCCTGATAGACATTGGTCGAATCGGCGAAACGGTCGCTGACGACCCAGCGCCCGCGCGCCAGCGCCGGCTCGATGGTCGTGGACACGTGATCGTGGCGCGCCGCCGCGAACAGGATGGCTTCGGCGTCCGGTCCGAGCGACTTGGCGGCGCCCGAAAGCAGCACGTGCCGGATGATCTCGGCGCCCGGCGAGCCGCCCGGCTCGCGCGTGAGCACCACACCGATGCCCATCGACCGCAGCCGCTGCGCCAACAGGGCCGCCTGCGTCGACTTGCCGGTTCCCTCGCCGCCCTCGAAGGTGATGAATCGTCCGCGCATGCCGGGATGTCTCAAAGATGTCTCAAAGCCGGGTTCCCTCTTGTCGAGGCGAAAACAGGCAGGACCAATATCACAGCTTCTGGATGCCGGCACGGAACAGGCCGATCACCAGCTCGGTGGCGGCGTCGAGGGCGCGCTGGGAAAGGTTGCCGGTTCCGACGCTTTCGGCGGCCTGCAGCGGCACCTCGAGCACCAGGGCGTCATTGCGCCACACTTTTAATGTGCCGATCCTCTGGCCCTGCTGCACCGGCGCCGGCACCGGGCCGGTATAGACCACCCGCGCCATGAGCTTATTCTGCGCCGCCCGCGAGACCATCAGGCCCACGACCCGATCCGCCATCAGCGGCACGCTGCCGCGCTCGCCGCCGTAAAGCTTGGCCTCGGCGATCGTCTGGCCCTCCGCGAACAACGTCTCCGATTGAAAGTTGTGGAAGCCCCATTCGAGCAGCCTCTTGCCCTCGTCGGCACGTTCCTTGTCGTTCTTGGTGCCGTTGACGACGACGATCAGCCGCATTCCGTTCTGCACCGCCGACCCGACCAGCCCGTAGCCGGCCTCCTTGATGAAACCGGTCTTTAGGCCGTCGGCCCCGATATTCATCGTCAGCAGCGGATTGCGATTGAGCTGGCGAATCTTGTTCCAGGTGAATTCGGTCTCGCCGTACAGGTGATAGTCTTCGGGATAGGTCCGGATGATCTGCCGCGCCAGTTTGGCAAGCTCGCGCGCCGTCATGAGCTGCTTGGGATCCGGCAAGCCGTTCGAATTGCCGAAGGTCGACTGCGTTAGGCCCAATTCACGCGCCCGCGCGGTCATCATTTCGGCGAATTTCTCCTCGCTGCCGGCGATGCCTTCCGCAAGCACGATACAGGCGTCGTTGCCCGATTGAATGACGACGCCACGGAGCAGGTCGGCGACCGACACCCGGCTGTGGATCGGCACGAACATGCTGGACGTGTGCGAGGGCGCCCCGCCCTTGCGCCAGGCGTTCTCGCTGACGATGAACTCGTCGGTCGGTTTCAGCCGACCCTGTTTGATCTCGTTCAGCACCACTTCGGTGGTCATCAGCTTGGAGAGGCTCGCGGGCGGAACCAGCACATCGGCGTTCTTTTCGAACAGCACGCTGCCGCTTTCGGAATCGAGCAGCACCGCGGTCGGAGCCACCGTTTGGAAGCCCTCGTCCTTCTTGGTGACTTGGGTCGCGGTGGCCGGTCCCTTGGCGGTTTGCTTGGGGGCAGGAGCCGGCGCCGGTGCCGGCGCGGCGACGGCGGCACCCATGGCGCACGCCAGCGCGGCGGCGAGCGCCCATCGACCGAACGCCCGAACGGGTTTCGGGCTGCCGAAATGGCGATCCCCCATTTTTCGTTCGCGGGCAGAAATCTGTGTCGGGTTCGGTCGCATTGTTTTCGGACGAAAAATCAGCTTCCGCTCCGGATCAGGTTCGCGGCACTTTCGCCTGGAATCATTAGTGCATTTTCAGGAAAAGTGGAAACCGGCTTTCCGTCCGAAAATGCAACACGCAAACATGCCGGAAGCGCCATCCTGCCAGCGCAATCACGAAAACATTCGGCGAAAGGAAGCCGCGAACCAATGCGGGCGGCCAGCAACCCGATTGGGCACCGATTTTGGGGCTCAATAAAGGCCGCGCCCGCTCATCAGCCCCAAAACACGCTCGTTGTGCACGGGAGCATAGGTCGCAACCGGACCCGGGTCCGGTTGCGGCACGGGATCAAAATCGGCGACCTTTTGCGCTCGGGCTGCCGGCAATTTGACCACTGACCGCTCGGGCGCCGCACTGACGGTGGCGACATCGATGGTCGCGGGCTTGGCCGCAACCCGGCCCGGCGCGCCCCCGAGCCCGAAGGGGCGCTCGAGCGGGATCGGCGTTTCGCCGCCTGCATCCGCAAAGCTCGGAACGAAGGGTTGCGCCGACGCCACCATGAGCTGCGAGGGCACCTGCGCGGGCCGGCCCTCCCGCAACGTCGCCAGCAAGACGCGGTCGTCGCTGCCTTCGATCGGCGCGCGCCCGACATATTCCACGCGCACACGCGCGAGCCCGTCCCCGTAGAAGCCCAGCGCATTGGCGGCGCCGATCGAGAGGTCGATGATGCGGTTGCGGGCATAGGGACCGCGATCGTTCACGCGCACGATGATGGAGCGCCCGTTGTCGAGATCAGTCACGCGCGCATAGCTCGGGATCGGCATGGTCGGGTGGGCGGCCGAGATGCCGTGCATGTCAAAGACTTCGCCGTTGGCGGTGAGACGGCCATGAAAATCCGGACCGTACCAGGAGGCGATGCCTTCGGCGCGATAGGATGGGTTATCGGACGGGTAATAGGTTTGCCCATTGATCACGTAGGGCTGACCCACTTTATAGCCACCGCCGCCCTTCGGCACCGGCTCGCCCTCGGCAACGACCCGCTGGCTGAACTTGTCGCTGATTTTCTCGCTGAACTTGTCGCTGAAAACCTTGCTCGCCGAGCAATTGGCCAGCCCCACGCAGCCGAACATCACCGCGCCGATTCGCGCGATGCGCCCAACGTGCCCCCACTCGGCCTGCCGCCCCATCAAACCCCCGCGCCGCGATTTCCCGTCAGTTTGCCGCCATCTGCCGCGCTTGCGCAGCCGGACATGACGCAACCTGACCGCATTCGTGGATTGACCCCCGCCCGTCCCCGACGCGACACAGCATACCGCGGTTCGATCGCGGCAGGAATGGGGCGGCCGGTCGATAGTGATATGGAATTGGTGAACGGCAGGTTAGGAGCGGACCAGAGTACCGGCCGGCTGATCGCGCGGTCATGCACGCGGCGGGCGTAAACTCGGTATTGTAACCGAAGCGCCGAACATTTATATCGCTCGGGTTCGAAGCTTTGGCCTTGCTTGTTTATGCCCCACCGGGACCCTCTCAAGACAGCGCTGAATTCGGATTTGCAACCGCCTGACCGGGCGGGTGTAAGGGCATCTACGCGCTTTTTCAGGAGACGAGAATGGCGACTGGCACAGTGAAATGGTTCAATCCGACCAAGGGCTACGGGTTTATTCAGCCTCAAGCGGGCGGCGGCGGCAAAGACGTGTTTGTTCACATCTCGGCCGTCGAGAAGGCGGGACTGACCACGCTCAATGAAGGACAGCACGTGGAGTATGAGCTGGTAACCAATCGCGGCAAGACATCGGCCGAAAATCTCAAGGTGAAGTGAACCGCTCGAGGGGCGAATTCGCATGCGTATTGTTGCGATCATAGTGGGACTGGCATTCGCCGCGGTGGCGATTGTCTACTGGACGATGCCGGCAGGTTCGCTGCCGAGCTTCCTGCCCGGCTTCGAGGCGGGCTCGACTGTTGTGCACATGAAGCACGGCATCGCGGCTGCGGCGGCTGCCGTCGTGTGCTTCGGCTTTGGTTGGTACACGGGACGCTCGCGCGTTTAGGGCGATTGCCGAATTGGGCTCTGGAAGACCCGCCGAGGTTTGCCCCGGCGGGCAGTCGGCGCGGGGATACGTCACCTTTTCCCTGCAGCGAACCTTGCTCACATCCCCAGATAGGCGCGGCGCACGCGATCGTCGGCGAGCAACGCCTCGCCGCTGCCGCAGAGCGTGATGCGGCCGTTCTCCAGCACATAGGCGCGGCGCGCGAGCTTGAGCGAAGCGGCGACATTCTGCTCCACCAGGAGGCAAGTCAGACCCTCGCGGTTGAGATCGCGGATCGTGCGCAGCACGTCCTGCACCACCGCCGGCGCCAGACCGAGCGAAGGCTCGTCGAACATCACCAGCTCCGGCGCACCCATGAGGCAGCGGCCGATCGCCAGCATCTGCTGCTCGCCACCCGAGAGCGTGCCGGCGGCCTGCCCCAGTCGTTGCGCCAGCGCCGGAAACATCGCCGTGACGCGATCGAGATTGGCCGCCTGGCGCGCGCGTGCCCGCGGCAGCATGGCGCCCATCCGCAGGTTCTCGACGACCGACAGGGTGGGAAAGATCTGACGCCCTTCGGCGACTTGGCCGATGCCGAGATTGCAGACGCGATGGCTCGGCCATCCGGCGATATCTCGGTCGCGAAACAATATCCGCCCGCTTCTCGGGCGATGCATGCCGGCGATGGTGCGAATGAGCGAAGTCTTACCGGCGCCGTTGGCCCCCACGACGGTAACGATGGCCCCCTCCTCCACGGTGAGCGCGACATCGTCGAGCGCCTGCGCATCGCCATGAAACAGATCGAGCTCCGCGATCCGCAGCATCAGCCGAAGGCCTCCGCCCCGAGATAGGAGTGTACGACCGCGGGATCTTGCACGACCGCCTGCGGCGGCCCCTGCGCAATGGCGGCGCCGTGATGCAGCACGAGCACGCGCGTCGCCAAGGCCATGACGGCCCGCATCACGTGCTCTATCAGCAGAATGGTGAGCCCGCCGTCGTTGAGCGCGCGCAGGATGGCGATCATCCGGTCGGTCTCGGTCGGGCGCAATCCGGCCATGACCTCGTCGAGCAACAACAGCCGCGGCTGCGTCGCCAGCGCTCGCGCGACCTCGAGTCGCTTGCGGTCGGGCAGCGTCAATGCCGACGCCAGCTGCACGCGCTTGTCGAACAGATCAAGACGCCGCAACGTGTCGTGGGCATGCGCCCTCGCCTCTTCAACGGCCGGACGGCGCAGCAGCGCGCCGACGATGACATTGTCCTCGACGCTGAGCGCCGCAAACGGCCGCACCAATTGGAAGGTGCGCCCGATGCCGCGCCGGCAGATGCGGTCGGGAGCAAGCCCATCGATTCGCTCGCCGGCAAACGCGATCGAGCCTTGGTCGGGCGCGACCTCGCCAGCGATCATATTGAACAGGGTGGTCTTGCCGGCCCCATTGGGGCCGATGATGGCGAAGAGCTCGCCTTGCGCGACGCGCAAGGTCACGGCATCGAGCGCTTGAAGGCCGCGAAAGCGTTTGCTCACGGCATCGACCGACAGCAGCGCCGTCATGGTGATGCTCCGCTTCGGCGGCCGGTCAGCCCGCAGGCGCGCGCGAGCCAGGGCCACACGCCGTCTGGTCGAACGAAGATGATCGACATCAGGGTCAGGCCGTAGAACAGCGCTTTGGCGCCGGGCGCGTTGACGCCGAGCTTCTCCAAGGCGGCGGTCAGCAACTCGCCGAGCGGAGTCAGAATGAACGCGCCGACCACCGGGCCGAAAATGGTCCCGAGCCCGCCCACGATGGGCGCGAGGATCAGCTCGATCGAGCGGCCGATGCCGAACACCTGCGCCGGGAACAGGCTGTCGTAGTAAAATGCGTAGAACACGCCGCCGACGGCGGTCATAGCCGAAGAGATTGTCGCGGCCTTCATTTTGGCAGCCAGGATGTCGATGCCGAGCGCGCGCGCCGCCTGCTGATCCTCCCGCAACGCGCGCCACTGATAGCCGAGCCGCGAGCCCTTGAGCCAGGCCGTGAGGACCACCGCGCCGGTCGCGAGCGCCAAGCCGACATAATAGAACAGCCACTGCCCGCCGCGCAGATTCCACCATTCGCCCAGGCGCTGCGCCTGGTAGGGAACGAAAAATCCGCCCGCCCCGCCGGCAGCGCCGAAGTGATCGAACGCGATCCGGGTGAACTCGGCAAACGCGATGGTCAGCAGCGCGAAATAGACACCCTCGATGCTGAAACGACAGCCGAGCCAGGCGATCGCGGCGCCCACCAGCGCTGCGACCCCAATCGCCGGAATGACGCCGAGCCACGGCCCGATCCCGAAATAGACCCACAACATCGCCGCCACATAGGCGCCGAGCCCGACATGGAGCGCGTGGCCGAGCGAGAGCTGTCCGGCCAAGCCCATCATCAAATTCCAGGCCTGCCCCACATAGGCAAAATAGAAGATCAGAATGAGGATCGAGAGCAGATAGCGATCGGCGAACAGGGGCGCGGCGAGCAACAGGACGAGGAGCAAGCCGGCGAGCAGGCGCCCGCGCACGGGCATATCGCGCCAAAGCGCGGTGTCGCGCCAAAGCGCCCTCATGCGCGGCGGCCCATCAGGCCTTGCGGCCGCAGCACCAGCACCACGACGAGCAGCGCGAACGAGAACATGCTCTTCATCGAAGGCTCGAAAAAGAAGCCCGCCAGCGCTTCCGACACGCCGATGAGCACGCCGCCGACCAGCGCGCCGCTCATGGAGCCGAGCCCGCCGACGATCACGATCACGAAAGCCTGCAAGGTGAAGGCCTGCGCCAGCGCCGGCCGCGCATCCGCGATGGTCACCATCAGGGCGCCGGCGGCGCCCACGCAGGCAAGGCCGATCCCGAAGCTCAGCGCATAGAGGCGCTTCACGTCGAGCCCGACCACCGCGGCGCCGATCAGGTTGTCCGCGCAGGCGCGGATCGCCGTGCCGAGCGCGGTCAAGCGGAAGAACCCGAACAGGATGGCGGCGACCACCACCGCGGCGGCCGCCGCCAGCAGCCGCGCCTTGTCGATCAGCAAGGGGCCGATCTCATAGCTGTCGAGCCCATAGGACAGATTGACCGGCCGCGCATCGGGTCCAAAGATCATCAGCAAGCCGTTGACGATGACCATGCCGAGCCCGACCAGCAGAATGAACTGCTCGTGCTCGGCCCGTCCGACGAACGGATTGATCAGCGCCGATTGCAGCAGATAGCCGACGCCGAAGAAGACGGCCGCGACCGGTAGCATGGCGGCGACAGGATCGAGGCCGAAGTTCCGGAACAGCACGAAGGCCGCATACATGGCGATCACGGCGAACTCGCCATGGGCGAAGTTGACCACGCGCACGATGCCGAAAATGACGGACAGGCCAAGCGCCATCAGGCCGTAGACGAGCCCGGTCAGCACGCCTTGAACCACGACATTGAGAATGATGCCAGACATGAGGTCGACTCGGTCGGAGAGCCCCTCAGCTGCGACCCTGCCAGGACGGTTGCGGCAGGACCGGCGTCATGGTGGCGGCCTCGGCCGGCAGCACGACCGTCGGGGTCCGGTTGCGGCTCTGCACGCAGGCCGATGGGATGCCCGGATTCTGTCCCTTGTCATCGAACCGAATGGCCGGTCCGATCATCACATGGTCGGCGATGTCGGTCGCGCGGATGGCCTGCATCAAAGGCGCCCCGTCGGCGGTGCCGGCGCGCTTGAAGGCGGCGGCGGCGACCAGCAGCGCCTCGACCGTGAAGCCGACGTTGAAGCAGTCGACCGCAAAGCGGAAATTGGGATGCGCCGCCTTGAAGGCCGCCTCCAGCGCCTGCGACATCGGCGCCTTGGGATCGGCCCAAGGCAAATTGTAGACGTGATAGTCGGCGAGCGGTCCGAGCGCCTGGTAGAATTCCTCGTCATAGAGACCGGGTGAGCCGGGCGAGATGACTGCTTGTGGCTCGAAGCGCTGGCGCACCATGTCGCGCACGAGCTTGATGGCATCGGCCGCGCGCGTCACCACCAGGACGAGCTCGGGGCTGCGGGCGCGGATCTTGGTGACCTCGACCGAAAGGTCCTGCGCGGTCGGATCATAGGCGATCGAATCGACCAGCTGGAACGGCATGCCGGCGGCCGGGAACAGGCGATCCATGGCGGCCCGTTGCGCGGTGCCGAACGTATCGTTGGCGTGGATGAAGACGGCCGATTTGGGCGCGAGCTTGGTGGCCGCGAGCACGTCCTTGATCAGCTTGAGCCCGTTGACCACCAATTGCCCGCCGGTCGGGAAATTGCGCACCAGGTATTTCAAGCCCTGCTCGGTCAATTGCGGCGCCCCCGCGATATTGACCACCAGCGGCACCTGCCG
>Ga0075018_10000270_pt1 | contig 14936 bp, 14 predicted proteins | sample ColStrG_CSR_2014_FD_71471 | JGI IMG/M metagenome (GOLD analysis project Ga0075018, IMG submission 71471) | Freshwater sediment microbial communities in response to fracking from Pennsylvania, USA - Cold Stream Run_MetaG_CSR_2014 | ecosystem: Environmental > Aquatic > Freshwater > Creek >... | reverse complement strand
CCCCGCCCATATGATGGAAACGGCCGAGCCGACTCCAAAATATTCGGCGACGACGGTTATTGTGTTAGGCGGCTCCCGCAGCCCCAATATTGCAAGCAGGATTCGCGGCAAGGCCAAACTGAGCTGTGAGTGACATCAACACGTGCTTCGGACCGAAGAGATCGGATCCGCGGCGAATATGGCGAGCAGTAACCTCGATCGATCGACCGCTGGTTAATGCAAATCCAAACGCAACTAGAAGACATCCCCACGGTAGAAGTGGCGTGGTGACGGCCAAGAGTTCTCGGTAATCTGTGCGGTCAACAACAAAACCAATGTGAAAACCACTAATGCCGCTAGTTGGCGGCGGGCGGCAACAATTCCTGCATGCAGCAATTGCGACATTGGTTATAAACACTTTAGCGATTCACCGTAATCCCGCTTGCATCCTCAAGCAACGCCAACAGTCCGCTCAAAAGTTTGACCGGAGACGGTGGACACCCGTGAATATGCAAATCGACCGGTATCACGTCTTTGACTCCGCCCGTGACCGCGTAACTGTCGGCAAATATTCCACCATCCACCGCGCAAGAGCCGACCGCAACGACCCATTTCGGATCGGGCGTCGCGTTGTAGGTGCGCATTAGCGCCTCTCGCATGTTTTTTGTCACCGGCCCCGTGACCATCAGGACATCGGCATGACGGGGGGATGCGACAAAGCGCAAACCGAAGCGTTCAAGATCGTAGAACGCGTTGTTCAGTGCATGGATTTCCAATTCGCAACCATTGCACGAGCCGGCATCGACCTGGCGTATGGATAGTGAACGACCCAGCTTGGCGCGGGCCGCACGGTTGACGCTTTTCGCGAGTTCGGCGAGCGCCGCTTCATCGGGTGCGGGCGCCGGCTCGGTGAGCGGCCCACGGGTAAGGCTTTCAAACAGTGTCTTGCGCATCGCTAGGTGTCATGTCCGGAATAAGAGCAGTTGAACGATTTGTTACAAAGTGGAAAGTCGGCGACAATATTGCCCTCGATCGCTGCTTCCAGTAACGGCCACTGGAACCAGGAGGCGTCGCGCAGATGGCAACGAGCCACGCGGCCCTTACCGTCGAGCTTGAGCCAAACCAGAACGTCACCGCGAAAGGCCTCGGCGACTCCTAAACCCTCACAAGACTTGGTCTTGCCGATCGTTGCTTTGATCTCGCCACTAGGGGCGGCGGCAAGAATCTGCTCAATCAGAGACACGCTCTGCTCGATTTCTCGAATGCGGATCCAGACCCGTGCATTGACGTCGCCGGCAGCGAGCACGGGCACTTCGAATGACAGCTTGTCGTAAGGCGCGTAAGTGAGCGCGCGGCGCGCGTCAAAGGCGCGGCCGGACGCTCGTCCAACATAGCCACCAGCGCCAAACTGGCGTGCCAATTCAGGTCTCACGATGCCAGTGGTGACGGTGCGGTCCTGTAGCGATGCCGTGTTGTCGTAAAGTTCAATCAAGCGCGGAAAGATGCGCCGCACCTCAGCGAGCAAGGTTTTGACGTGTTCAGTGCCTTCCAGTGCGATATCGCGCGCGACACCGCCTGGAACGATTGCGTCCATCATAAGCCGATGCCCGAAGCAGGCTTCAGCTGCACGTAATGTGCGCTCACGAAGGATTCCGCATTGCGCATACATGAGCGAGAACGAGGCGTCGTTGCAGATCGCGCCGATGTCACCAAAATGATTAGCCAGACGTTCAAGTTCAGCCATCAGCCCACGTAGATAGGTCGCGCGCGATGGTACTTTGACCTGCATCGCAGCTTCGGCCGCTTGGGCGAATGCGAACGCGTAAGCGACCGTGCTATCCCCGGAAGTTCGCGACGCAAGCTTCGCCGCCTCCTCAAGGGTGGCGCCATGCATAAGTGACTCGATGCCCTTGTGCGCCCAGCCGAGGCGCTGCTCCAGCCGCACCACGTGTTCGCCATTGGCAGTGAAGCGAAAATGGCCTGGCTCGATAATGCCGGCGTGCACCGGTCCGACCGGGATCTGGTGCAGGCCCTCGCCTTCGGCAGCCAGGAATTCGTACGGCACAGGTTTATTTGCGGAACACTTTTTGCCGAGCGGGTGACGCACGCTCCAGAACCCGAGATCGAGCCAAGGCCGAGTGTCGAGCGTATCAACTGCGTCAAGACCGAATAGATCGCGGATCGCGCGTTCGAGCCGAACTGCAGGTGGATGGCGCGCTGCGACACTGGGATACTTTCCGGATTTGCACGTGTAGCTGATGACGGCGACATCGCTGGTCTCCGTGTCCAGCAGCGCCATATGAACCTCCGGAGCATCGCCCCATAGGCCGAACAGCGACCATTGGCCTGTCGTAAGCTGATCGATTGCTTGCTGCCAGCCGTCTTCAGCTACGACCGCGCGCGGCCAGGGCCGATGCCCCTCAACCAGTTCGTTATGTGTGATGCTGCTGAACCGGGCCATGACGCTAACCCAATAGCCTCGCGACATTCTCGAAGCCTTTGACCAGCGCCTGTGGCATGTAGATGCCGGCCGTAAACACGAGTGCTAGATGCGCGAACATTGGCACGTAGGAGGCTTCGGCTTTCGCGGTTGGCCCTTGCGGAGGGCCAAAGGCAATCGTATTCAAGTGCAGGAATAGGCCGCCAAGCGCAACCAAAATGCCGAGCGCGAGGATAACAGCCAGCCACGGCTCGCGCGCGAAAGTCGAACTCACCACCAGAAATTCGCTCATGAAAATGCCGAGCGGCGGCAGGCCGGCGATTGCAACGACGCCGAGCACTAAGCCCCAGCCAAGTACCGGGTTGGTCACGGTCAACCCACCCATGTCCGCGATCTTCTGTGTGCCCTTGACCTGCGCGATATGGCCAACTGCGAAGAAAATCGCAGATTTGGTCAGCGAATGCATGGTCATATGTAACAGACCGGCAAAGTTGGCGAGTGCGCCGCCCATGCCGAAGGCGAACACGATGATGCCCATGTGTTCGATTGAGGAATAGGCAAACATGCGTTTGATGTCCCGCCGCCGGTACAGCATGAAGGCGGCAAACAGACACGAGATCAGGCCCAAGATCACCATTAGTGGACCGGGTGCGATTGCCGCTGGATTGAGCGCCAGCAGTATCTTGAAGCGTAACAGCGCGTAGAGCGCGACGTTCAGGAGCAAGCCCGACAGCACTGCTGAGATCGGGGTCGGACCTTCTGCATGCGCATCGGGCAGCCAGGCGTGCAACGGCGCCAGCCCTACTTTGGTCCCATAGCCGAGCAGCAGGAATATGAAGGCGACGTTAAGCAAAGCCGGATCGAATTTTGCAGCGTGCTGCACCAGCACGGTCCACACCATGGCTTCGAGCCCCTCGCCGATTATCGGCCGTGCCGCCATGTAAACCAGGATGGTCCCGAACAGAGCCAGGGCAATGCCAACGCTGCCGAGGATGAAATATTTCCAGGCCGCCTCCAGCGCTTCATGCGTGCGGTAAATGCCGACCATCAGCACGGTGGTCAGGGTCGCCATCTCGATCGCGACCCACATCAACCCGATATTGTTGGCGACGAGTGCGAGATTCATGGCGAACATCAGCGCCTGGTACATGGCGTGATAAAAGCGCACAGAGGTCGGCGTCAGCCGGCCGATTTCGATCTCATGGCCGATATAGCTCGCGCTAAACACGCTCGTGGTGAAGCCCACAAAAGTAGTCAGCACGATGAACACCTTGTTGAGATCATCCACCAGCAAATAAGAGCCGGACCTCGGTTCGACCACGAATAGCGATACAGCAGTCAGAAACGTGAGCAAGGTGGCGAACACATTGAGTCGCGCGGTCAACCGATAACCTGGCAGAATCGCGAACAGCCCGGCCGCAACGGCGGGAATAATGAGAACGCCGGTAAGCGCGTCGATCATCGCCGTTCTCCGCGGAAACGGTCGAGCGCTTGCACGTCGACGGTGTCGAACCTTTCGCGAATTCGGAACAAGAAAATGCCGATAACAATGAATGCGATCAGTACGGAAAAAGCGACACTAATTTCGACTACTAGCGGCATGCCTTTGGCACCGGTCGCCGCGAGCACCAAGCCGTTCTCCAGCGACATGAAGCCGACCACCTGGCTCACCGCGTTACGCCGCGTGACCATCATCAACAAACCAAGCAGCACCACTGACAGCGCGAAAGCGAGATCCTCGCGTGCCAGCGGATCGGCTTCGGCAGTCACCCGCAACATCACCACCATGGAAAGCGCGACCAGTCCCATGCCAAGCAGCATGGCCGGGCCGACCCCGACCACCGTTTCAATCTCGCGGTGGATCCCTAACCGCACGATGATGCGATGTAGCGCCGTTGGAATAACAATGGCCTTGAACACCAAGGCAATTATCGCGGTGAGATAGAGGTGCGGTGCATCCTGCACGAAGGCCTGCCACGCAACCGAGGCCGCCAGCACCAGCGCATGCAGGGCATAGATGTTGAGCAGCGCGTAGAGCCGGTCCTGGTAAAGCTGCATGAAGCTCACCAGCACCAGCGAACCAGCCAGCAGATGAGCAACGTCGAAGGATAGGCTACCGCGAACCATTACAGGCTCCCGGAAACGAACAGCAGCAAGGTACCTAGCAGGCCAAGCATCAGTGCTGCACCGAGAAAGGCCGGTACCCGGAACACGCGCATCTTGGCGATGGAGGTCTCGAACACGGCCAAAAGAAAGCCGCCAAGGGCGAGCTTGGCGACATAAGAGCCAACGCCGATGGCGATCTCAGGAGCGCCTCCCTGGGGTGGTGCAATACCCCAAGGCATAAACAGGCAGCCGATCACCGAGATATAGAGAAGCAGCTTGAGTTCCGATGACAGATCGATCAACGCCAGATGGCGGCCGGAATATTCCAGCACCATCGCCTCATGCACCATGGTGAGCTCGAGATGGGTTGCCGGGTTGTCGATTGGAATGCGGCCATTTTCCGCGATCGCCACCATGATCAATCCGAGCAGCGCGAGGCCGAGCGAAACTCTCAAACCGACTTCACCCGACACCATATGAGCAGCGATGGCAGAGAGCTGCGTGGAGCCGGCGACCAATGCTAACGTGAACACGATCATCAGCATCGCGGGTTCAGCGAGCGAGGCGATCATGACTTCCCGACTTGACCCAATGCCGCCAAAGCTGGTCCCGACATCGAGCCCGGCGAGTGCAAGGAAAAACCGCGCGCTACCAAGCAGGGCAACAAGGGCGATCAGATCAGCCGACCACGAAAACAGAAGTCCACTGGCGAAGGTTGGCACTAGAGATGCTGCAACCCAGGTGCCGGCGAACACAATGTAGGGAATGGCACGAAACAGCCAGGACGCATTTTCTGCGAGCACCACGTCCTTGCGTATCAGACGGAGGAGATCGCGATAGGGTTGCAAAAGTGGCGGTCCTTGCCGGCGCAACAGGCGCGCCTTCACCTTGCGCACCAAGCCGGTAAGCAGCGGCGATAGCAGCAAAACCAGCAGCATTTGCAGGCCTTGGAAAAGGAAATCGCGCATCACTGCCATATCGCAACCACCAGCAGGAGAAGCACGAGCGCCGCGAAGACCAGCGTGAGATAGCGGCGGATGGTGAGGAACTGCAGAACATTAAGCCGATCGGCAGCGCCGCCGACAAAAGCGGCAATCGGCGCATAACCGTAATCCCAGATCAAATCATGCAACTCAACGGTAAGCCGCGCCGGCGCGGTCGCGCCGGACGCTGGCATTTCCCCGATCTCGCGGGCGCGAAACACGGTGGTCCCGTACACACGGCGGATCGGCTGGGCGAAGCTCGAGGCGGTGTATTGCGTCACCGGGCTGGGGTCAGGATAGCCGCAATCCCAGGCCGGACCGCGGCGCAGTTTGTCAGACGCCAGTCGATGAATCGCCAAGGCCGCAATCGAGCCGGACACCGTTACGAATATAAAAACGAGTAATCCGTTATAGGAGCTGCGGCTTTCGGCAATCGGCACAATGGTCAGCCAATCAAGGCCTGTCTGATGCGGCATACTCATGCCGACCAGCGCATTGGTCACAGGCGCCAACGCATCGATAAAGATGCCGGGTAGAACGCCAGCGACGAGACACAGCGCGGCGAGAAAGAACATTGCAGCGAGTGAGTTGCCGTCGGTTTCGTGCGCGGTGGCGGCCGCCGGCGTACGCGGGCGCCCCAAGAAGCTCACGCCGAACGCTTTCACAAAACATGCGGCTGCCAACGCCGCCGATAGCGCCAACAGCGCACCGACCGCCGGCACAAGGAATTTCAAACCCCAAGATGGTAGTTGCGGGCTGAGCAAAATGGCCTGGAACGTCAGCCATTCCGATACGAAGCCGTTGAGCGGAGGCAACGCCGAGATTGCGACACAGCCGACAAGAAATACGAAAGCGGTCCGGGGCATGCGATGGATCAGGCCGCCGAGATGCTCCATGTCGCGTTCGCCGGTAGAATTGAGCACGGCGCCGGCGCCGAAGAACAACAAGCTCTTGAAGATCGAGTGATTGAACACATGCAACAGGCCAGCGGTGAGCGCCAGTGCCGCCGCCACGGCCATGCCGTGCGCTTTAAAGGCGAGCCCGAGGCCAAGCCCGATATAAATGATGCCGATGTTTTCAACGGTGTGATAGGCAAGCAGTCGCTTGAGATCATGCTGCATCAACGCGTAGAGCACGCCCATCACAGCCGTGATGCCGCCAGCAGCGAGCACGAGTATGCTCCACCACCACTCGGGTGTGCCGAGCAGGTCAAACCCGATGCGAATAAAGCCGTAGACCGCGACCTTTGTCATCACGCCGCTCATCAGAGCGGAGACGTGGCTCGGCGCAGCCGGATGGGCGAGCGGCAGCCAGGCATGCAAGGGGACGATCCCCGCCTTGGACCCCGCACCGATGAGCGCCAAAATCAGCACAAGCCCCGCCAGCGCGGCGGATGGGTGCGATGCACGAATGGCATCGAATGCATAATTGCCATTTGCGCCAGCGAGTAGGCCGAAGCCCAACAACAGCGCCAGCGTGCCGAAGCTCGCCATCATTAAGTAGATGTACCCCGCCCGCAGGTTTTCGCGCTCCCGGTGATGAGCGACCACCAATGCCCAGGATGAGAGCGACATGAATTCCCACGACACCAGAAAGCTGAAAGCATCATCAGAGAGCGCGACAAGAGTCATGCCGGCGAGATAAGCCGGGTAGAACGGCAGCACGCGTTCGGGCACCTGCTCATGCTGGCCATAGCCGATTGCAAACAAGCTCGCGGCCGCGCCGCCAAGGTTGACGACAATCATGAAGAAGGCCGCCAGCGCGTCGATGCGGAAATGTGCGCCGAGCCACGGCAGACCGAGTGGCAATGTCACGGACGAGCTTGTCCGTCCCAACAGGCTTATGACCCCGACCATACAAAGCACCAGCGCGACGACGAGGCACGCGCCGTAGATGACATTGCTCGCGCGCGGCGATGCCGCCAGAACGACCGCGATAGGTGCAAGGGCCAGCAGCACGCCCACGCCATAAAGCGCGTAGATCGCCATCAGCACCTCCGCTTTGCGCGGGTGTCGATCGCTATCCTGCGGGTGCTCATTTGAGCCGCACCCCGCGGCCGCCCGCGCTTGAAGCGGCGCCCTCGCCGATCAGTTCGATTCCATTGGCTGCAAGCGCGTCGACCAACTTCATGAGTGAGTCCACGTTGCCGCGGATCACGCCGTCGCTGGCTTCCATCCGCTGAATGGTTGGCAGCGACAGGCCCGAGCGCTCAGCCAACTCGCGCTGATCAATACCGAGCAATGCCCGGGCGGCGCGCATCTGCGCGGCGGTAATCATGCGGCTTGTATCTCGTCGAGCGTAAAAAATGTGCTTTGTAATAATTGATATGGTTATTATTATATGTCAAGCATCATATCAGATATAAAAAACATCACAGCGCCCCATTGGCGCTGAGCCGCCCCCTGCCGGCGCCAGGACCACGATCCCTGCCAACCCTTCAGCGCCGACTCATAACGAAATGCGTGAATCCTAATAAGTCGGCGGTGCAATGAGGGATGTCCGCTTTGGGCCAGAAGCGGACATTTACGTCCTCTGAACAACCGGAAATGGCTTACCCGCTAGTGACCCCCGTACGGCCAGTAACCTACGTGTGGCACGTAAAAGAGTATCCCGAAAAGCGCCAGCAGGACGATAACCGCGAGAACAACAGCAAGACGATTTGGCATACAAGCGCCCGGTCAGAACTCTGCCCAACGTTTATAGATGTTACGTCCGCGAATAAGATATCCGGTTTGGATCATTAGCGGACATTTTTTGATGTCCGCTTTTTCCGGAATGATGTCCGCTTTACCCCCGAAAGCGGACATTGACCGGCGCTGGCTGGGTGTCCGCTTTGTGCCAATAGCGGACATTGAGTTTGCCAATCTCCAAGGTCTATCCTGAGCGGAAAATCGGTTGCTCTTTTATCTCTCAGTGGCAAGCCATTGAACTGGGTGGGGTCCTCTTTGACGTTGTAGAGTTCCCAATTATATCCAGTGATCACATCCGGAGGCGTCTTGGTGCTCAGCTCCCACGGGAGAGTTGCAGGCGTCGTGGCCGCCACCCATCCGTCGTGATAGATGGAGCGAACACAACAGACTGAAAATGTTGGTGGCGGACGCCGTCCAAGTCGAACCCGTCTCCCCCGCGAGATTCCCTGCTAACAGGGAAAAGAACAGGGAATTTCGTCAAATCCGCCCACTTTGCGAGATTTTAAAGGCTAACACGCGAGCAATTTCAAAGGGTTTCAGACAGATTCCCTACGCAACAGAACAGGGAATTATTTCGGCGGGACAGGGAATTCTGGCGCAAGAACAGGGAATTTCACCTGCCAAAACAGAAGTCATTGCCGAATGAGGTTTTCGGTACACGCAGGCCGATTAGTTCCGCGTGTCATCGATCAAAAGCCGATCCGAATCATCTTTGAGCTGCACGCCAGAAATCCCTCGCGCGCGTATCGCGCGCAGCGTGTGAAGAAGCCTGAATCCCGCGTCGGCATAGGCAAGTCCTTCCGGTCTTACGTTGGAGATACAGTTACGATCCGCGTCGGTGCGTGGCATTCCCGACTGCCACGTCAGATAGATGCTCATGCTGTCTTGTGCCGACAGGCCCGGCCTCTCACCAATCAGAACAACGACCACGTCGGCATGGAGAGCGCGCGCGATTGCATCGCCGATCGCAACGCGGCCTTGCCGCGCAACGACGAGGGGTCCGAGTCGCAAATTCTCGGTTCGCAACGCTGGCAGGACCTCTGCTAACAGCGGCTGTGCGTGGGCCTGCACCGCGCACGCGGACAACCCGTCCGCAATCACGAAAGCAACGTCGTAATGTTTTCCTCGATAAGGGCCGAAGATTGCTTCCGTATCTGTCGTCGGCGTTCGGCCCAAAGTTCGGCCCAAGTCCGGTTGCATTAGATAACTCTTGCGATCTGGCGCCGCGCTGGAAACGCTAACTACCGGCAAACCAAAATTCTTCAGACCGGCAACAAGCCGTGCTTCATCGAGCGTTTCGTAGACCGCGTCGCGAGCGCGTGCATGGGCAAGGCGAAAGTCCAGAAGTGGCTTCGTCGCAAGTGCCGCACCGCTGCGAGCAAGGCCGATTCGGGCCACCGTATGTTTCCTGAACTGCGTCCAGACGTCGTCGTCGCACGCAGGCACGGGTGCATCTTCGTCCGTCATGAGGCGGGCAACATCGCGCGGAATTTAGCAGGCATCGTGCGCGGCCGGATGCGACCCGCGGTGTCGATCAGTCCCTGGCGCTGAAGCCATGTCTCGAATTCTGGGGCCGGGCGCCGGCCAAACAAGTCGCGCATGGCGAGTGCGTCGTGAAATGAGGTGCTCTGATAACCCAGCATGATGTCGTCGGCGCCAGGCACGCCCATTATGAAATTCACGCCTGCTGCAACCACCAGGGCCAGTAGCGCATCCATATCGTCCTGATCCGCTTCGGCATGGTTGGTGTAGCAAACATCCACACCCATCGGCAGGCCCATCAGTTTGCCGCAGAAATGATCCTCCAATCCGGCGCGAATGATCTGCTTGCCGTCGAACAGATACTCCGGCCCGATAAATCCTACCACCGAATTGACCAGCATCGGTGAAAACCGACGTGCGACTGCATAGGCCCGCGCCTCCAGTGTCTGTTGGTCGATCCCGTGATGGGCGTTGGCCGAGAGTGCGCTGCCTTGGCCAGTTTCGAAATACATGACATTGTTACCGACAGATCCCCGCCGAAGCGACAATGCCGCCTCGCGGGCCTCTTCGAGCATTGCCAACGTGATTCCGAAGCTGCGATTGGCGGCTTCAGTGCCAGCAATCGACTGAAACACAAGATCAATTGGCGAGCCGCGGCGGATCAAGTTGAGCGTCGTGGTGATGTGCGCCAACACGCAGGTTTGAGTTGGAATATCAAGCTTTGCTCTGATTTCATCCAGCATCGACAACAAAGCGTACGCCCGTTCGGGACTGTCGGTCGCGGGATTGATCCCGATGACGGCGTCGCCGGCGCCGAGCATTAAGCCATCGAGGATGCTCGCGGCGATTCCGCGCGGGTCGTCGGTCGGATGATTAGGTTGCAGACGCACCGACAGCCGTCCTGGCAATCCGACGGTGCTTCGGAAACGTGTTATCACGATACATTTAGCCGCAATCAGCATAAGATCTTGAGCACAGCAAATCTTGCTTACCGCAGCCGCCATCTCCGGCGTAACGCCCGGCGCTACGTCCCCGAGTACATTTTGCGTTGCGTCGTCCGACAAAAGCCAGTCGCGAAAGCCCCCGACTGTTAGATGCGATATTGCAGCAAATGCTTTTGCATTGTGCATATCCACGATCAGGCGGGTGATATCGTCGGATTCGTATGCAATGAGATGGTCTTCCAAGAAGGTGCGTAGCGGCAAATCCGCGAGCGCAAATTGCGCAGCAGCCCGTTCTTCACCAGATTGCGCCGCAATACCTGCCAGGATATCGCCGCTGCGCAAAGGCGAAGCCTTCGCGAGTAGAGTCGCAAGATTCGAAAAATTGTAACGACGGTATCCCAGCGTCGCGCCGTACATATTGGATGGCCTTCAGGTCCTGTTTTTCTGACTATATCGGAACCGCGCTCTACAGAATGCACTATTCACTGAGCGCTCGTTCGATTTCTGTCGCACGCCAGTCCGACTGTGCGCGCCGAATCGATTCATTATGGGCGCAGAACAGTGAGGCAACAGAGGGTCAGCGGACTTCAAGCACTAGCTTGCCCTGCAGATGGCGCGCTTCGCTGACCCGATGCGCCTCGGCAGTATCAGCGAGCCTGTACCGAACGATCGTGGGCGGCCGAACCGCATTGGCATTAAGAAGCGCCAGCATTCGCTCGAGATGAGCGCGATCGCGAATGACGTTGGGGCGTAAGGTCTGGACGTCATTGCGGCTCGGGTGAAATCCCTCTGGCGCCGGTGCGATCCACACCAGTTTGCCGCCGGGCTTTAGCACCGCGTAGCAGCCGGCCCGAACACTCCCGCCGACAGTGTCGAACACCACGTCGCAGATGGGACCAATAGCGGTGAAGTCCTCGGCATTGTAGTCGATCACTTGGTCAGCGCCGAGGCTGCGCACATAGGGGTGATTGCTCGCGCTGGCCGTCGTGATCACTGTCGCACGGAGATGCTTGGCGAATTGCACGCCGAATCCCGCGACGCCGCCAGCGCCGCCTTGGATCAGAATAGTCTGGCCGGCTTTGAGTTGCGCCGTATCTTCAATTGCGGTGAGCGCGGTGAGGCTGGTGAGCCCTAGGGCGGCCGCCTCGGCATGACTGAGGCGATCGGGCTTCCTAGCGATGATCGCGGCATTGATGGCGATCTTTTCCGCGTAGGCTCCTTCAATGCCTTGGTCGGTTACTCCGAACACAGCGTCCCCAACGGTGAAATCGGTGACGCCCGGTCCAATTACGCTGACGACGCCGGAGAAGTCCCGGCCAAGGATATGCGGGAACCGCCCAAGGCTGTATCGCCCTCCTCCCAGCCGCACCTTGTAATCCGCCGCGTTGACACTGGCCGCGTGAATGTCGACCACCACTTCGCCGGGGCCAGCCGTCGGGTCGCGCGCTTCGCCGTAGCGCAGCATCTCTGGCCCGCCGTGGCTTATCAGTAGCACCGCCTTCATGACCTTCCTCCGCGGACACGCTGCTTAAGAGCAACTCGTGATAAGGTATTAAAGGATTGGGAGAGTTCCCATGCCTAACGAAATTAAGAATCCAAGCAATAAAGTAGAGCGTTCATACGAGGGCAAGTATTACGCATTTTGGCGTGGACACATCGTATATGAGCATCAAAAGACTCGGGTCAGGCGGTTTGAAACGGAACGCGACGCTTGGGAATATCTTGCCCTCTGCGATGCCCTTGGCAAACTCGCCTAGGAGTGGTTGCGACCTACTACCGCTTTAATCTCTCTACTGGCCCGGACCCCGCCCCAAGGAAACGGACGCCACTGGCAATTTTTGAAACTCACGCGTCTGATGCGCGGGGAATGCCGGTGGGCGACTAGGTGACGGTAGGCGGAGGAAATCGCAATGACCGAAACCCTTGAACGGATAGTTTTGGCCTCGCGGCCTGTTGGGGAACCGACATTAGATAATTTTCGCTTGGAAAAGCATCCGATATCACAACCCGGATCGGGCCAGATGCTGCTGCGCACGCTGTGGCTTTCACTCGATCCGTATATGCGCGGCCGGATGAGCGATGCTCCGTCCTACGCCAAACCGGTCGGCATCGACGAGGTGATGGAGGGCGGCACCGTCAGCGAAGTGGTTACCTCGAATGTGCATCGCTTCGCCAAGGGCGATATCGTCGTAGGCCGTACTGGTTGGCAGAGCCATGCGCTGTCCGATGGCTCTAGTTTGCAGAAGGTCGATCCCACGCGAGCACCAATTCAGACCGCACTCGGCGTCCTCGGGATGCCAGGTATGACTGCCTACATGGGACTGCTCGAGATCGGCAAGCCGGTCGCTGGCGAAACTGTCGTGGTTGCGGCAGCTTCAGGTGCGGTCGGCTCGGTTGTCGGCCAGATCGGCCGGATCAAAGGTGCCCGCGCCATCGGCATTGCGGGCGGACCAGATAAATGCCGTTACGTGACCGAGGAACTTGGCTTCGATGCCTGCATCGACCGTCGGGCATCCGATTTCACCACCCAACTTGCCGCAGCGTGCCCGAAAGGTATCGACGTCTATTTCGAGAATGTTGGCGGCCCCGTGTTCGAGACCGTGTTCCCACTGCTCAATCCATTCGCCCGTATTCCGGTGTGCGGGCTGATCTCCATGTACAACGCCACCTCGGTGTCACCCGGTCCAATCCTTCTGCCGCACTTGATGCGAGCGATCTTGACCAAGCGGTTGACGCTTCGCGGTTTCATCGTCTCCGACTTTTTCGGGCGCTATGGAGATTTCATGCGTGATGTCTCCGCCTGGGTCGGTGAGGGACGTATCAAGTATCGCGAAGACGTGGTTGAGCGGCTTGAGAATGCGCCACGCGCTCTCATCGGCCTCCTGCGGGGCGATAACTTCGGCAAACTTTTGGTGCGTGTTGCGCCTGCCCTTTCATAATTCCCGATGACTGAGATTGACAGAGGAGAACCTTGGTCAAAGGATTTTGTCGAGTTAGGTCATTAGCGGAGATGGCGACAAGGCCGTGCAATGTCCGCCTTACCCCGAAAGCGGACATTGATTGACGCCGGCTGAATGTTCGCTTTGTGCCAATAGCGGACATCGCCTTTCTAATTCAATGGATGCTCAAGTTGTCCTGCGGATATTGGAATCGCCGTACCGCGCGGAAACTACTAGTATTAGTGTCCGCTTTCACACGATCCAGGGAGCGTTCTCGTGAGAAGAAACTTGGGTTTGCTTGCACTCTGCACAAGCCTGCTAGTCAGTGGTTCTTCGGGTGCCCAGGATGCATCGACCCGGATAGCGACTCATTACCCCGAACATTCGGTGCGAATGGTGGTTGGCTTCACCGCCGGCGGTCCAACCGATGTGATCGCCCGCATCATCGCCGAGAAACTTTCAACCTCCCTTGGCCAGCAATTCTACGTCGATAACAGACCTGGCGCGGGTGGCAACATTGCAAGCGCAGAGGTCGCAAAGGCAGCCCCCGATGGCTACACCATCATCGTTGTAAGCACCGGCTTCATGGTGAATATGAGCCTTTACGCGCATGTGCCCTACGACGCAGTCAAGGACTTTGCGCCGATTACCATGGTCGCTTATTCGCCCAACGTGCTCCTGGTCAATCCGTCGGTGCCAGCAAAGAGTGTGAAAGAGCTGATCGAGCTGATCAAAGCTAACCCAAACAAGTACAGTTTCGCCGGACCCGGTATCGGCTCAACACCGCATCTGTCGGGCGAATTATTCAAACAGAAGTTCGGCTTGGACATGGTCCACGTTCCCTTCCCCGGTGCCGCCCAGGCGATTTCCTCCGCGATCGCCGGTCACACGCCGATCGCTTTTACAGCGTTGCCACCGGCGCTTTCGAATATTCAGGATGGAAACTTGCATGCGCTCGCGGTACTTGCCGTCAAGCGTAACGCGGAAATCCCGAACGTACCGACGATGCTGGAAGCCGGCTATCCTGATCAGGAGGCCGATACCTTAACCGGCGTGTTGGCGCCGATTGGTACGCCGAACGATATCATTAACCTGCTGCAGCGCGAGATAGCCAAAGCGGTGGCCGATCCAGGAGTCAAAGAACGCCTTTTTAAGCTCGGGTTCGAACCCGTGGCGAATCGACCAGATGAATTCGGCGCACGCATCAAGAGCGAGATCGCGAAGTGGGGCAAGGTAGTGCACGAGGCAAATCTGCGAATCCAATGACATATGGTGTCCTCGCGGATAGCCGCGAGGTGTTTGGCGGACCGCTGACGCAAATCACGCTGCTGGCCACGCAACAGACGAAAGAGAAGAATCCGACGCTATTTAAG
>Ga0075018_10000268_pt1 | contig 14948 bp, 17 predicted proteins | sample ColStrG_CSR_2014_FD_71471 | JGI IMG/M metagenome (GOLD analysis project Ga0075018, IMG submission 71471) | Freshwater sediment microbial communities in response to fracking from Pennsylvania, USA - Cold Stream Run_MetaG_CSR_2014 | ecosystem: Environmental > Aquatic > Freshwater > Creek >... | reverse complement strand
GGGTGCGTGTCGCCACGCCACCGGAAAAACAGCGCGCCGCGAGCGCCGTGAGCGCTGCATTGGCTGCGGTCAGCGGCGTGGCCATCAGGTAGGCCAGCGGCGCGATCGGCCCGCGCTCGATGATCAGCGGACCATCATCCGGTATGTCGATCAGGCCACCGACCACGATGCGGATTTCCTGGTGGGGCTCGTCGATGGTCAGCAGCTGCGCCACGTTGCCGTGCGCATCGAGCTGTTCGCTGCGCCGACCCGGGGCCGCCAGTTGCCATGAGAGCGTACGCTGGCGATGCTCGCGCCGCGGCGTCAGGCGCAGGCTCTGCACGCTCTGGCGCACCGGTTCGTCGTAGCGATAGACAGTCTCGTGGCGGATGCGCAGCATGGTGATCCTTCAGCCGCTGTAGCCGGCGACCAGGAAGTCGGCGCCGATGCGATCGGCCAGTGTATTGAGCCGTCGCTGCACACGATCGAGGAACTGCGGCATGCCCACGGCACTCATCTCCTCGAGCCGGCCGTAACGGAACTGCGCGTGCAGTTCGCCGGCCATGCGCTCGGTCTCGGCCGACTGGCTGTTGCCCACCGCCTGCAGGTTGCCCAGCAGATCGTAGAGGCAGCGATGCACGGAGCGCGGCATCTCGGCATTGAGCAGCAGCAGTTCGGTGACCCGGAGCGGTGTCACCGATTCACGATAGACCTTGCGATAGACCTCGAAGGCCGAGAGCGCGCGCAGCAACACCGCCCATTCCGAGGCATCCACGCCCAGCCGCTCGCCGGCGCCGCCCGGATCACGCCAGCGCGCCTCGAGCAGGCGCGTGGTCGCATCGGCGCGCTCGAGGAAGGTGCCGATGGAGGCAAAATGAAAAGCCTCGTCGCGCAGCATCGTGTTCACGGTGACGCCACGCGTGAGGTGCGAGCGGTATTTCACCCAGTCGAGAAAGGTGCGGACCCCGATGTCGCCGGCATCACTGCGAAAATCGCGCGCATCCAGGTAGGTGGCGTTGAGCGTCTCCCACACTTCCGAGGGCACGGTGCCGCGCACCGCGCGGGCGTTTTCGCGCGCCGCGCCCAGGCACGACATGATGCTGCCGGCGTGGCTGCGATCGAAGGCCAGGTAGTGCATCGCCTGCTGCGGTCCCGCCTCGCCATGCTCGCCCTGGAAATGCGCGATCATGCCCAGCGACGTCAGCGTCGCGATCCAGCCCTGCATCAGCACTTCGGGCGAGCGCGGCAGCAGCGACAGGCGATAGTGCGCATCGAGCAGGCGCGCCAGATGCTCCGCGCGTTCCACGTAGCGCGACATCCAGTACAGGTGATCAGCGGTGCGGCTGAGCATTCAGGACTCCAGCACCCAGGTGTCCTTGGTGCCGCCGCCCTGGGAGGAATTGACCACCAGCGATCCCTCGCGCAGCGCCACCCGCGTAAGCCCCCCCGGCACGATGCTGATCTCGCGGCCGGAGAGCACGAAGGGCCGCAGGTCGATGTGGCGCGGCGCGAGGCCCTGCGCGCAGAAGGTCGGCGAAGTCGACAAGGCCAGCGTGGGCTGAGCGATGTAGCGCTCGGGGTTGGCCATGATGCGGCGGCGGAAATCCTCGATCTGCGTCGTGCTCGCTGCCGGACCGATCAGCATGCCGTAGCCGCCGGCGCCATGCACTTCCTTCACGACCAGCTCGGGCAGGTGCGAGAGCACATGCTCGCGATCGGCGGCGTTGCGCAATACCCAGGTCGGCACGTTGGCGATCAGCGGCTCTTCGCCCAGGTAAAAGCGGATCATCTCCGGCACATAGGGGTAGACCGACTTGTCATCGGCGATTCCGGTGCCAATGGCATTCGCCACGGTCACATGGCCGCTGCGGTACACCGTCAGCAGGCCCGGCACACCCAACATCGAATCGGAGCGGAACGCCAGCGGATCGAGAAAATCGTCATCGATGCGCCGGTACAGCACATCGACGCGCTGCGGGCCACGGGTGGTGCGCGCGAACAGGAAATCATCACGCACGAACAGGTCCTGCCCTTCCACCAGCTCGATGCCCATCTGCTGCGCCAGGAAGGCGTGTTCGAAGTAGGCGCTGTTGTGCGCGCCTGGCGTCAACAGCATCACCACCGGGTCGACCACGCCCTGCGGCGCCACGCTCTTGAGGTTCTCGAGCAGGCCGTCGGGATAGTGTTCGACGCTGGCGATCGCCTGGTGTCGGAACAGTTCCGGGAACAGCCGCATCATCATCTTGCGGTTCTCGAGCATGTACGACACGCCCGAGGGCACGCGCAGATTGTCTTCGAGCACGTAGTAGGCACCGTCATCGGCGCGCACCACATCGATGCCGGCGATGTGCGCGTAGATCCCGCCCGGCACATCGATGCCCTGCATCTCGGGGCGGTACTGCGCATTGCACAGCAGCAGCTCGGAGGGGATGCGCCCGGCCCGCAGGATGTCCTGGTCGTGATAGATGTCGCCGAGGAAGGCATTGAGCGCGCGCACGCGCTGCTTGAGGCCCGCGGCCAGCAGTTGCCATTCGTCCGTGGGAATCACGCGCGGCACGATGTCGAAGGGGATCTGCCGCTCGGTGCCGGCCTCCTCGCCATAGACGGCGAAGGTGATGCCGACCCGGTGAAACAGCGCGTCGGCCTCGGCGCGCTTGCGCGCCAGCAGCTCGGCAGGCTGCGCGCGCAGCCAGCTGAAATAACGCTCGCAATGCGCGCGGGCGCCGCCCGTGGAATCGAGCATTTCGTCGTAGGCTGCGGCGCTCATCGCTCTTGCACCTGCGGGTTTCGTGCCAGCGGCAACTACGGTGCAGAATACGCCCAAGCGCGGCGCAGCGCGCCTGCCAGTCGCTTTGCGGACGCCGCCTTTCTGCACTCTGGCGGCGCAGAACTGCACTAATATGGCGCCGCAATCCGGGGCGACAGGCAGGGAACGGCATGGCAAGCGACATACCGCAGTGGCACAAGGTGGATCAGCACACCTTCGAGACCGAGATTGTCCCGGCCAGGCGCCCGGCGGTACTCAAGGGTCTGGTCGCCGACTGGCCGCTGGTGCGCAAAGGGCTCGAGTCTGCAGAGGCCCTGGTCGACTACCTGCAGGTTTTCAATCCGGGCACGCAGATCGAGTACCTGACGGGCGATGCCTCGATCAAGGGTCGCTTCTTCTACAACGACAGGATGACGGGCGAGAACTTCCGCCGCGTGCAGGCGAATTTCGCCGACGCGTTGCGCCTGCTGCTGGCCGGTACGCGCGAGGCGGCCCCGCCATCACTGGCCATCCAGGCGCTCTCGATGCGCCGCCACCTGCCGGACCTCTCGCAACACAACGGCATGGCGCTGCCGCCACCCGGCACCTACCCCACCCTGTGGATCAGCAATGCCGCCCTGGTCGCCGCGCACTACGATTGCAAGGACAACATTGCCTGCGTGGCCGCTGGTCGCCGCCGCTTTACGCTGTTTCCGCCCGAGCAGCTGGAGAATCTCTACATCGGCCCGCTGCACAACACGCCGCAGGGCGCACCGATCAGCATGGTCGATGTCACCCACCCCGACCTGCAACGCTTTCCGAAATATGCGGCTGCCCAGTCGGCTGCGCAGACGGCCGAGCTCGGGCCCGGCGATGCGATCTACATACCGTACATGTGGTGGCACTCGGTGCAATCGCTGGCGCCGTTCAACCTGCTGGTCAACTACTGGTGGAATGCACTGCCACGCTCGGATGGCCCACCCTACACGGCCTTGATGCATGCCATCATCGCGGTCGGTTCATTGCCGCCCGAACAGCGCGCCATCTGGCAGCAGCAATTCGAGCACTTCGTGTTCCACAGTCATGGCGACCCGGGCGCGCACCTCACGCCTGAAGGCCGCGGCGTGCTGGGACCGATGACGCAGGCCCAGTTCGAGCAGATGATGGCCAAGGTGTTGCAGGTCATGCTCGCTGAACGGCAGGCTGCGAAATAACCCACGCTTCCCGAGGAGCCTTCCCCGATGCGAATCCTCCGCGGACTGATCGATCGCCTGCTGCTGGTCGCAGCCGTCGTCACCGGTGGACTCATCCCCGGATTCATTGCCCAGTACCGCCAGCGCCTTGGCGGTCGGCTCGATCAGGCAATGCTCGATCTTGCACCCTGGCAACATATCGCCGATCAATACCATCACGGCGACATCGCCCAGCTGATCCAGTATCACCTCGCGAGTCGCGATCTCACTTTTCACTCGGAAGGCGCGGTGATCCAGGCACTCGTCCAGACGGTGGATCGATTGCAGCTTGCGGTCAATGCCCTGCACACTACGCTCTTTCGCCAGGTAGCTTACCTGACGACGCACACGGACCCCGAGCTGGCGCGCGCCACAATGAGCGATTGGGTGCCGACCTTTGCACTCTCGCTCGAAGGCCTGCTGTTCGCGGTGCTCTTTGCGCTGGTGCTGTGGCTGATCTTTCACGGGCTGTGGCAACTCTTTGGCCGCGCCACCGCCCGCTGGCGCGGCTCAACGCGACATCGTTGACGCAAACCGCCGGTGCACGCCCTGGAACAGCACCAACGCCACGCCCAGCAACACCAGCACGCTCGCGATCACCATCGCCCACGAGACCTTCTCATCCAGCACCAGCACGCCCAGCGCCAGCGCGATCACCGGGTTCACCAGCGCGTAAGTCGTGACTTTGTGCGCCGAGACGTGCGCGATCAGGTACGTGTAGCAGTTATTGGCGATCAGCGTGCCGGCGATCGTGAGATAGGCGACTGCCAGCAACGATGAAGTGGCGACACCGTGCACCGCAAGCACCTGCCAGTCGCGCCCGATCAGCGCCGCGACCAGCTGGAACACGCCACCGGCGAACAGCTGCAGACAAGTGAAGTTGGCGATACGCTCCACTGGCACGAAGCGCCGCTGCAGCAACGTTGCCACCGCCCAGGAAACCTCGGCTGCGAGCACCGCCAGCAGATGGATTGGATGGATGCGCCCTGACATGCCGCCCGTGTGGGTCGCGAGCACCGCGACGCCCGCCATGCCGACGATCACGCCCAGCGTGGCCACGCGCGCCGGCTTCTGTCGCGAGAAGAAGGCCCAGTCGAACAGCAGGATCAGCATCGGGAGCGAGGCGACGAACAATGCGGCCACGCCCGAGGGTATGCCCTTCTGCGCCCACATCACGAAGCCATTGCCGATGCCCGACATCAGCACGCCGCACAACAACGTGCCGGGAACGTACAGGCCATCGAAAGGACGCGGCTCGCGGGAACGCAGCCACGCGTACATCACGGTGCCAGCCGTAAGATAGCGGATCGCGCCGGTGGTGAACGGCGGCAGCGTGCGTATCGCCAGCGCAATGGCCAGGTAAGTCGTACCCCAGATCACATAGATGACCGAAAATGCTGCGAACTTGACGGGCAGATCGGATCGCTGGTCGGACATGGGTGCGCTGGCTATCGCTGCTCAAACTGGCGACAATCAGTATAAGGGTGAGGCGCTGCCGCATCCCACCCAATTGATGCCGGAGAATGCCGTTGATCAATGCTCGTGCGCTCGCGTGGTTCCTGGTGCTGCTGTGCTCGACGCCTGTGGTGCTGGCAACCGACCAGGAAGTTGCGCCGCCGTCCCCGGACGTCCGGCAACTCATCGGGCAGTTGCAGATCCGCGTCGCCGACCAGCCGGTGCGCCTGCGCCCAGGCTGGCGCTCGCCTCGGGTGATCCTGGTCAGCAGTGATGTGTGGGCTCACCGGGCGGCGCTGCAGAAAGTGGCGCCCGATGCGCGCTTCGTCGAAGCCAATGCCAAAACTGCAAAGAGCGATCTTGCCGCTGCCGATGCGGCAATCAATGTCTGCGAGCCGAAGATCCTGGCGCAGGCCCCGCAGCTCCAATGGCTGCAGTTGCTGTGGGCGGGCGTGGAGCGCTGCGTGCGCGAGCCGTTGGTCCAGGATCGCCACCTGCTGGTCACCAACATGCAGCGCGTTGCCGGCCCCAGCATGGCCGAACACGTCATGGCGATGATGCTGGTGCTGAGCCGCCAGCTGCCGTATTTCCTTGAGGAGCAGCAGCACGCCCGATGGGCCGACACGCCGGCGATGCCGCAGCTGGCGGACCTGAATGGCAAGACGCTGCTGGTCGTGGGCCTGGGAGGCATCGGCACGGAAGTCGCACAACGCGCCCATGCCTTCGGCATGCGCGTGATCGCCACCCGCGCCAGCGGCCGCAACGGCCCCGACTACGTCAGCTACGTGGGCCTGCCGGAAGAGCTCAATACGCTGGCTGCCGGCGCCGACTACATCGTCAACTGCGCGCCGCTGACCGCACAGACCACCGGCATTTTCAACAAGGCCTTCTTTGCGCTGTTGAAGCCGTCGGCCTATTTCATCAGTGTGGGCCGCGGCCAGAGCACGGTGACCGCAGACCTGATCGATGCACTGAAGACCCGCCGCATCGCCGGTGCCGGCCTGGACGTGACCGAACCCGAACCGCTCCCTGCCGACAGCCCGCTCTGGCACCTCCCGAACGTGATCATCACGCCGCACATCTCCGCCGTCACGCCAGGTTCCGAGGAAATCCGCTGGACGCTGCTGCTCGACAATGTGCGCCGCTACGTTGCGGGCGAGCCGATGCTATCGGTGGTGGACATCGGCAAGGGCTATTGAACGCGCGCGGCAGCGTTCGCTGGCGTACAGACCCGGGCGCGCCCGGCAGCCGAAGCTCCGCCCTGATCCACACCCGGGAGATTGCTATGAACCTGCACCTGAGCATTGGTCCCCTCCTGTCCCTCGTCGCCGGCGTACTGATCCTGATGGTGCCGCGCCTCCTGAACTACATCGTCGCGATCTACCTGATCCTGGCCGGATTGATTGGCCTGTTCGGCACCGGAAACATGCACTTCAACTAGGGACTTGCATTGGGCGCCTACCCTATGTAGACTTACAACTATGGGTAGGCAAGACCGCGATGTGAGGATGTCCCTCCAGACGCTACGGGTGCTGGAGGCCTTCCTGGAAGACCCCGCTGACGAGCTCGCCGGCGCCGACGTGCAGAAGCTGGGGCACCTGGCCTCGGGCACGCTCTACCCGATCCTGTTGCGCCTCGAATCCGCAGGCTGGCTGCTGAGCCGCTGGGAAGAGGTCGACCCCGCCAGCGTCGGCCGTCCGCGCCGCCGCCTTTACCGACTGACGCCGACCGGTCAGCGCCGGGCCAGCGAAGTCTTCGCCACCTTCAGCAGAGGAGTGCTCGCATGAACGCTCGCGACAATCCATTGGCTTGCTGGTTGGTCACCCGCGCGGCACGCCACGCGCCGCCGGAGCTCGCGGCCAGGCTCGAAGAGGAATGGCTTGCGGACCTGAGTACACGGCGCAGTGCCTTGGCACAGATGGGCTTTGCGTTGGGCTGTGGTTGGGCCACGCAGGTGATCGCGCACGATGCCATCATGCTCGGCGCGAGTGCGCGCGGCGTGCTCGGCGGACAAGCTGCGCTCACTGCGTTCGCACCCACCGATCTCTCGCCCGGCTCAAACCGCTCCACCGTGGTGATGGTGGTGCTGGCGCTGCACGCGGTAGTGATCTACGCGTTCCTGACGGGCATCATCCACGTGCTCCCCGAGGCGCCGCCCGAGGTGGTCCCAGCCGTTGTGCACAACGTGCCCGCGGATCGCACGCCACTGACGCTGCCACCTGGGCCCATTGTCACCCTGACAACGCTGGCCGCGCCCACTCCGCCAGACGGCCCGGTCATCAATATCCAGCAACTCCCATCGCAGGGCATTCCGGATCCCGGACCCATCAATGTTGGCACGGGCGGCGATCCGCAACATTCGATGGTTCGCGTGTTGGGTGGTCCCGGCGTCGGTTTCCCCAACACGGACATCTTCTACCCGGCAGCCTCCAGGCGTGCGGAGGAATCAGGCGCGGTGGGCGTCAGGGTCTGCGTCGATGAGCGTGGTCGCCTCGTTGGTGACCCGGAGATCGCAAGTACTTCGGGCAGCGTGCGACTGGATCAGGGTGCGCTGGCACTGGCGCGAGCAGGCTCCGGTCACTACCGCAGCACCACCGAAGATGGGAAACCCGTCAGTTCCTGCTACGCGTATCGCGTGCGTTTCCAGATGCGCTAGCCCGCTGAAGAAAGAAGGGCCGCCTCGAATGCGGGCGGCCCAATGCCATCACAGACTTCAGTGGTCTGTTATTTTTTCAATGCCGAGCCGTGGGAGGCGATGCACTGCCATTTCCCGTCGGGCATCATTACCCAGGTGTCGGTATAACGATTGTGCAGCTCATACGGCTTTCCCGCTGGGTCAGTTCCTTTGGCTTTGTACACGTATCTGGCAATCGCCGTTGTACCCACAACGGTGACGTGCAGATCCTCAATGTTGGCACTGCTGGTTTTTGATGCCTTCTCGTCCGCGAGCGCCTGCTTCCGATCGCTGACCTTGCCCTCGACATCGGTACCCGCAAACTGTTCGGCCAGGAGTGGTGCGAGCAAATCGGCATTGTTTGCCCTGTCTGCCTGCGTCCACTGATCTTCCAGGGCAGCAATCGCTTTCTCAGTCGCCCCCGTCATCTCATTGGCCTGTGCCAGCGCGACACAGCCGAAAGACAGAGCGCACACAACGAGTAACGCCAAGGTTTTTTTCATGTCGTTTCCCCTATTCTTTTAGTTTGATGGCCGACGTGCACATAGGTGTGTACACCGTTCGCCGATTGCACTCCCGTGGGGGGGCGGGTGTCAAATCAGGGACGTGAACGTTCATACGGCTTGCTGCAGTGCGGACTACTGGACGGATACCAGGCCGCAGGCCCATGCACTTCAGAGTTCAGCGATGCCACTTCACCATCAGCAGGGCCCAGACAATCGCGGCATCGAAGAGCGTACCCCACACCATGCGGATGATGCCGCGGGTACGCTCACGCGGATAGACCTGCCAGTGCTCGCGGACGCGTTGGCGATAGCGCGCCGAGAACACATAACGGACGGCTTTGATTCCGCCGGTGAACCAGGAGGTCAAAGCGCCGGCCAGTGCGGACGGGAAGTCCATTACACCAGCAACACGAGTTGCGGCACCGCGCCGCCCGCAGCGCGCGCGTACACGATTGCGTTCTGTCCGTATTTGCGCCCCAACCCACAGGCCGCCTCGAAGGTAATGCCCAGTACCAGCAGGCTCGGCTCCGGCGCCCAGCTGGCATCCGCGCCCACGCCTTCTCCGTAGAGCAGGCGCCAACCCCGCTCGAGCACTTCGCTTGCCAGCGCGCGTTGCGCCGCTTCATTGCGCGCGCTACTGGTCGGTTCGCTGCGCGGATTCCAGGCCGTAATGTATGCCGCCTCGGTAACCTTGAAATGCCGCATGCAATCCAGCAACGCAGCGCAGGCCTGATCGATCTGCAGCGTGAAGCTGTAACCGCCATCGGCCACCCGGTATTCAGTGCGCCGATAGTGTTCGACCAGCGTGGGATTGAGCGCGCTCACTCGTATTCAATCGCGCAGGCGGAAATCGACCGCCGGCGGGAGCGCCAGCATCGCGATAACTGCAGGATTCCGCAGGGGAAGTCTCATATTTGCCGGGTAATCATACCGGGCGGTGCAACTTTTGGCCTGCTGCCGGGTTTTACCCCTATCGCAGCGACGCCCACAGGCAACGCGGCACCACTTACGAACCACCTGGAAGCCAGGTGCAGGAGACCAGAATGAACAGCTCAACGATCCGTCACCCCTTTGCCGTCCGTGCCGCCCTGCTCAGCATGCTGATCACCAGCACGATGGCCTTGATACCCACGCTTGCCGGCGCGGGTGTGAACCGCGACACGCACAATGTGCAGATGGTGCAGACGGTTGCCGCGCCTGCGCAGCCTGTGAACGTCGCGGTTTGAAGCAGCGAGCCACAGGCCCGCTTCAGCGCAGCTGGCTGTCCTTGCTGCCGCGGCGGTTGTACCCGCTGAACTGCTCGGCCTCGCGGTCTTCGGCTTCCTGGCAGCGAATGCACAATCGCACACCCGGAATCGCCAGCCGCCGCGCCTCGGGAATATCGCCGCCGCAACTGGCGCAATGAGTCAACGCAGGGCCCTGGGGCAGCCGACTGCGAGCGCGCAGGATGCCATCCTTCACGGTCGCGTCGATCTGCTCCTGAACCGCACCCTCGCCTGCCCAGCCGGTAGCCATGGATTCATTCTAACGCAAATGTCAGAGCGTGGAAGTTGAGGGCACGACCAGCGGCGGCCACTCCTGCGACACGCCCTCGTACAGGCTCACGGTCTTCTCGAGTCGCGCAGTGCCATCGCACACGGCGATCGAGTGGGGCTTGCCGGTCTCGTAGCCGGTCCACAACGACACGCCCGCGTACGCACCATCCTTGCGCAGGATGTAATAAGTCATATCGATGTACTTGAGCCGATCCATGTCGCCGTTGTAGTTGCGCACGATGCGCTTCAGGGTTTCCATGCCGGCATCGAAAGGCGACATGCCCTTGCGCATGTTCTCGATGATGGTGTGCGCGCCGGCCACCTTGATATTTTCCTCGCCACTGCCCGTTGCGCCCGCCGAGCCTACATCCTGATCGGTGTAGCAACCGGCGCCGATGATGGGCGAATCGCCGCAACGCCCTGGCAATTTCCAGGCGAGGCCGCTGGTGGTCGTGCAGCCGGACATCTCCGCCTTTGCGTTGAGTGCGGAGCAGTGAATGGTTCCCGTGGGCGGAAACACGATCTTGCGGATGGCGGCCTGCCGCAAGTCAGGCGCGATACCCAGATCCTGCGCCAGCGCCTGCAGGCGCTGGTATTCGCGCGAGGCATCGCCAGTGTGCAACCGTTGCCGCAGCCGGTCTTTCCACGAGGGATCGGCAAGGCCCGGGCCCCACCAGTCCGCGTGCGATTCCTTCCACAGCAGCCAGACCTTGCGCGACTCTTCGGTCAGCAGATCCTCGCGCTTGAAACCTCGCGCCACCGCGAAGCGCTCCGCGCCTTCGCCCACCAGCATCACGTGCCCGGTATGCAGCATGACTTCGCGCGCCAGCCGCGAAACATTGCGGATGTTGCGCACGCCGCCGACCGCTGCTGCGCGGCGCGAAGGGCCGTGCATGCAGCTGGCATCGAGCTCGACCACGCCTTCTTCGTTGGGCAGGCCGCCTAGGCCCACGCTGTCATCGCCCGGATCGTCTTCGGGCCCACGCACCACGGTGAGCGCGGCGTCGAGCGTATCGGCACCCTCAACGAGCTGTCGGTAGCCCGCCTCTATATAAGGGAAGCCATTGCCCGCCGACACGATGATCGGCAGCTTGGCCGCACGCATGCTCTGGTGTGTATCGATCGTGCTGGCCGCGCTCGCGCTCCTGGCTGCCGGGCCGACCAGTGTGCCGAGCGCTGCTCCCGCTACGAACTCCCTTCGTGTCACCATGAATGCCTGCTCCCCTGTGCCGTGATTTTGCTAGAACCGCAATGACAGGCAGCTCAGGCCGCCATCCATCTTCTGAAACTCGGACATCTCGAGACTGATCGTGGCAATGCCCCGCGCCGCGAGCGTCGCCGCAATGTGCGGGAAGCCGCTGGCGATCAGCACCTTGTCGTTCACGCGCACGCAGTTGGCGGCATAGCTCTCGCGGCGATCGACTTCGATGCGCTCGATGCCCGCGAGCGCGGCGGCCAGTGCTCCGGCGCGCGGCATGCCCGGCGCGACCATCATGCGCTGGTCGCCGAGGTAGGAAAGGCCGGATTTCAGGTGCAGCAGGCCCGGCACCGTGCGCACATCGATGAGCGAGGTGCGATAGCCCTGCCGCCGCAGGATGTCGGCCAGTTGGTTGGCTCCGTTTTCGTTGGTGCGTGCGGAAACGCCGATCAGGAAATGGTCGTCCATCTGGCAGATATCGCCGCCATCCACGGTTCCGGGCGCCTGGATGTGCACAGGCTCGCGCCCCAACCCGCGCAATGCAGCCGCGATGGCCGTGACTTCGCCGGCGCGCGTAGGCGCGCCCGGCCGTGTGGCCACTGCTACGCGCTGCGAGATCACCGCGGTATCTTCGACGAAGGTGCTGTCCGGATAGGTCTCGTCCGGCGCCAGTTCCGTCACCTGCAGGCCGCAGCTGCGCAGGGCCGCAACGTATGCCTGGTGCTGCGCCCGCGCCCTGGCCAACTCCGGCGCACCGAGCGCCGCGGCGGTCGTCAATCCGTCGACGAAAGAGGCGCCCGGCGGGCGGACAATTGCCTGCGTGAATCGCACTGCTGACATCCACGCATTATAGCCCGCGCACTGTGAAGTACACGCGATCCACCGCCCGGCCAGTCGCATCCAGCAGGGCCAGGCGGTAAGCCCCGGGCTTCGGCGCCCATAGATGGGCGCTCGCCGCATCGCCCACGGGAACATCATTTAGCGTGAGACGCATCGAGTGCTGCGCGCCGTTCGCAGCCAGTAATACCTGCTGGTGCGCGGGCGGGATATCCGGATCCAGTGCGATGATCATGCCATTCGCCGGGCTCTGGATTGACGGCCGCGCACTCTCGGGCACGGCAACCACAGTGGCGGCCCCCGCCTCGGCACCGCGCAGGAACCACTCGCGGCGACCGGCTTCAACCTGCTGCGAAAAGCGCAATTGTCGTGCCTCTACGGTCGCCGGCGGCTGCGGCGCGCTGCCTCCTTGCGCGCCCTGCAGCGCGAGCATCAGCTCGTGCCAGATCGGCGCGGCCCCGCTGACACCGCTCACAGCACGCATCGAATCCCCCTCGAAGTTTCCGACCCACACGGCAATGGTGTAGCGGGTCGAATAGCCGACGCACCAGTTGTCGCGCATGTCTTCACTGGTGCCGGTCTTGGCCGCGCTCCAGAACGGAGTCTTCAGTTGACTGTCCAGGCCAAACGTGATGGCACGCGCCATTGGATCGGCAAGAATATCGCCGATGACGAAGCTGGCGTCGGCGGCCAGCACTGCACGGGGCCGCGGCGCTTCGATGTCTGTAGCCGCGGCACCCGACGTCAGTGTCAGCGCCCGGAACATGCCGTCGCTCGCCAGCGCCTGGTAAGCCTGGGCCTGCTGCCACAGGGAGACCTCGGCCGAACCCAGGGCCAACGCGTAGCCATAGAAATTTGCATCCTGGCGGATGTCCTGGTAGCCGAGCACGCGCAGGCGCTCGAGGAAGGGATCGATGCCCACCAGCACCAGCGTACGCACCGCGGGAATATTCAGCGAACCTGCGAGTGCCGTGCGCACGCTGACCCAGCCCTTGAAATCGTGCTCGTAGTCCTGGGGGATGTACACGCCGCTCGCTGTGTCGAGGCTGATGGGCGTGTCTTGCAGCAGCGATGCCGCGGTGAGGTAGCGCTTCTCGAGTGCGAGTTCGTAAAGGAATGGTTTTAGGGTAGAGCCGGCCTGGCGCAGCGCCGTGACGCCATCGACCTCGCGCGAGCGCGACGCCGTGCCCGCTGATGCCACGTAGGCCAGCACCTCGCCGCTGGCATTGTCGACCACGATCGCCGCGCCATCGCGCACGTTGTGATCGGACAGCGCAGCGAGGCGCCGCGCGACCACCTCAGTCGCCAGTCGCTGCACGCCGGCATCGAGCGTGGTGATGCGCCGTTCGCCGGGTCTCGCAAGCAGTCGCTGCGCGAGTTGCGGCGCGAGATGTGCGCTTGCCAGTGGTGCCGGGTTGTTCTGCATCGCGTCGATGGCAGCAGCTATCTCCTCGCAGGTCACGCGCGGTGTCACACCGAGTGCGCGCGCGCAGGCACGTCGCAGCAGCATAGCCTGAGAGGCGTCCGGATTCGGCAAGAGCGCCGCGAGCGCGACACTCTCGGCACTGTTGAGCGCCTCCGGTCCCTTGCCTGCGAAGCGGGCCGAGGCCGCGGCGATGCCCTGCACGTCGCCCTTGTAGCCCAGCAGGTTGACGTAGGCCTCGAGAATGTCCTGCTTGCGCCAATGACGTTCGAGCGCGAGCGCGACACGCAGCTGCTCGAGCTTGTCGCCGATGGCCGCAACACCGTGCGCGCGCGGCGCCGGATTGAGCAGACGCGCGAGTTGCATGGTAATGGTGCTGGCGCCGCGGCGCCGGCCGGCCCACAGTTCATCGCGCAAAGCGCCACCGACGCTCTGCCAATCGACGCCCGCGTGCGAGTAGAATCGCCGATCCTCGCCGCTGACCAGGGCCGAGAGCAGCGCGGGCGACACCGCAGCGAGCGGCGTCCAGGCCAGGCGCCGCACATCCATGCGTACGCGCCTGGAATCAATCTCCACGCCGTGGCGATCGAGCAGCCAGGCGTCGGAAGGGACGAAGCCCGCGCGCACGGTTTCGATCGTCGGCACCTGCACCGCGTACAGCCACACGGCGATCGCGGCGACGCCCATCGCGAGCACGCCGGCGAACAGCAGGGCCCAGCGCGTGATGCGCTTCATCGCGCCGGCGCTCCCGCCGCTACCGTGAGCGGCGCATTCGGCAATTCACCGAGCATCTCGGGCGCGTACATCGCTTCGACACGTGTGGCCGGCAGCACGAATGTGCCGGGATTGTTCAGGCGCAGGGTGTACTCGGTGCTCCAATGTCCCTTGGGCACGAAGCGGTAGTACGCCCGGAAGGCCTCAAAACGCCGCTCTTCGAACGCCAGCCACGCCATGCCACGCTGCTGCGTGCCCTGCTGCAGCAGCGCCGACTGGCCGCCATTGCCACTGCCGAGCACACTCGCGCCCGCCGGAATGGGATCGTCGATCACGACCCAGCTCATGTCCGACTGGGCTTCCATATCCAGGTGCACACGCACGACGTCACCCCGTGTCCACGCGCCTCGGCGCGCCTGCTCGATGCCGGTCACCGTGCGCGTGACCTTGAATCCGGTCGAGACGGCATGATCGATCGGCAGCGCCGCCATGGCACGCACCATCGCCCAGGGCGCGCCGCCTCCGCTGTGCGTAAGCTGCAGCGTTGCCGGCGCCTGCTGCCAGGGCAGATTCACCTGCTGCGCCCTGCTGGCGACGCTCCAGGCAAGGCTCCGCTGAGTACAGCCAAATTGCAGTGCCGTATGGCCGC
>Ga0075018_10000266_pt1 | contig 14978 bp, 12 predicted proteins | sample ColStrG_CSR_2014_FD_71471 | JGI IMG/M metagenome (GOLD analysis project Ga0075018, IMG submission 71471) | Freshwater sediment microbial communities in response to fracking from Pennsylvania, USA - Cold Stream Run_MetaG_CSR_2014 | ecosystem: Environmental > Aquatic > Freshwater > Creek >... | reverse complement strand
TGCGGCATCGCCTCGGGCGAACGCACCATTTCCGGCTACGCAGTCGCTGGCGACGAAGCCACCGCACGAGCGTTCGCGCTTCTGCAGCAGCAGCTCCCGCTTCCGGGCATGCCCAACAACGCCCAGCGCTACTGGGTTCCTCCGGAGATTGACGTGGTGTTCGACGCGGCAGCGAAGGAGGCGCTGATTGGTCGCGGTGACAACGCCCGCATTGCTCGGGTGACCTTCACCTTCCGGGAGATTCTGCCGGTCTACGATGCGTCGGGAGACCTGACGTCGTCGCCGCTCGACACGCAGATTTCGTTCAGCCAGATCGCCGGCCTTCCGAACTCGCTGGCGGGCTTCGGCATCCTGGATCCGGTGCTTCTTGCATCCAGCAGCTACGCCAACCCCGTTTGGCTCACGAGTCTCGACTTCGGGAAGCTGACCAACGTCGCCGTCACGAATGCCCAGATGGATGTGATGCCGGCCTTCCGGATCAAAGGGAATGCCACGGGCGACACTGGGCGGCCTGCGGATCTCACCAAGGAGCAGGTGAAGGCCATGCTGCAAATCGCGGCGGCTGACGTGGACGGTCTGGACTCAGTGATCGCCGATGCGATCGCGGCGGCTGAGGCCGACCAGCGGGTCTTTAATTTCCCAACCCCAGCTCAAGACTGGGTGATCGATCACAATCTCGGGTGCTATCCAGATTTCATCTGGTTCGACTCGATTGGGCGCAAGTGGCTCGTCCCAACTGAATACCCAACATCCAATCGGGCGATTGGACATTGGGATGGGGCGGTTTCAGGCCGGGCAGTTCTCATCAATTAAGGAGCAAAACCATGTCACACCTACTATCGGGCAACCTGGATTACAATGGGAACCAGGCCCTCAACATGATCCTCCACAGCCTGACGGCGGACCCGTCTTACGTTGCTGGAAAATTCTATTACAACAGCAACAGCGGCGTGAAGCGGCCTCGCTGGTGTGATGGATCGGTCTTCTACGACATCTATCCGTTCAACACCGCCAACACCGCCAGCACGGCAGTGTTGCGTGACAGCTCCGGCAACTTCTCCGCCGGCACGATCAGCGCCGCGTTGAGTGGTAACGCATCGACCGCCACTGCGCTGCAGACGCCACGCGCCTTGTCGATCACCGGCAAGGCAACGGCGGCCGGCCAGAACTTCGACGGCACCGGTGCGATCGCGCTTTCGGTATCTGCGCTCTCGGTGGTGCCCGGCGACATCGCGCTGAACAGCGGTTACGTGATGATCGGCAACGGATCGAACGTGGCGGCCGCAGCACTGAAGAGCGCAATTCTCCTGTCCGATCTCGGCGCACCGACTGGGGCGGTGTCGATGAACAGCCAGAACATCACCAATCTGGCAGATCCCGTGAATCCGCAGGACGCGATGACCTACGGTCTGGCTCAGACGCTGCTGCAAGGGTTGGACCCGAAGAGTTCGGTTCGCGTGCTGACCACTTCGCTGCCGAGCTACACCCGAACCGGAAACGTTCTGACAGCCAGTTCGAACGGCGCACTGCCTGCGCAGGACAGCGTTACATTGATTGTTGGGGATTCGTTCTGCTATGCGCCTGGCACCAGTGTGGACGCCGGCCTTTACACGGTCACCACATTGGGCGGCGTGAGTTCGACGTGGTCCGCCACTCGACGCAACGATTTCGACACCAGCGCCAAGGTCACTCCTGGAGCCACGTTCTACGTGGAGGATGGAACCAACTACGGTGGAAACGTCTGGTTCCTCGTCACGAAGTTGCCGATCACGCTGAACACTACTTCGCTGCTCTTCAGCCAGTACAGCGGTGCATCGCTCATCATCGCGACCTACCCGCTGGTCAAGAGCGGCAACACGCTGTCGATCAACTACGACGCCTCGACGATCAAACTCAACGGATCGAACCAGCTCTATGTGGATACGAGTGTCATCTCGGCCACAGCGCTGAAGTCGGACATTGCCGCGTTGTCGGTCATCGGAAATCCCACCAACGCAACTTCCGCCCCGTCGATCATGACGGCAGCCTCAGACGGCCAAGTCATGCGCCGGTCGGGAACCACGGTTGCATTCGGAGCGCTGTTGCTCTCTGGAGCCAACGCCGTCACGGGTACGCTCGGTGTTGCGAACGGCGGCACCGGAATTGCGACGGCTGCCACCAACGGCATCCCTTACGGCGCTGGAACGGGTGCCTTTGGCGTCACTGCGGCCGGCTCGCAGTATCAGACTCTTCAGGCGGGCGCCTCTGGCGTTCCGGTCTTCGCGGCGTTGAGCCTTGGGCAGGCCGCCGCGGTTACTGGTCAGCTTGGGGCTGCCAACGGTGGTACGGGATTGGCGACGGTCACCACCAACGGCATCCCCTATGGCGCTGGAACCGGTGCCCTGGGTGTCACGGCGGCAGGCACGCAGTATCAACCGCTCCAAGCGGGCGCGTCCGGTGTGCCGATCTTTGCTGCGCTGGACCTCGGTCAGTCGGCGTCCACCACGGGAACCCTGCCGGTCAATCGCGGCGGCAGCGGTCTTACGTCGACCTCGCAGAACTTCGCCTTCATCGGGCCCACGAGTGGCGCTGGAGCGCCTACCTGGCGCGCGCTGGTGTCCGGAGACATTCCGTCCCTGTCCGCGCTCTACCTCCCTCTGGGTGGCGGAACGCTCACGGGTACATTGACCGGCACCAATGGCACGTTTTCCGGAACGGTCACGGCCGCCACTCTGACCGGCAACATCCAGGGCAACGCTTTGTCCCTGTCTCAGGTGACCACCGCTCTGGGTGGAACGCCGAGCCTGATGTACGCCACCACGATCACAGGCGATGGAAGTACCACTGCATTCACGATCACCCACAACCTGGGCACCCGGGCGTTGATCCCGTCGCAGGCTGACGCGGCAACGCCATACGCCAGTTGGATTCCGGATGTGACGTTCCCGACAACGAACACGGCGACCTTCAGCATCGTTCCTGCTCCTGCGAACGGGAAGGTGTTCAACGTGGGCGTCCGAACCTAGTCAACGTCCATGGCAATCCCGATTTCAGGTCAGTTGGCGAGCGCTGTTCCCACGGGGACAGCGCCCGCCACCGTCGCCTCAACAACGATGGTGTCGGGTCTCAATGCCAACTACGTCGGCGGCATTCCGCTGTCGGGGTTGGTGCAGGCACTCACCGCGAATGCATCGCCCCCGGCAGCGACCACCTATGCCGACCGGTGTCAATTCCGAGGCGGCCTGTGGAACTTCTCGGTCGTCACCACTGGCACCTCCGGCACGACCTACTGGAAGGTGGCCACGTTGCCGCTCACTAGCGTCAACAGCTTCGACATGCTGACGGTTCGGATGCGCCCGAACGCTTGGGGTACAGCACGCGCTGAAATCGAGATTCAGATGTGCAACCGCGGTAACGCTGGCGTGTCCAGCTCGCCCTTGGCGGTCTCGAACTGGTGGATCAAAGGCAATCTACCTGGCAGTGCGGGCGTGATGTGCTACCGCGAATCCGACAACAGCGTTTCGGTCTACGCTGTGCTGGCCGCGCAATACCTGAACTTCTCGGTGGACGCCTTCTGCACCGGCCTCACCGGTGACGCCACGATCTACAGCGATCCGGCTTACACGACTTCACCGACGGGCACCAAGATCTTCGACACCACGGATCTCACGACCTACCCGCCCTCGATGCCCATCGACCTCGGGCAGATCCGAGGCCGGTCGGCACCGATCTTCTCCAGCCTGACCGGGTTCCTGAAGGGCAACGGAACATCGGCGGTGAGCGCGCAATCAACTGTCAGCCTCACGAGCGAGGTTGGTGGTGTCCTTCCTCTGGTCAATGGCGGTAGCGGTCTGAGTTCCGCGGCTCTGGGCGACATCCATTACGCCTCGGCCACCAACACGTTCAGTGCATTGGCTGGCAACACGACCACCACGCGGAAGTTTCTGCGCCAGACCGGCAACGGTTCGATCTCCGCGGCGCCGGCGTGGGACACGTTGCAGGCGGGTGACATCCCGTCCTTGTCGGGAACCTACCTTGCTCTTGGGGGCGGCACGCTCACGGGTGCGCTCAACGGTACCGCGGCGACGTTCACTGGTGCGCTTCAGGCGGCCACGCTGATCGAGCAGAAGGGAACGTTCACTCCGTCGGGTATTGGCTGGTACCGACTGATGGTGTCCACGACATCGTCGTCGGGTCGGATCATCATCCGAGGGTTCTACGACAACGGGTATGCTGACGTTGATTTCTTCTTCACCGTCAACGCCTTCGGCGGTGCTGGAAGCATCACGCAGTTCAATTCGACGATCTACAACCCTGTCGTCGATCAGGCGCGCATCTCGTCCGATGGAGGTAACAACATCTATCTGGATGTGCATGTCGCCACTTCCACGGCACCAGCGGCGCTCACGGTCTACGGCTACGGACCGCAGCTCTTTGGGTTTCTGACCTCGCCAACGAGTGGGGCGTCCGCTGGATCAACGAGCGTTCAGACCGTCACGTTTGCTCTCGGCATTGTAACCACGAGCGCCATCACTTCTGGCGGTGTTGTTTCCGCATCATCGTTCAGCGGCGCTGGCACCAGCCTGACCGGAACCGCGGCGAGCCTGAGCATCGGCGGCAATGCTGCCACAGCGACGACGTCATCCCAACTCAACGGGCAGTCGGCCAGCTACTACCTGAACGCTGGAAACATGTCGGCGGGAACCTTGGTCGTGGCCCGCGGTGGTTCCGGCCTGGCGACGATCACTGCCAATGGCATCCCGTACGGCGCTGGAACAAGTGCCCTGGGCGTCACCGCGGCTGGCTCGCAGTACCAGACGCTTCAGGCTGGACCTTCGGGCGTTCCTGTCTTCGCGGCGCTGAGTCTTGGGCAGGCCGCTGCGGTTACTGGTCAACTTGGGGCTGCTAACGGTGGAACGGGATTGTCGACGGTCACCACCAACGGCATCCCCTACGGCGCTGGAACCGGCGCCCTGGGTGTCACGGCAGCCGGCACGCAGTACCAACCCCTCCAGGCTGGTGCGTCCGGTGTGCCGGTGTTCGCGGCCCTGAACCTCGGGCAAGCGGCTGCCATTACCGGAACACTGCCGATCGGAAACGGTGGTACCGGGCTGACCTCGACCTCGCAGAACTTCGCCTTCATCGGGCCCACCAGCGGCGCTGGAGCGCCTACCTGGCGCGCGCTGGTGTCCGGAGACATTCCGTCCCTGTCCGCGCTCTACCTGGCGCTGACCGGTGGCACGCTCACGGGTACCACCACGTTGAGCGGTGCCAGCAGCGTGTTGAGCATTACATCGACCTACGGTGGTTCGACGCTGCAGATGGTCCCCAGCAACCTTTCTGCTTTTTCGGTCAACACATCGAGTGGGTACGTTTACTTCGGATTCAACACCTACAACAACAGTTCCGCCTGGACTCAGTCGGCACCGTCAGGGAATACCAACAGCGCCGTTCTCGGTGTCAGCCCGGGTTCAGGTGTCTTCTGGTGGGCAGCGAACACGACTCCGGGAACCTGGAACGTGGCCAGTGGGGCTGGGCTTTGGGATGCCGCCGGAAAATGGGTTGGCTCTCTCAATGCCTCGACGGGAGCTCAAGTCGCCTCCAACACGATCCTCCATGCCGGGAACTACAATTCCTACGCGCCGACACTCACGGGCACAGGCGCTTCGGGTACGTGGGGCATTGGCGTCACGGGATCCGCCGCCCAACTGAACGGGCAATCGGCCAGCTACTACCTCGACACATCGTCTGGCGGCCAGTCCAAGTCCGGCCGGCTAAACCTTGGTGGCTCGATCACCTCCCACGGCTATCTCAACCTGATCGACCCAGCGGACGTTGGGACGAACTCCGTTGAGCTGCTGAGTCTGCGCTGCACCTTCGCCAATTCGTCAGCCTCGATCTACAAGGCGATCTGTTGGCGGGAGGCGAGCGACACCGTGTTCGCCCAGCAGGATGTTCGGTACGACAGCGCCACCGGCTACGGCAACATGACTTGGGGTCATCTCTGGAACGGTGGCGTTTCCACGACGGACCTTATGCAGTTGTGTGGTGACGGATCCTTCTGGTTGGGATCGACCGCTCGGTTCTACTTCATCAACGGGGCATCCCCGAAGGTTGGCATCCGGCAGAGTGCCCCGACGAGCAACCTGGAGTCCGGAGGATCATTCGGGACCAACGTTTCCACGGTCACCTCAAAGTCGATCACTCTCACTGATGCCTACTATACGGTGCTCGTGGATACGACGGCGTCACCGGCGAACGGTAACGTCACGGTCACCTTGCCTACGGCATCCGGCTGCAAGGGTCGCCACTACGTCATCAAGCTGATCGCGGGCACTGGTAGTGCCATCATCGCCCGCTCCGGATCCGACACGATCGACGGGGCGACCAGCCAGACGATTTCGACCCTCAATGGCAAGATGACCGTCCAAAGTGACGGCTCCAATTGGTGGATCATCGCATGAGAATCCTCACCCTCATGGAGATGTCGACGGTCCGTCCGGAGGATCGCGCCCGGCACGAACGCCTTGCCGAGCTCTGGATTGATCGGGTGTGGCGTCACGGCGCCACGTCGATCGAGATCCTCTACGCCAAGGAGTACCCGAAGGCGGTGGAAGGGCTGGCCGACCTCGTGAAGGTGGACTACTGCCCCGACGTACCGATGCCGGAGCCGTCCGGACTGGAACACGAGGCCTCCCTGTACCTGCTTTGGTGCGCCCTCAAGCTCTACAACATTTGTCGTCAGACAGAGCCGTTCCTCTGGCTGGATTGGGATGCGGTCCCGATCTCTGACCTTGGTCCCATCTGGGAGATCCGGAACGAGAAGCCGCTGATCGCCTGCGGTCATCAGCAGTGCAACATGATGGACGACTGGTGCCGCGAGCTGGGTCTGACCCTTTGGGAATACCTCAACGGCGGGGTGATGGTGGTGAGTGATCCCACCTTCCTGAAATGGCCTGCCATGCTGGAGCAGAACCGATCGAACGGGAAAGTGATCGGCCGGTATCCTGACGACATACTGATGTCGGTGTTCTGTGCAGCGCAGCGGTACGACTTCACCCACCCGGTCATGCACAACGGGTGGAATGCCTGGAGCAAGTTCACGCAGCTCCGCTACGAGGGCAACAACCGCTGGCATGGAACCACACAGGACGACGACGGCGAGTTCCATCAGGCCCACGTCGTCCACTACTACGCCAAGGGTGCGAAGCCCTGGGTGATCAACTGCCCACTCTACGCTTACCACTCAGGGAGAAAGATTCTGCCATATGGACACCATCCGTTGCTACGTCAAGCCAACCGCGAACCTCAACGCCCACAGGGTCGCGATCAACTTCCACGACTACTGCCCACAGCGCGGCCATCAGTTTGATGTGACGGTTGAGAACGATGCCGGGTTCCGAGTCGACAACCGCAAGGTGTCGATCGGTCGATCTGACTGGTTCAACCGGCCGGTTCCGCACACTGCTGAATCCGAGGTTGACTTCATCGCCACCCGGGTTCTGCAGATGATCAATCTCGAAGAGGCGCCCACTCCGGAGCAAGCCGTCCTCGGCCCAGCAGCGACCATCGCGAACGACCCACAGATTTAACCATCAACCATTCCAACTATGACGAAAGCAGTAGAGCTGAACTTTGAAATGCGTCGGGGTGATGCGTGGGAAGGGGCGACCTTCGATTTCCCCGTCTCTGTGGGGCCTTCATTCTGGAACAACGTGAGCGTTCGTTCGCAGATGCGCTGCCCGAATGGCAACGCGATGGTCGAATTCAACATCACGCCGGTGGTGACGACGGGTGGCGGCGGTGAAGGCATCCTTTCGTTTCATTTGTCATTGAACGAAACCGAAGCCGCCAACCTCGTTCCGGGTATTGGCCTAGGCGATATTCAAATCAAATCCACGGCTCTCCCGGCAACGACCTTTGTCACCTACAAGGCTCAAATCTTTCCAGATCAAACCCGCTGAAACCTATGTCCCAAACCTACGAAATAACGGTGGTGCTGCCGTCAGCAGAGGAGATCACAATTCCGGTGGAGATCAGTGTTGGCACCGCCGGCCCTCCGGGCCCAAAAGGCGACAAGGGGGACACTGGCGACACCGGGCCCTCTGGTGGTCCCAAGGGGGACAAAGGTGATAAGGGGGACAAGGGAGACACCGGAACCACTGGCGCGAAAGGCGACAAGGGGGATAAGGGAGACACTGGAACCGCTGGCGCGAAGGGCGACAAAGGCGACAAGGGTGATACTGGAACCGCTGGCGCGAAGGGCGACAAGGGCGACAAGGGGGATACTGGGTCAACCGGTCCATCCGGCGTCCTCGGCCTCGACACTTCTTTCGTTGGTGCCGCCGGCATGAAGCCAGCGAAGACCAATGGCGCAACGACGGGTGACACGGAGACGCCCACCAACAAGGTCAATATCGACTATTTGATCTTCGATCCCGTGGTAACCCAGATCGGCTGGTTCCCGTGGAGGATTCCGGACAGTGCGGATCCAGCCTCCATCAAGGCCAAGGTCCATTTTGAAGTCGACGTTGGCGGGGGCGACGTGGTCATCGAGATCGCTGGGACTGCGACGAACAATGGCGCCGCACTTGATGTGGCGGTTGGTACCCCGCAGACCGTTGTGAAAACGGCGACATCGGCCGGAACGGAATACTGCTCACCGGCGACTGGATTCCTTGCGTTCTCCGGTTCTCCGGCACCCGGCAGCTTGGTGCACATCCGCCTTCGATGCCCCGTGGATGACTCCCGCCGAACGCTCGCTCAGGCCGTGAAGGTGATCGGCGTGTGCTTTCAATTCAACAACCCGAACACGCCCACGGCTTGGTGATATGCGTTCCCAAACTATTAACCGCCGGAAGGCATTTCAAACCCCATCCGGCTGGGATTTCTCGGCATGGGGATCTGACCTGTTCTGCCTATACGATCCTGACAAGAATGCTGGTTCATACATTTCTCCAATAAGTCAGATGACTGATTTTGGCCCCGGAGGTCGAAGTCTGAACAGGTTCAATTTCAGTGGAGTTTGGCTGATAGGCTCGTCCTTCAATGGTCAAAAGCTTTTCAATTTCGATCCCGGTTCCGTTTGGGACAGCATTACATATACGGGAGATAACATCATGTGGTGTACGTTGATGCAGGCTCATCCTTCCGGGAACGGACGCCTGATCTCAATGAGTAACGCCGTCCAGATTGACTACAGCGCGTGGCCTACGTGGATCCCTATCTACACCCTTGGAAGTGGTGCAATATCCACTTACCGGGCCGGTTCTTATTTAAGTCAGGCACTAGACGCGGACTCATGGCATATCGTAGTCGCTGTCGGTGGGCCGGGACACATTGAGCTATGGATCGACGGAGCTCAAGTTTCCGGATATCGGGAACTCGGCGCATCTGCGTTTAACATGGATCACTTGGAAATAGGTTCTGGGGTCAGTTCCTATTTTAAGGGTCAATCTGGTCTGATCACTGCTTACACAGGTGCTCCGTCTGCTCTTCAGCGGCAGAAGGCGGAAGGTCGCATTGCTCACCGTTATGGATTCCAGGGTAACCTTGCATCGGACCATCCCTACAAATCGACACCCCCATGAAACAAATCGCCATCGTCAGCAATTCGGAAGGAATCATCATTGAGTTGAAGAATGTGCCGGATGATTTCGACGCCTCATCGGTGAGGCAAATGTATGGCCCTGACAAGCCTACTCGGATTTGTACCGTCGTTAGAAGCCCAGCGCCATCCTTCGACTTCGCAACGCAGCAGCCGTCTCCACTGGATCCTGTGATAACCGACACTACGGTAACCTATGGATTTGAGATCACCACGATCGCAGCGGTTGTACCCGCGCAGGTTGAGAACTGGCAGTTGGAGGAAGAGATGGCGAGCAGGGGTTTGATAGCACCATTGGAAGCCGCCATCGGCGGCATCACTGACGATACTCAGCGGGAGAAGGCGCAGGCGCGCTGGGGTAAAAAACCCTGGATCCGGAGAGCGGATCCATTGATCGAAGAGGTCAGGTTGCTGCTGCGAAAGACGCCCGCAGAGGTGGACGACATATTCATCTGTGCAAGCCGCAGGCAATAAACTTCGGACACAGCAGCCATCAAGGTTTAGACCCGAGCCGCCTGCGCCAGTCGCTCACGATCCCGGAACCGTGCACGGCCTGCCGCAGTGACGTGGCCAGATCATCCCAGGTCGCCTCGAGGGAGGCCTCGGCCACCTCGCCGCCGGTCTCCCAGACGCATTCGGCAGCCCGGAGCAGCTTCGCTGGCGTGACTTCCTCGATGACCTTCGGTTGAAGCCGGGCATCGAGGACCAGATCCGCGGTCTCTTCTTTGTCGGCGAGCAGGGAATCGATCACCCGGTCGATGGTGCCCTCAGTCACGAGACTCCAGATCGTCACGTCCCGGGTGCTGTTGAGGCGGTGCGCGCGATCGGGCGCCTGGGCGTTCTTGTCGTGCGCCCACGGCCGGTCGAGGCGGACGACATGGGCGACCTCCGGGAAGGAGTGACCATCGGTCATGGCGTCCCCGCACAGGAGGATCGGGAACTGCTTGGCCCGAAAGGCAGCGGCGAATTCTCCGCACTTCTGAGGCCCGCACCGCCCGTCGGCCAACTGGAACGGCACCTGCGCGCGCCGCAGACGGGCCGCCATCGCGTCCAGGACAACGTGGAAGGACGAGAAGACCAGCACTTGCTCGCCTTCCGTCAGGAGGTTGCACAGCAGTCGGAGGGCGGCATGCAGCTTGGGCGTCAGGATCCAGGCGCAATCCGGAACCACGGTGGCGGTCGCCCGCAGCGCAGCGAGGGCCGCCATGAACGCTGGCCGTCCGTTTGCGTCGATGGGCGGACTCTTGAGCTTGGCACCGTAGGCGGCGGCCTGGGCTGCCCCGCGGGGCACACGGATGACTCGGTGGATCTTGGCCACCAAGTGCTCGTTGGTGTCGTCCTTCCGCCGGCGAAGGACGATCGGAGCGAGGATCTTCCAGGCGACATGCAGGTTGCACGTCTCGGCGGTGACCTTCCGGCCCTTGAGTTGGGACTTCTGGATCACCGTGAAGCGTTCCGCGAATCCCTTCCCGTCCTTCGCGCTGAACGGGAATCGGGCGGTCGGATGCTCGCTGGCGCCGGCGGCCCACCACGCCAGGCGGAAGATGGATCGGATCCGGTTCTTGATCGGCGTCCGGTGAGCAGGAATCGGTACTTCGATTTCAGGGAACAGACAGCCTCACTTGTCATCGAGCTGTCCTTTTGGATTCGGGTGCCTTCGTCGACCACGACGCACTCGAAGGCGTCCCGCATCAGGGTGTGGAGCTTGGGGTCGCTACCGTTGATCGCCAGCGACGTGAACGAGGTGATGTAGAATCCCGGCGGCAGTGGGCAGGGCAGGGCGGCGAACGCCGCCTGGTCCTCGATGTGAGTGACGGAAATTCCGAAGAGCTTGGCGCCCTCGGCAACGAGCTGGCCGATCAGGTTGGCCGGTGCCACCAAAAGGACCGGCGCCTTTGGAGCCAAGCCGGGTCCGAACCCGCACTTCAGTAGCGGGATGGTGTAGAGCGCGATCGTCTTGCCGAGGCCCTGCTCCCACCCGAGGACTGCGCCATCGGTGCAGGCGATGCGGGCAAGATCCTCCCGCTGGAATGCTTTGTAGTTCATGACTTGGGTCCGACCATGATTGAAGGCGGTGTTGGAAACGGTTGATCAATCGGTTGCCATAGGTGGAGGCAGCCTGGATGAAAATTCACATATTCAGACCTGGGAGGGTGGAACTGGACCACGCAGTCCTCTGACTCCCAGAAGAGGTCCTTGACCGCACACATGGTGTCCCACTTTGGAGGTGTGTTTTCCCCCTCGATGCTGACGCTGACGTGTTTCCATCCTTCACCCTCCGAGGCGACCACTCGAAGCTGCTTCATTCCCATTCGGAATCGGAATAGGCCATTGAAACCGTAGTCGGGAGTGGATCCGTAGCGTTCAAAGCCACGAACACCGTGGCCGACTCTGTATTTGTTGAGAAAGTTCCAGTCGCTCATCGGGTGAAATTGGTTTCGAGGTGGGCGCGAACGATTGCTTGGGCGAGCGCCGGCGGCACCGCGTTGCCAACCTGCTTCACTTGCTCTTCGCGGTTGCCGGAGAACCTGTAGCCTGCGGGAAACGACTGAGCCTTCGACAGCTCGTGGGGCTGGAGCATCCGAAACCGGATGTCGAGGGTGTGCGGCTCTCCTTTTACCATCACAATCGGCTGGACCAGCCCGAACCGATCTTTGCAGGTGATAGTATCCATCGGAACTCCCAGAGAAGCCGCCCCTCCGGTGCCGTAAAACTTCACAAGGAAGGGTTCCACCAAGCCAATCGCTCCACTCGTGGCCACCGTTGGCGCTGGTTCCGAAACGGGTCGAAGGCGGCCACCGCTCTGCTGTGGGAGAAGGAATGGCTGGACGAGTCCGGAATGAGTGCCACCAGCGGAAATGGTTGGAACCGGGGAGTCGAGATCCCGGGCGGAATGCTCCAACTGCCGATCCGCGGTTCCGCGGAGTTGAACCAGAAACGGTTCGCAGACTCCGTATCGTGCCTTCGTGGTTATGGTGGTGAGCGGCTCATCGGCACCGCGGGTGGATCCAGAGCTCGATGCGCTGGTGTGATCCCAGCTCGCGAGGAACGGCTGCAGGCCATACTTCCGAAGGCCGCACTCGATCCGCTTCATGGTATTCGCCGAGAGTGGTTTCTTGCGGGTGAAGATCGACGGGCTTTGAACCGACCAGTCGATGACTTCGCGCGCCGCCACCCACGGCTTGCGGGTGCTCAACATATCCTCGCATCCGGATTGGGCGTGTGTTGGATCCGGCCAGATCACGCGCCGGCGGCCGAGCACCGCCTGAACAAAGAGGCGCTCCCGGGTTGTCGGCGCACCGAAGTCTGCAGCGCATAGTACACGCCAGCTCACTTTGTACCCAATGGCTTCCAGCGCCCGCACCCAAGCCATGAAGAGATCGCCCTTCCGGGATGCCAGCGGCCGTCCGTCGGATCCGATCGGCCCCCACGCCTGGAACTCCCGCACGTTCTCAACCACGATGACCTTCGGGAGCAGTGCTTCTGCCCAGCGAACGACGCACCAGGCGGTCGCGCGGGACTGATCGTTCATCGGGCGGCCGCCCCGCGCGATCGAGTGATGGGTGCATTCAGGGCTGGCCAGCAGGAAGTCGAGCTGTCCTTCCTTGAACAGGTCCTTCGGGTTCAGTGAATCCAGGGAGGCGCACAGGTGCCGGGCCCCGGGGTGATTCATCGAGTGAGTTTCGACCGCTCGGGTCCAGTGGTTGATCGCGGTCAGCTCGGCGGAATTGCCGGAGAGACGGACCGCCTCGAGCGCGCCGGTGCTGGTGCCGCCGGCGCCGCAGAACAGGTCGGCGATTTGAAGGGTGCGTTTCACTTGGCTTCTTTCGGTGTTGGGTCCTCGGATACATCGACCAGGATGGCAGTGCAGAGCGGGCACACGGTCCCGCCTCGAAGGCTGTGGAATGACCACAAGCCTTTGCACTCCGAGTTCGGGCAGATCACTTCACGCCTTGGCTTGGAAGATTGCTTGGGTTTCTTCATGGCTGGTTGCGCGCTCGATCACGTCGAGCAGTTCGAGGTTTCGGTTGAAGGTTTCCCGTTGGGTGGACGCGATGTCTGGGACCTCGGGAATCGCGAAGTGGTCCACGAGGACCTGCAGACTCTCCTGCGGCCGCGGGGTCACACTGGTTCCTTCCAGCATCAGATTGGGCGGGACGAACAAGACGCCCGCCACATCGACGGCCAGGTCAGATCCCGATCGTATCGCCATGAACCTCAGCCCCGTGATCGTCTCGTCTTCGACGGGGCGGGACCAGGTGCATGGAATCACTTCGACGGGGTAGGCCTTGCCTGGCACGAACCGGCCGACAGCCTTGGTGCAAACGATCTCATCGGCTTCGTCGAGGTATCCCAACCGCAGCTCCGGCGGCAGCGGCCGCAGCGGTGCCCGTGCCGAGGAATAGTCCCGGCAGGCCCGCTCGAATTCATCCCGAACCTCCTGCGAGACCCGCAGTCCGGACTCCAGAATCTTCCGGAACCGGTCCCGCTGGATCCGTTCAACCACCAGCGCGCTGAGTGGCATTCCCTGAAAGCTGGCGAGGGAGAGTTCAAAAGGGGTGAACCGGTGTATCGCATGGTGAAACTCCGCCAGTTCAAATTCCAACCGGCCGTCCTTGATGATCACCTCGTCGCGCCGGGATGCTGATTCCCGCTCGGACAGTTCAACGGCACAGGCCGAAAACAGGCGGGAGTTCGTTTTCCAATGCTCGTGCTCTGGCTTCAGCTTGGCGCTGATGAAGCCTCCCCGACCGCCGTTCCATAGAGGACCTGCGGAATGTTCCACTCCAAAGGCGCAGCCGCCTGGCCACACAGACCAGCAGCGCCTCCGGAGTCCCGGCGGAATGGATTCAATCGCGGTGATGCTTGGCGAGTAGGCGATCGCTTCGCCGAAGTGGGTGCAGTGGGCGAGCGCCCATTTCATCCACGGCACCCAGTCGTTCCGTTCGATGATGAAGTGGTCGGAGTACCACTTAACCTCATCCAGGATTGTCCGGTCCGTTTCCCGGATCCGCCCTTCCTGCCCGTAGATCCAGCCATCGCCTGGAATCCGGATCGTCACCGGGCAGAAAGGGGGAAGCAGTGTGCCGTTCATGGCTCAGGAGAGGCGCATCGGCATCACGATCGCCTTCCACTTCGGAATCGTCGGGCAGGTGAAAGTGCCGGGCGACAGGTCGTCGACCAGTGTGAGAACGATTGAATCGGCATCCACAGACTGAAGGGCATCGATCAGGTAGTTGGGATCAAACGCCATGGTCACGGGTGCGCCGCTCGTCTCAGCGCTGATGACGTCGTTGGCCTCGCCGATCTCCGGGGTCATTGCATTCGTGACGACCGTGTTTCCGCCAACGATCACCCGGACGGACGAGGTTTTATCGCCGCAGAACAGGGA
>Ga0075018_10000265_pt1 | contig 14989 bp, 15 predicted proteins | sample ColStrG_CSR_2014_FD_71471 | JGI IMG/M metagenome (GOLD analysis project Ga0075018, IMG submission 71471) | Freshwater sediment microbial communities in response to fracking from Pennsylvania, USA - Cold Stream Run_MetaG_CSR_2014 | ecosystem: Environmental > Aquatic > Freshwater > Creek >... | reverse complement strand
GCCGTCACGATCATGGCGAACGCTTGGAGGTCCGTCGTGACGTCGAGCTTACTTCGATGGTTGTTGCCAATCAGGACTTCACCCAGGTTCACAGGCCGGCCTTCGGGTGAAATTGCCCACAGGACGTAGGTCAGATACTCAGGGCCAAACGTCGTGGGTTTTTGCATATCCGAAAACTCAACTTCGATTTCGATGGCTCCGCGGTGACTGGCTACTTTGGCTTCGCCCTTGGCGCCGCTCATGAGTTCGGTGCCCTCGAAATTGATTTTGGTCGCACCGCTGCGGTGCGCATATTTCACGGCCTTCACCGTTCGGTCCACCAAACTCATCTGATACATGGACGTCTGATCGGCGTGTGCTGCCGCGGCGGGAGAGCTTTGCGGAACTCCCCCGGAGCGGGCCAGCGGGGCTAATATGGCAACGGAAGCGATCAATAATCCTCCGACAATACCTCGCTTGCATGAATTCATGTTCATAAAACGATCTCCTGTAGCGAAAAGCCTTGCAGTGCGCGCTGAAGGGTGCCTTCAGACTTTCTTCCGCCCTTCATTTCGCGCCATATTTCCAAACTGGAATTCCTACTTGAATCTGAATGTGTCCATCGAATACGGGCCCCGTTTGTTTGCCCTCAGCTTTGAAGGGGAGCCCGCATTCGTTTGCGTTTTGTAGCCGGAGGAATGCCTTGGCTAGTCGCGGTCTGGATGGGCATGGCGCCAACGCCAGTAGCGTGACTGCTCTCTCCTGCGTGCCCTCGCATATTCATGAGAAGTTCGGTGATTGTCGGATAGGTATACTCCCCAGGCGTGGTTTTCGCGGTCATCCCAGTTGTGGTAGTCCCTGTGGTCGCGGTCGTAAACTCGGATCTGAACATTGGCGTCTTGCGGTCCGGGAGCGGCCAGAATTGCTACCGGTGCCGCAAGCGCAGCAGCCAAGAATAGCGAACTGATGTAGCGATGCGTATTCATGCTGTAATCCTCCAAACGTACACTGCTACCTAAAAGTTGGAGCGGCGAGAAGTGAAGGGAAACTGAATCCTGTTCCGAGTAAACGTGCCTACCTTCGCTATCTCGCCGTCTGTGAGTGCATGATGGGGGCTGCAAAGCCAGGTGTCTGTGCTCTATTGCACGTATTTCAAACATTATGGCGTTCTAAGAACCGGCGGGCGAAGCGAAGAAGGGCGGCAGATTCGCGGGTCACTACACTTGCGGGGACACAATTTCCTTGATTTCGCGGGCGTGGCGAGAATTGCGCGGCGCAGTTAGTTGCGCGCCACCACTTAGGTTGTGACGTCGATCAGAACGGGCGTCCGTTTCGGGGCAACTTGTCTTGACGGTCGCGAGAAGTCCCGTTCGATCCCTCAGTGTTCGCGACGTTCCAAACGTACAGGAAGTCTTCGTCCGTGGCCGTCGCGACGTCGCGGCCGCCCTTTCGAGTAGCGCGGTTCAGCGCGGAACGCACGTTCTCCTTGGTATCGCCCAGATCGGCCAACGGGACCTTGAAAGCAGCGCCTTCTCCGAGCTTGTCGAGGTCGCGCAGAATGGCGCTCACGATCTTTTTGTGTTTCCCATTTCGCGCATGAGGAACGTCAACTACCAACAATGTCTTGAATTGGGCCACCGTTCGATTCGTTTTCACGGGAGTCCTCCTGCATCACAAACGTATGACTAACCTCCCACTAAGGATACACATTCGTCGCGTAAAACACTACATAAATAACCTGTACTCGTCTGTCTTGTGTCTTGGCATGTGATCCCGGTAAGTAGCTAACGCACTGATTCCCTCACGTGAAGCCGAAGTGCCGTTGAATGATTCGCTCGCGTGACCCACGGATTTATAAAAGATTTTCCCCGTATGACGCGGAGGTTGTTACGGTGGGTTCAGGGAGAATGACATGCGAAAAATGCTCATTCATCTAGAGGTGGTTTCCGTTGAGGAGGCTAAGAAAATTCTCGAACGGGAGAAACTCCTGGCCAAACGCAACGGCAAACGCAAGCTTGTGGTCAAAAAATCAGGAACAAAACCGGGCGAGAAACTCACGCCAGCCAAGAAAATGGAGGTATCAGCAGCATGACACCAACGAAAACAACGAAAAATCCGAAGGCGGACAGCTTCGATGTCCAAGCCTTCCTCGATTCCGTAGGCGCGGCAAGGACAGTTGTGGAATTGCAGGCGAAGGACACCATATTTTCCCAGGGAGATCTGTGCAAAGACGTGATGTACCTTCAAAAAGGGTCGGTAAAGCTCTCTGTCGTTTCAACGACCGGCAAAGAGGCCGTCGTGGCCATGTTGAAGCCTGGCGCCTTCGTCGGCGAAGGCGCCCTGGCGGGGCAGGCGGTGCGCATCGCAACGGCCACGGCGATTACACCTGTTACGATGCTCGTGATCGGCCTGAAGGAAATGATCCGGGTGCTCCACGAGGAACATGCGTTCTCGGACCGCTTCATCACCTATATGGTGGAACGCAACATCCGGATTGAAGAGGATCTGGTCGATCAGCTTTTCAATTCCAGCGAGAAACGGCTGGCGCGGACCCTCTTACTGCTGGCCCGCTACGGCAATCATGAAAAACCCCAGTTTATCCTTCCCAAGGTATCGCAGGAGACGCTGGCGGAAATGATCGGCACCACGCGGTCACGAGTCAATTTTTTCATGAAGAAATTTGAGAAGCTAGGACTCATCCATCACAACGGCGGGCTGCATGTGAACGACTCTCTGCTCAGTGTAGTCCTGCACGATTGACAATTCACTTGACGGGCTCCACGTCCCTGTCTGACCGGGGCGTTCAACCCGCAGGGGTGAATTGTGAGAATACAGCCCGCACGCAACGTTGATTGCCGGGGCGAATTGGCGGGGCCCCGGACCGATCAGGGATTCCTCTGCGGATGTTTCATTTTGTAGAGTGCGCGATCCGCTTTCTGCAACAAGGTCTCGATTGTGGTGCCATCTTCGGGATATACCGCAATTCCAACACTCACTGAAAGCGGCGGCTCCTCGGGATCGTGGGCCAGGCGTTCGCAGATCCGGTGCCCGACAAGGCCGGCATCCTTTGCGCCGGTCTCCGGCAGGATCATCGCAAACTCGTCGCCGCCATACCGCGCGGCCGTATCAATTGACCGGCAGGAAAAGCGAAAAATATCGGCCAGGCGGCAAAGCGCGCGATTGCCTGCTAGATGGCCATAGCGGTCGTTGATCAGCTTCATCCTGTCCAAATCAAACACGAGCACGGCAAAGGCCCGGCCGGTGCGGTCGGAGCGATGGATCTCTGATTCGAGTGCCTCGCTCAGTCTGCGGTAGTTGGCCAGGCCGGTCAGCGGGTCCGTCGCAGCGAGATGGCGGAGATGATCCTCCGACGCGCGTTGTGCGGTGACGTCCTCGGCAATGACCTCGCAGCCGTCCGGCGCACCTTCGTCACTGCCCACTTGCCGGCCGCTGAGCCGCACCTTCATGGGCGCTCCGTCCTTCCGTTTCCATTCGACTTCGATGAGATCGACGTGCCCCGTTAGCCGATAGGGCTCAAACAATTGCGCGCGTTCGGCAGGGTCGCGGATGATGTCGGTCGCCAGGTTTACAGCCATCAAATCCTCTTTGGAACCATAACCGAGCATCGTCACCAGGGCTGCATTGACCTCGAGAAACCGGCCGCTCACATCGAACCGGCAGATGCCGTAGGTGGGATTTTCGAGCAGAGCACGATAGTGTGCTTTCGAGTGCCGCAACTCTTTCTCCACGCGGTCTTGTTCCCCGCGGAGGGACATTCGTTCAACGGCTATGGCCACAGCGAGGGGCAGGCGCACCAACCGAGTCTTGTCCACGCAATCGGACGCGCCTTTGCTCATGAATTCGTCCACGATTTCCGTTTCCAGGGGCTTGGCTACCAGAATGAACGGAATCTCCTGTTCCAGCTCTTGCAAAAGTGCAAGGGCCTGCAAACCCGTCCACTCGGCCACAGCCATACCAGCCAGGACAACGTCGTAACTTTGCTTGCGCAACTGGTTGGTGAACTCTGCCGGCGTTTGGACCACATCCGCCGAGATGGCGAATTGCGCCCTCTTGAGTTCTTGCAGGCAAAGCTCCACATTGGCTAAGTCATCGTCAATCATCAGGGCCCGAATCATTCGCCGACGGTGGGTCGGAAGGCTTCGTTGAGCAAGACTTCGAGGACCTGAGTGTCCCTCTTTTTGCGGTAATTGTAACATTTGATTGCTCCTACTGAATTCTCTTGAATCGGCCAAGCACGTATCCGCTTGGCAATGGTCACCACTGGGGACCCATCACGGAGCACTCTATGGGGAGGACTCATTAACGACTGTCCAATTTGAAACACCTTATATTTATGTGTCGAATTGGATACGGGGGATGGGTTAGACGTGCCGCGCGCAACGCACTTTGGGAATTGACTATGGCGTTGACGTATTCAGTGTTGCTTGCGGCGCAAGCGCGAACAGCTGCCCGCTACAAACTTCCCATTTGCGGGATGCTGACGGTGTACCTGTCTTCTACTTGATCTTCGTTCCCTTCGAGAATTTCGGATTCTCGATTGTTCCGTCAATCCGGAACGGAAATGACAACTTGCCATCCGTCAATTTGGCGCCCTCCAACCGAGCAAACGTGTTGATCAAAAAGCCCTGCTTGGTGGTAATGGCCGCCACACCCTGATAGTTCAGCTCGTCGGAACCCGAGACGCTCACACTCCCGGACCCGTCCACATCCACTCCGTAGCCGTCGATATCAATCGCCTTGCTCGAAATGCGCAGGTTCGCAAGCTCCAGGTCCGTGGAAATCATGTTGAACGAAGCGGGATTCTCTTTGGCAGGGCCCACGTCGTTGAAGTGCGCCAGCTTCATCAAGTTCGAATTGAGCATCAGACTCGGCACTTGGCCGTTGGTCACCTTCACGTGTCCCGTTCCACGCATTCCCGCCAGCGGGTTCATTGTGTGCTCGATCTCTCCCGCAAGCCTCAGATCGCCTTCCAGGTTCCCCGTCATTTTCCCGCGCGCTTCGTGGAACGCCGCCAGCAGTTGCGCCATATTGATTCCGCTCATTCGCGCGTCCGCCTTAAAGCTCGCGGTACTCTTTGCCAGGCTAACGGAGAAATCGCCTGTCGCTTTTCCCTTATACGCGTCTGCCTTTAGGTCCGTGAAAAATACTTCCTTCGACTCCAGCCGGAACTTGCAATTCACATTTGTCGTTTCGACCGCGCCAAAGCGCAGGCGGCCCGCCTTCCAGCTGCCCTGGCCATTCAGCGAGGGAGAAGCAGGATTGACGATCGCGGCCAGGTTCACCGCATCCAGTTCACTTGTAATGTCGTGGGCCTCCAAAAATACCGGGCCCGCCGCGTCCGAAGGCAACAGATTCGACGCAATCAATTGGCCCCGATTGATCACCACTTTGTCGATGATGCCCAGGGGGAAGGTGTTCTTCGAATTCTTTGTTTCAGGGTTCTCGAAGTTCCAGGGGCCATCCGGGTCCGACACCAGGTTGATCTCCGGGTCCTCCAGCACCAGCGACCTGATTGCTACCTTGCGGTGCAGCAGCGCCCAAAAATCGAGCACGGCATCAGCTCGCGCCATCTTGACGATGTAACTGGGAGGAAATAACGAAGGGCTTTTCACGCCAAACCCGTAGATGTGAACCGTGACCTTGGGAAAGAACGTCAGCGCCAAGCGCTCGATTTCCACTTTCTTTCCGGTGTTCTCTTCGAAATAGGAGATCACTTCGGGCCGGTAGCGATCCAGGTTGAAGAAAACGGGCGCGAGGAAAACCACGACGGCCAAGAGACCGCCAGCGACAGCAATCAGACTAAGAACGATCCTGCGGCGGCTAGCCATCCCAAGTTCCGGGCTCCTTCCCGGATTTCCGCGACGCGCTTCAGGGGGACTCCAATCTTACCCCGTCTGATTCGTTATTGTTGTGGTCCACTCCTCGTTGTTGGGGGCAGGTCCGACCGGATCAGAGACTCCGCCTGTTCCCACACTTTCGGGTCGCATTCAATTTGGGTGTGAGCCTTGACGAAGAGGCGGTCGTACCAGGGATACTTGGTGCAATTATAGGCGCTCGGTTTGTACTCGAATCTAAAATTCCCGATGATCTTCGTATGCGTGGAATCAGCAGCGCGAATCTCGGATTGGCCGTGGAGAAGTCCGTTCGCCTGATAGAAATTGGCGGCCTGGGCCACGTTCGCGGGGATGACCGCATCATTTTCGTGAATCTTGGAGATACTGTCCACCTGAACGGTGAGGAGCACCGGGACGTCATCTTTTTCCAGGTCACGCGCCAGGGCAATGGCTTCCGAGCCACCCCAGCTATGCCCGTATATGATGATTCGGGCATTCCGCTTCTCGTCATTTGTAAGAGTCCCATCATGGTTCGTGTCCAGCAGGCCCAGGACCTTCTTTAGAGCTCTTTCTCCGCGGTAACTCTCGAAGGTCTCCACGTCCACACCTGAAGGGTAAGCCTTGCGCAGGCGCGCCGCAAGCTGCACCTCGCTATGGACAAGATCATCGTGCTTGATGAATCCCCCGACGAAGCCAACGACAATAATGGGCGGCAACGCGCTGGCCCCCGTTGCGGGAACAGTTTGTGAAAACCCTGCCTGGCCGAGGGCAAGAACGGCCAAGAGTGAAAAGATAGAACTGCAAATCGAAGCGCCCCATCGGCGAAATCTGTTTGTGTACGTCACGTGAGATAGGTGTCCCTAGGACATATTGTTGTCGGTCCAGTATTTCATTCGCTTGCCAGGGTTGCAATCGCCAACGCCGTGTTTGCCGGTGTGGCAACCGTCGTCTTGGGCGCGAATAGGAAGTGCTGTACACGGCTGTTCGCAATAGACGCTATCGAACTGCTCCGCCTACTGTTTCTTGGGTGCCGGCTTCTTCTTGGCTACCGGCTCCTTGGCGACACCCTTCGTGCTGATCAGCGCTAAGGCGTCTTTGGCGTTAAAGGGATACCGGCGAGTGGACTGTTGCCCTGTCGTGTTTAGGGAAACGTCTACGCGCCGATTGTTGGCCAGGACGATGACCTGCAAATTGTTCAACATCTTCTGGCGGTCATCCGGACTCAGGTCCGGATTGTCTTGCATCTGTTGCTTCACTTGCTCGGCATTCAGTACGTCCTCTTTACCAAACGACTGAACCTCAATGCTGCCGGCGGGGACGCCGTGTTCGACCAGAGAATTCTTCGCACGGTCCACCCGTCGCTGCGTGAGGGCCTTGTTGTACTCAACCGATCCACGAGGGTCCGCGTGGCCACCGAGGATCAAATGGGCCTCTGGCTTGAATGTGAGATACCTCTTGAAGTCGCTGGCCAGAGAAGTGAGGACTTCCTGCTGACTATCCACTAGGCCGCCGCCCGGATTCTTCTCCGTCGGCCGGGCCGTTTGAAAGTAGATGCTATGCAGGGCGAGTCTCGTTTCCAGTTCCTTGATCTCCGGTGAAGGAGCAGGTGGTGGGGGAGGCGGCGGGGGAGCTTCCACTGTCACGGTCGTCATCGCCGAAGCCATAAGTGCAGGATTGCGGTCATCGCTTGCCGTGCAAGTCACTGTGATCGGACCGGGTCGCGCACCCGCAGTGTTCAGCGTAGCTGTCGCATCAGTACCGGAGACGTTTCCCGCGCTCGAGTTGTAGCTGTAGGCCAGCCTGCGGTTATCAGAACTACTGGCGTTTGAACGAATCGTAGAGGTGCCGCCGGTCCTTACGGTTCCCGGGTTTGACGAGCATGCGATTTCAGGCGGCCGCGGTTGCTTCACAGTGAACCTGGCCATGCAGGAGGCGACGCCCCTCTTGCTGCCGTCGCTCAAATTTGCATTCACCTGGTAGGAGCCGGGCTGCAAGCCAGTGGTGTCAATCTGGGTGGAGGCATTCGCGCCGGCTACTTTCACTCCGGTGCCACTCCAGTTGTATTGCACCTTGCGCTTGGGATTGAAATTGGATCCAGTGGCAGTCCCGCTCACAGGCTCGCCCGCAAAAACTTGTTCCGGTTCCGCCGAGCAAGCTGCGCTGGGTGGCAATGGAGGCTCTCCGCCACCAAACATGAAATTGAGGCCAGTCTGTAGTCTTACGCCCCGGATTTCAGTGTTCGGAGTGGAACCTGAAGCACCATACTGATAATTCGAGTATACATAGTCGATCCTGATCAGGCGCAGAGCAACGTGCCTGGACAAATTGATATCAAGACCGCCGCCGCCCATGAACCCCAATTTGTCGACATCGTGGAAGGCATCAGGCATAAGCCGATGGTCGCCCACTAATCCCTCAAGAAATGGGGAAAAATGTTTGTGACGAAACGTAATCTTTGGACCCAGTGAGAGGTTGGAGAAAGCTGCGTCGTCAATCCTATTGTTTACCCCGGATTCACCGCTGCCCCAATCGATGCTGGTATCGAGAGTGAGTCCCAGCCAGCGATTGAAATTAACTGTAGCGCTGGCGCCAGCGCCGCGGGGATTCCATTCCAGGCGGCTGTTCACTGGGACCAATCCTTGGGGAAGGATGCCATGTACATCCGCGCCTGGTCCAAAGACGGAGTATCCACCGAATAGCTCCACCCTGGGAGTAGACTTGTCCTGCGCAACGGCAAGTGTGCCAAACATAGACAGGATAGCAATCATTGCCGCCAGCATTACTGAAACACGGCCAAGATGGCCCGTTGAATGAGATAACATGCGAATATTCCTCCAAAATTTAGTAGCGCGAACCCCTGTTCTTCCTATTTCTTGACCGGCAGTGGACCAACTCCAAACTGGCCCACTACCGAATGCCTCATGGACAGGCAGGCACGTTAACCGGATTGCTGTCCAATGTGACTGCGCCAGTCGAGGCCAGCGCTCTGCCATTTAACGTCGCGCCGGTAGTAACCGTAATCGATGAGTGAGCCATAATGGTTCCCGCAAATGTAGTGTTGGTTCCCAAGGTCGCTGAACTGCCGATCTGCCAGAACACGTTATGTGAGGTGGCGCCACCGGACATGATGACCTGGCTGTTACCGGTGGCCGTGGTCAGTGCGGACACTACCTGGAAGATCCAGACACCATTCGCAGGGCCGCTGAGAGTGAGATTCCCAGTTATGCCGAGCGTGGGTTGAGCGCTCGTCGTCTTATAGACACCAGGGGCAAGGGTTAGTCCTCCTGCGTCCGCAGGGAGAATGATCCCTCCTGCTGCTGCCGCGGCGTTGTTATACGCAATGGTTAAGTCACCCTGGGCGGTCTGGGCAACCCCATCGGCCGCGTGTTTCGTGCCCGTTAGCGTTCCCGGCGGAAATCCAACGATCGAAGCTGCTGGCCATATTCCCACATCCCCCGTGACTATTGTGGGGCCGGCACTGGTGACGGAGGGGGTGGCACCCAGAATTCCAAAGCTGCAGGACGCTCCCAACGCGATGGCGCCCCCGGGCGGCGCACACACGGCAGCGGAAGTCGTAAACGTCCACGTGAAATTAGCCGCCAGATGATTACCGAACGTGTCTGCAACCCCTGTGGTAATCGTGGCAACAAAAGGAAGGCTCGCTGCGAGATTTCCCGAGGGTGTAAAGGTGGCAATTTGGGACGACGCAACGTAGGCCACTGCGCCAGGCACGCTCGCCCCGGCCTGGGTCAAAGTAAACGTATTGATGTTGATCGTCGCAGGGTTCATCGGCTTGCTGAATGTAGCGGTGATCAAAACGTTGTTGAGGCAATTGCCAATAGAGGTGTCCGGCGGAGTTACGGCGGTCACGGTAGGCGGGGTTAAGGGGTCGCCAGGATTCCCCGCACTCGCATTCTTTTCCGGATCGCTGCACCCGGTCATTGTGACCGCTACCAGCAACGCCGAAATCCAAATCTTACAAACTGTATATTTGCGCATTAGTTTCCCCTCTTCACGTGGTGACAAGCCTGCATAAACAAACCGCCACTACCGTAGAATGTTTTGCCGACCTCTTTTAAGATTCGATTGACCCTACGCGATCGCATCTACGTCTCCCGTTCAAGTAGCCTCGAATTCCATTCTTAATGTCGAACGTGTCATCTAAGGCTGACATCATCGCAACGGCGGCGTTAGCGTGTCTGTTCAAAATTGGACGAATTTTAGGTTTGTGCCAAAGTGAGACACATTTCACTGAAGGGGTAAGGAGCGTTGTCCGGGGCTGTCCGCAACCGTCGCATTCGGAGTTACCAATCTCAACTGATCAAGCGACTTCAGCACGTTCTGCCAGTGTCCCTGGTCCTTTTTGGTCTCGAATTGCACCGAAAGGTCGGAATAGAACTGCAGAATATTCTGTTGCAGGCCCGCTGTGATCAGATCGAACTTCCGATTCGTCAGCTGGGACAACAACTTGGCGTATGTGTCATCCGTCAGCGAGTATTCCGCCGCCTCAGTTGGTTTACCGGTATCAAAGTCACGATTGGGAAGTACGAGCGAATCTGTGCGCACCTCTTCGAGAAACACTTTGTATTGATCCACGGTCGTGTTGATGCTCTTGAAGTACATGTCTTCTGTTTGCGGCGTCGGATTATTGAACGCCATGGCTTTGAATGGCCCGATCTTGGGCATATATCGCAAAAGGATTGCCACCACGCGCGTGCCGAATCCCGGTTGTGTGTAATCCTTTCCCCAGTTCTTTTCATATTCAGAGCGTGAAAGGCGGTACAGGAACTTTTGTTTCGCGAATCCGGGCGTTTCGCGCATCATGTCCTTCTTATGAGTTCGCAGCGCGACCTGGGTCATTTGCGGGATCAAACGGCTGACAGAATAACGATACGATCCGATCGCAAGATCTTCGTGCGCCAGCACGTCCTCCAACTTCACTCCGTAGACGACTGGAAATGCCCGCTCCAACAATGACTTCGACACCTGGAAGCCGATGAAATCGTGATACTGCTGCGAGGCATACCGGTTCTTGGCGACTTGCACCATGTCGAATCCGAATTCCGTCTTCAAATGCGCGGTCTTGTCCTCCGCGTACCGGACCGATTTGCCAAATTTCGCGCGCAGCTTCGGATATTGGATCGCGACGGCCTGATTAACGGCTGGGTGTCCGGCAATATCCGATGTGTAGTGCGCGAGAGCCCCCAGGGCAAAGGCGTACTCGTCCGCATCCTGGCTTTCCAGCAGCAACTCTCGAACGAAGTCTCCGCTGCGAACGTAATGCACCAGGTTGCTGAATTCTGTGCTGCCGAATGGGTAGTAGCCCAGGTCCTGGATGACGGCGCCTCCGTAGGCGTACGCATGAGCTTCCGTGATCTGGTCTTCCGTCAGCGCCGGAAAACGCTTGAGCAGGAGCGGGCGGATTTCATCGGTCCAAACCAAATCCACGATTTCCTCGTGTGTCAGAACGGAATATGCAAACGCGCCACCGCCGCACATCAGCACGACCAGGAGGACCGTAAACACGCGGATGCATAAATGGCGCCAACCACTGGCAATGCCGTTTGGAATTAGCGGCACGTTAATTTGGTTTTTTGAGATCATTGACAACCCTCTTCGCCTCTTTCATTCTCTCCTTGTAGAACACGGGCCTTAAGAAGATCCCCGTATCTCCCGGGCGCATTTGTTCCTTAAGGCCCTCCTTCGATAAGAACAAGGCCAGCGCTTTGTACGTTTTGATTTCCTTCTCCAGGAACTGAATCACTCGCCGTTTGGACTCAATCATTTCCCACCTCCGCCTTGACGATCACCGTCAAATTGGAAAAATCAGATGCGGCCGAGAAGCAGGAGGATGACGACGATGAGAAGCGCCAGCCCGACTCCCCCCGTCGGGGCATAACCCCATTCCCTGCTATGCGACCATCGCGGCAGCGCGCCTACGAGCGCGAGAATCAAGATCACGATCAATATTGTCCCAAGCATGGTTTGCTCCTTTTTTCTCGTATTCAGCGAGAGATATTCCGAAAGTCATTTTACGGCCATACTTTTTTCGTGTTGCATAAAGCGCGGTCATCGTTTCAGATATTGAGGTGGCCGAAGCTCTTGCATCAGTGTTCATACCTGCTTGCTTACGCCCCGATGCGGATCCGGGAGAGGGAATGAACAAATCCGAATACGTTCAGGAGCCAGAAGACTACGCTAATCACCACGACTGCATTCAAGATCGACTTGATCGTTGACTGCATCGGAATGAGATTGACGAGCCAGAGCAGAACACCTACTACGACCAGAACCATCAACAATTGAAGTAAAGGCATGGACTGTCAGTCTCCCTTTTTTTACGGTCACAGGTCGGCCCGTGCCGAGAGGTTGCAGGAGTTTCAGGCTGGAGCTTGTGGTTCTCGTTTTCGTCTTGGTCTCTTTATTTCCCCCGCACTAACGACATCCTAGTAGCAGCGAAGAGGGAAGTCTGTTCACTTGTGAACATCTTCGCATTTCGGTTCGCCATCAGGGCGCAGCGTCCAATGCCCAGGAAATTTCAAAACTGTTCAAAAGGGTACAGCCAATACTCTCTCCTGAGCTCAAGCTGCATCCGAGGCAACATCCATGAAACGAGTTAAAATTATCGGCACAGCAGCTCTGTTATTGCTCTTCGGAGTCGCTGGTTTTTGCTACGCACAGCAAGATCAGCAAGGCGAAAAGCAGGGTAAGCCGGAAAAGCAATCCGAGCCCGCTCAGCAACAACAGCAGGACCAGGGCAGACAGCAGCACGCCCAGCAACAACAGGATCAGGGCAAGCAACAGCACGCCCAGCAACAGCAACAGGACCAGGGCAAGCAGCAACACGCTCAGCAACAACAGCAGGACCAGGGCAGGCAGCAACACGCTCAGCAACAACAGCAGGACCAGGGCAGGCAGCAGCACGCCCAGCAACAACAGCAAGGGCGCACGGAGCACGCTCAGGTACAGCGCACACAGCAACAGCAGATTGCACAGGAAGGTGAACAGCGAGGCGACTGGCACCAGCATCGCGCCCACAACTGGGATTCCGAGCACCGCGATTGGCGCCAACGCGGCGGCTACAACGGTTATCGCATTCCTGACGCCTACTACACTAGCTACTATGGCCGGGATCACTCGTTCCGCGTCTATAGCCTCCCGTTCATGTACGTCGGCGGGTATCCACGCTTCCAATACGGCGGCTATTGGTTCAGTGCAGTTGATCCATATCCAGAATATTGGGGAGACGACTGGTACGAAACCGACGACGTTTATGTGGCATACTTGGGTGACGGCTATTACCTGTATAACCGCAGCTATCCCGATCGCCAAGGGGTTGCAATTAGCATCACGTTTTAGGTGCTTTGCAAACCGAGACGTAGTCTCCTAAACAATCGCATGCTCCGTGGAACGAGCGGGTCAAAGAAGATTTGATCGATCAACTCGTCCGCTAAAAGAAACTGGAGCAGCCCGGCCGCGTGCCGCCAAAAACTTCTCAAGAGACCTTGGCGGATAACGATCGGGACCACGTGTTGTTGCGTGAAGTTCTTCAGCAACAGATTTAGAAAACCCTGCCTTACCGAATGCAACGGCAGGATCCAAGTCAATCCAGTGGCCCTTTGAAGGGTATGCGGTAATTCTCCCGCATTTCGAGTTTCGCAGGAGATGGAATGTCGCAGTCGAAAACTATACGTCACACAGAAACTATGGCCTTCACCAACTTACGACCTCTCGTATTGGAAGATAAAACAATCAAGCTGACACCCGCGCGGCCGCGACCGGTACTCCCCGGCAGAATCGCCGTCGTGGGGAACTATCTGCCAAGACATTGTGGAATCGCGACGTTCACGACAGACCTGTGCGACGCGATTCACGCTGAATATCGCGCGACTGAGCTCCTGGCGTTGCCGGTGAACGATACGGAAGAAGGCTACAGCTACCCCGCGCGCGTACGATTCGAGCTCTCTGAAGATAAGTTGGCTTCGTATCGAGAAGCTGCGGACTTCTTGAATTTTAGCAACATCGATATCGTGTGCTTGCAGCATGAATACGGAATTTTCGGCGGGCCAGCCGGCGCGCACATATTGGAGCTCTTGCGCCGCCTTCAGATGCCCGTCGTGACCACGCTCCACACGGTGCTCCGCGAGCCAAATCCCGACCAGCGCATCGTGATGGAGGAGATTGCACATCTTTCCGACCGCCTGATTGTCATGAGCCTGCAATCCGCCGATATCCTGGAAGAAGTGTTCCACGTCTCTTCTGAAAAGATCGATCTGATTCCGCACGGAATCCCCGATCTGCCCTTTACCGATCCTAATTTCTACAAGGATGCATTCGGAACAGAAGGAAAAGACGTTTTGCTAACGTTTGGTCTGCTTTCGCCGAATAAGGGTATAGAGAACGTAATTCAAGCTCTACCGAGCATCCTGTCACGACATCGTAATGTTGTTTACATGGTTGCCGGCGCAACGCACCCGCACGTCTTGCGGCGTGAGGGTGACAAGTACCGCCTTTACTTGCAAAACTTGGCGAAGGACCTGGGAGTGGAGGCCAGTGTAATCTTCCGCGATCGCTTCGTGACCCCCCAGGAGATGATTGAACTGATCGGCGCCGCGGACATTTACGTCATGCCGTACAAGCACAAGGGACAAGTCGTTTCGGGAACGCTTGCCTATGCATTGAGCGCGGGAAAAGCGATCATTTCCACTCCCTATCTGCATGCGATCGAATTGTTGGACGGTGGGCGCGGCGTGCTTGTTCCTTTCGATGATCCGCAGGCGATTGCTGCTAGGACGATAGAGTTGTTGGACAATGGGACCGCGCGCCATGCCATGAGGAAACGTGCATACCTCTATTCGAGGAACATGGTATGGGACCGCGTCGCTCAGCAATACATGGGGAGCTTTGAACGCGTGTACAATGAGCGCTTGCGGAATCCCCGTGCTACATTTTCTGCACAGAACACGGAAAAGGCCCTCGACCGGCTCCCGGCCGTAAAACTGGATCACTTGTGTCGCATGACTGACGATACGGGCATCGTCGAGCACGCGGTCTTTGTGGTGCCGAACTACCCCGAGGGATACACCACAGATGACAATGCCCGGGCACTCATCGTCGCAATTCTCCTCGACGAGTTTGGAAGCAGTGCTCCAGCC